>Ga0307990_1001064_pt1 | contig 23487 bp, 15 predicted proteins | sample EllFjometagen129_FD_203168 | JGI IMG/M metagenome (GOLD analysis project Ga0307990, IMG submission 203168) | Marine microbial communities from Ellis Fjord, Antarctic Ocean - #129 | ecosystem: Environmental > Aquatic > Marine > Unclassified | place: Southern Ocean | collected 2014-10-08
CCAGGGCCGCGATAGACTTGATGGCCGCGACGGGATCCGCTGCGGATTCGACGGCCTGCCCGCGAACTTGGAGGCCACGATCGATATCCCACACCGCCAGGGGCCATTCGTGTTGGGTGCACAGCCGACCGATTTCGGCCAGGGCGTCCTCGTGCTCGTAGGATTGGACCCACAGGCCGGTAAATGCTGCGGCGATATGCTCGTGGAGTGAATCGGCGAATTTCATGAAGTCGGTCCTTTCTGGGATTCTGTATTGGCAGTCCGGCAATTGCGTTTGAGGTCGCCAGGTGTTCAGGTGTTAACCCGACAGGCGTCACTTACGAGGCCCGGCAAATTTGGGTGGAATTACTCGGGGAGACATGCAATAATTGTAGGTCAGTGGCGGGATCCAATTGGAACTGAAAGAGACTTTATGGTTCGTCCACACCACGTATTCTTGACGGTTGTATTCATGCTGATGGGGGCATGGCCCGTTTTGTCCCAGCCGATTCCGCCCGCGGGCGATCGTCCCGGGCAGGTCCCTGCGGGGAAACAGCATGTCGTGCCTCTGGAGCACCGGGCCACCGGGGCCGCCCTGACCGAGGACGCCCGGTACCTGGTTGTCGCGCACGAGAAGGCCAATCTGCTGAGCATCTACGACATCGAAGCCGGGAAGGTGCTGGCTACGGTCAAGAGCCACAGCCCCGGGGTGATGTGTTGCCGGGGGGACCTGATCTTCGTGGCCAACAAGGGCCATGGTACCATCGGGGTTCACTCCCGCAAGGCGGGGTGGAAGCTCTCTGGCGAGCTGGCGGTTCCTCGCAAGAACATCGGGCGGATCGATGCCCTGCGAGGCACTCGCTATGACGGGCGCCTGCTGGTCTGCTGCTGGCAGGACTCGGGCAGCGACAGAGTCGTGGTGCTGGTGGACGTGCAGCGGGATGAGTGCAAGAGACTGGACAACTCGAAACCACTCCCCGGTGACGCGCTACTGGATTTCAGCGGCACCTTCGTCCAGACATCTCGCGGCCTGTACCACGCCGAGGACTACCTGGCTGGAACGACGCGAAACCTCGGCGACGGATGGTCCGCCGGCAGGGCCGGCGCGGCGCTTCCGGGGGGGGCGTGGCTCTCCTCCACCGGGCGCTTGAGCGTAGGAATGGAAACGCGGCGAACGTTGGGAGGGACGTGGACATATGACCCGGGAGCCGACCTGCTGTACCGGCTGGACCGGTCGGGCCGGTCCATGAACGTAATGGACCGCGCCAACGTATTCAAGGCGGTCGCAACCGTGAATCTGCCGGCTGGCGTGTCCATGCGGCACGTTCGTCCCATTGCCGTCACTCGCGGCGGGACGCTGCACCTGCTGACGCTGAAGTCCGACGGACTGACGGACCTGCAATTGCCCGCGGTGAAGCGCCCGCCGGTCAGCGTGCGGCCGGCCTTGGGCCCGGAGGTCGCCACACCAGCAATCCGGCCCCTGCAGAACCCGGCGTGCCGACTCTTTGATGCCGCCGACGGCAAGAACGTCATGCTGCTGAGGGACCTGCAACTCACGTGGCTGAAGGCCTCTGACCTCACGACGATCCGCTCGCTGACCCTGAGTCGCCTCTACGTCAAGATTCACGAGCGCAAGGACTACCTGGTGGCCCAGGGCGATGGCTCGGTCGACCTGCTGGACCGCGAGACGGCAAAGTTGCTCAAACGCATCAAGCTGAACGGGGGGTTTACGATGGACATGGCATGCTCCCCGGAAGGCAATAGCACGTATGTCACCCTATTGGAAAAGAGAAGCGAGAGGTTTGTAGAGAGACGCTACGGCGTGATCCATCACCTGGACGAGAAGACAGGCGCCGTGACTAACACCAAAGCCTTGGGATGGCGGATGGCGTTCACGTCGGGATCCGCTCTGGTAACCTGGGGCAATAGTAAGTTTCATTTTACCGGTGTCGACATGAGTTGGCGCAGCACGCGTGGAATACTGGGCAAAACGCTCTCTGTTCGGAGCTACCTGGCAAAGGGATCCCGACTCACGCTCAAGAATACATCTGAATCTGCCGCTGGTTTTATTCCCGCCTCGGCCATCTCGGCCTCGCGAACTAATGTGCTGATAGCGACCATGTGGGACAAGAAGGTGAGAGAGCATTTCTTCCGCCTGCTTTCCCCGGACTTGTCGAACTCGACACCCACCCGGGTTCCCAGAACGCCGGTGGTGGCGGTGTACGGCAAGCTGCTGGCAAGTTTTGACAGAAAGATCGGACCGACCCTCTTGGACCTTAACACCGGCCGGGACGTCAGCGCCAGGCTCCTACGCGCGGGTGTGCTGTTCACATCGCTGACCCAGCCGCGTTTCAGTCCTGACGGAAAGTACCTCATGGGCATCAACACGAGGGGCGTTTCATATGAATCCTTGACGGAACAGCCCACGCTGCTGTCCATGCCCGTATTGGGTGAAGGAGAGAAGCCATGATGGTCACGTTGGTCCCGATAGTCCTGGCCGTGGCGGTGCTTGCCCCGCAGGCAACAACCCAGCCGGTGGAGCCGGACGAGCAGCCCATCGCATTGAAGTTGATAATCAACGAAAGCCCCAGGCACATGTCGGTCAGCGAGGACCGACGGATGCTGGTCCTGAGCGTCAGGGACCGCGTGGTGATATGGGATATCGTAAAGGGCGCCAAGATCGGCGAGGTGACGGTTGCCGGGCTGGCGGGGGCTTTCATCCGCGGCGACAAGTTGATCGCAGGCGGCGGCTACACGGGCATTGTAAGCATTTTCGACGCCAAGACCCTGGCCCCGCTATGCAACATTGAGACGCCAACGAGGAGCATTTACAACCTCTCTGCCGCGTCGGGAAAGGCCTTCGACGGCAAGGTGTTCATCAGTAGCCGCGACGGCCTTTACGTTGTTGACACCGACAAGAAAACCGCCACGAAATTGTGCGATCCCCCGCGTCGGCGTAGCACGGGGGCGAAAGCACGCGTGTATGCCGGCCCCGGAGGCAAGACCCTCCAATACGGGTACATCGTTTACCGCCTGGTCGAAAAGCAGGGCCAGCGGAGCCTGCTTCGGCTGGGCGACGTCACGGCACTTGGTTCGGACCCGTATTTCAATTCGCTGATCTCCCTGGGCCGTCAGGGCGTCTATGAGATTGGCAACTCGGTGCCGATCATGCAAAGAGAAGGGGCGATCTTCATTCCGGACTGCGCCTTGCCGGTGTTCTACTGCCTGGACCCGAACCGCCTGGAGTGCCGCCTTCTGGATGTCAAGATCTCACTCGTGGGCACCAAGCCGATGGCCCAGATCAGTAGCAAGGACAGACCAAAGAAACCCTCAGCCCGCAAATCATGGCCTTCCATGTCATCCCCGGGAGCGGTTCATTCGAGGATGTTGTATAGCTCCGGTTGCCCGGTGGCAGTAACCATAGGAAAGGATCTCTTCATCTTCGCCAGCGGGACAGGCGGCGTCTGGTCAGCCAGGACGGGCGCGTTCGACCTGTCAGCCGCAAAGTCATCCGCCCAAAGCACAGTCGCGGAGCTGCGGACTGTGCATGTCGAAGGCCCGGTCAGGCAGATGGATATGAGCGAGGATGGCAAGAGCTTGTTCCTTTCGTTAACCGAACTCGACAGGGTATCGGTCCTGGACGTCGTTACCGGCAAGCCGGTAGCGTCCCTGCCGTGCAAGGCACCCACAGCGCTGCTGTGTCGCGGCAGGAGTCTCTTCGTCGGCGGGCAGGATGGGACAGTGGCGGTGTTCTCGTTGGACGACTGGACAATGCGGAAGGAGTTGTCCGCGGGCAGGAACCCCGTCGCGAGCCTGTCCGCACCCGGCGGCAAGTACTTCAAGGGCAAACTGCTGGCCAGCGATGGGAAGAACAACTACCTGGTAAATATCGCCGCTAATCAGGCGGCCCTGCTCAAGGAGGTCGGGCCATGCAAGTGGAGTTACGCTGGCAACATCATCTACGCTTGGCCTGGTTTCGGAGGCCCGGAAAAGCCCGCAAAGGAAGTGCTGGCCAAAAGAGGTGGCTCGCCCCAGCCCCCACCGCAGGGCTACTTGTCCTGGCCGGTTGGACGACAATATCACGAAGAGTCGCAGTGGCAGTCCCTGTGGAGACCCAGCGAGGAAGAAAAAAAACAGTTCATGACGACCGTCTCGGACGTCACATCCCCGGTACAGCATGCGCTGTACGAGAACAAACTGATGACCCTCCGCCTGAAAGACAACGCCGTTCTCAGCACCCGGCCTGTCATCAGGAACCTTCCCATTCCATGGCCGAAACGGGGAAGCAGCCGAAACATCAAAATAGCTGTAGCGGCCACTATAGAGGGCGTCACCTATCTGTACGCGGTGAACAATCTTGACTATCGCCTGCATCGCATGGTGATGCCGCTCGCCTCTGCCGACCAGGTCAGCGGACCTTTCCCAACAGGGATCGAAATCGGCAAGTCCCTCCGCCACAAGCTGCCGGGCGCTCCGGCCGGGCCGGCGGAATACGTCGTCGTCAAAGGCCCCGCGGGCATCACTATCTCCGCCGACGGCACGCTTGACTGGACCCCCGCCCCGACCGACGCCGGCGAGCACAACCTCAAGATCCGTGTCAAGAAGGACGATGAGTTGAGCTTCATCCGGTTGCCCCTGGCCGTCTGTCCAGCGGGCGATAGCGGGCTTCTCTCGGATATGCTGGAGTTGAGTTGGTCCAGCCAAAGTGCCGGCGTCACCTGGTCGCTGGACAGGCGGAGCATGCTGGTGGCCAGCAAAATGAAGCTGCTGGTCATCGGTCCTGACGGGAGGGGAGTGATCAAGAGGCTCCACCCGAAGCGGAACTATACGAAAGTCTGGCAGCGCCCGGGCGGCTATCTGGCCACCCATGAGCAAAGCCTGTATGTGCTGGACAAGACGTTCAAGGAGGTTCGGGAGATCGACGTCAAGGAGCGTATCCTCCAGGTCGCGCCCAGTCCGCGGCAAGCCGTCAGTTACGTCCTTACCAACAGCTCAGCCAAGAATGCCGCCAACCGCAAGATGCTCTACGCACTGAACGAGAGACTCGGCACCCTAAGGCCGCTGCCCAAGGCCTTCGCCAACGGGATCGCCATGGACCCCCGCGGGCAGTTCCTCTTCGCAATCTTCAACAACAGAGGAGGGGTCAAGGGCTACTTCGTAACCGTGTGGGGGGGGGTATGGGAGGTCCGCGAGGCCAATTACGTGCTGGTGGCCTACGCGGCCAATGGGACAAGCCTCCGGCCGGCCAAGGCTGTCCAGCTACGGGATTATCCACATGAAATCGCGGTTTCGAGCAACGGGGAACGCGTCGCGGTCCGGTTCACGAACCACTGGGTCACTTACGACCGCAGATTGAAGCTTACGGGCAAGGACATACAGGCGAAGATCACCGAAATGCACCCCTATCTGCCCCTGGGACTGATGAAGACGGACCAGGGCCTGCGGATGGTTAACATGGAAGGGCAGGACGTCACCGACAAGCTCGACACGCGCCGACTGGACGGCCAGTCTGTCAACTGGGCCAAGTTCTGCCCGGACGGGCGGCACGTGCTGGTGTGCACAGGCCGGAGTAGCAGGATGGGCAGCATTCTGCGGTCGCTTCCGCTGAAACTCTCGACCGTGGAGCTGGCGGCTGTTTCCAAGGCGGCCCCAGTACCCGTGACGGCCGCGCCCCCGCCGGGCACAATCAAGCTGCCCCCCCGACCCGGCGACCCCACGGCCAAGCCGGCCTTCCAGAACAAGACGGTCGCCCGGAAGGAGCTGGAAAGCCTCGCTCTACCCCGGCCGACGAAAGACCTGACACCCAAAGACATCGGCAGGCGTTACATGGATTCGGTGGTGGTAATCCGGGCTGGTAATGGGAGCGGCACCGGCTTTGTCGTCGGTGGCGGGGGATACATCCTGACCTGCGACCATGTGTTGGGCGGCAGGAACAGGGTGATGATCTCGTACCGCAGCGGAGGCAACATGTCTGCAACGACCGGCCAGGTCATCGCCCGCGACAAAGCCAACGACCTGGCGCTGCTGAAGATACCACCCATGCGAGGCAAGCTCCCGGCCGTTCCGCTGGCGAAGGGAAAACCCCAGGCCGGCGAGAAGGTAACCGTGATCGGGCATCCGGCCCTTGGGTCGCGGACGCTGGATTACACGCTGACCTCTGGAATCGTCAGCCAGATCGACCACAAAATCGGCGGGCTCTCGTACGTCCAGACCACCGCGACGGTCAACCCCGGCAACAGCGGTGGGCCGATTTTCGACGAAAAAGGCTGCCTGCTGGGGGCGGTGGTCTTGAAGGACCTGTCCGCGGAGAAACGAAGCTTCGTTATCGGGCCGGAACGGGTCAAGGCGTTCCTTGAACGATGCACAACTGGGGTGAAAAAATGACCGTGCGACTATCAATGATGCTGGTGCTTGCCTTGCCATTGGCCGCCCAGGCCCGGCCCTCGGTGTGGGAGGCCCTCCCGCTGGAGCAGGAGCCTACCACCATGACCATGGCGGAGGACGGCAGGACCATCTATGTCGCTCACGAAGGTGCCAACCGCATCACCGCCGTCGACGTCGTCAGCGGGAAGGTTGTGTCGGCCTTCGACTGCCCTTCACCGCGGCACCTTCTGTGCCGGGGCGAGTGGGTTTTTGCAGCTTGTTTCCAGGAAGGTTCCGTCCGCCAGTTCACCCGCAAGGATGGACAGCACGTCAAGACGGTCAAGGTCGCCCGGGCGCCTCACTACCTCTCGGCCGCTTGGGGAAATGCCTTTGATGGCAAGCTGCTGGTTACCTGCCTGGGCGAGAAGGGTCCACACCCATATCTGGTGGACATGACCGCCGCCAAGGCCACGCCCGCTCCTGGGCCCTCCAAGGTCGGCGAGTTCCTTCCCGACGGCAAGGCTGTGCAGTTGGACGAAGGCATCTATGATCCGGGCAGCTTCGGGCGCAAAGGTCGCTTTCGCTATATTATAAAATCTTCCGCCCGTTTCCGCGTGGGTGCCACGGGTGCACGTTTCGGGCGGGATAAAATCGTGTGCCCGGGCAATCCGAGAGCGAAGCTTAACGCCTGGGTGAGACCCTATAAGATCTCAACCTATGGGCCAAGGACCGTGGTCCTGCCCGACGCCGTCGGCGGGCGCTACGCCGTAGTGGACGATGCAGTGCTCTTGTTACGCAGAGCCATGGACAACAAGAATGTCGCGGCCGTGGCGATCGACGTCCCGCAGTGGCTGGTGGACGTGTGCAAGACCACCAGTTCCGGCGAGAACGGCTACTGGCAAACGCTGCCGGATACGTCGCGGATCTACCACGTGCCGTGCGCCTCCACGCTGGGTGATGGGTTCTACGCCTTCATGCTCAGCCGCCCGCGACTGTCGATGCCACCACGCCAGGACAAGCCGGTGCTGTACCGCTTGGCCGGGCCGTTTGCCCTCCCCCGGGATGGGCTCGACGAGATGCTGCCGATGAAGCTGGAAGAGACCGAACGCGTGACGGGCATGTCCCTCTCTGAAAACGGCAGGCACCTGCTGGTGTCGCACGAAAAGGCCAACAAAATCAGCGTGATCGACGTGAAGACCTGCCGCCCCGTCGCTTCGGTGACAATCCCCTCCCCGCGACTCATCCTGTGCCGCGGCGGCAAGGTGTACGTCGCCAGCTCCGAGGGAGGCGGCATCACCGTGGTGGATCCCGTCGGCTGGAAGGCCGTGGGAATGCTCAGGACCGGCGACAGGAAAGTCCTGTGGATGGACACCCTAGCCAGAGAGTTTGACGGGAAGATCGCACTGGTGTTAGCCCCAGGCGGAGGCGCCGAACTGGACGTCACGACGGGTAACGTCACGCCAAGCGAGCGGCTCTTAATGACATACGGATCGCCCGCCGTGCCGGGCCTGCGTTTCCAGGACAACCTGGTTGGCTGGGCCGGCGCCAAGTCCGACGAGAGGTCGAAGATGCGCAAGCATCCGGTCTGGCAGTTCATTCCCGACGCCAGGGCCCCGGTGGTCTACTCGATCAGCCGATGGCGCGTCGCCTGGCACCGCCCCGGCGCCGACATGTCGGTGATCGGGGACCGCACGGCGATTATGGGATGGGATATGAAATGCCAGTGGTCACCGGCCATGCCTCCACAGGCAGTAACGCTGGACGGCCGGCTGTATCTGTTCAGCGCCGACGCGACCTCCCCAAAACCACAGATCAGACGCTATGTGACCATCGCCCCCGGCGGCGCCTCCTCCAGCGTTGCCTCCGCCGGCGGTGCCAGTGACCTGCCCACCGCCACCGGCGTGCTGTCCACGGTGCCCACCGCGGGACGCGTCAGCGGCTTCACCATCACCGAGGACGGGCGGCACCTGGTTGTCGCCCAGGCTGCCGAAGACCGCCTCGGCGTCTGGGAGATCGCCACCGGCCGGTTCGTCACCGCCCTCAAGGTTGCCCAGCCAGGACCGATGCTCTCCCGCAGGGGGCAACTTTTCGCCTGCAGCGCCGCCGATGGCACGCTCAGCGTCTTCGATACCGCCGACTGGACTCTCAAGGACAACGTCAAGGTCGGTTCGAAGTACGTCGTGGCGCTTTCCGCACCGGGAGGAAGCTATTTCCGTGGAAAGCTCCTGGCCGTGGCCAATCAGGGGGCGGGCATACCAGTAGCCGACAGACGGCAGAACGACAGGTGGGAGACGGAAATATTCCTTGTCGACGTCCAAAGGGACTCCGCCAGAAAGCTGCCCCTCGAGGGCCGCCATATCAATGCCGCAATCTCTGACTACACCGGCCAATACGTTTTGCTTGCCGGCCCGGAAATGATGGTGACATGGAAGGACTTCGAGGCCGGCAAGCTGGACCGCCGGGGCAAGTCTTTCCATGTCGACAGCCGGATGTTCCAGGTGGCCAACCCGCGGTTCTGGTTCCGCGACGGGGGTGGGCACACCATGAGCGTGGGTACGCCGCCGCAGCCGTTTGCCAGCCCGGTCACGGGCCAGATCATGCCCGACATCATGGGCAAGTACGCCGCCACGGTGGGGATATCAGGTTATTCCTCAAAGCGCGACTGTCTCGTCAAGATCCATACGCTTGACGCCGAAATGGCTATCCTGGGAAGCGCAAAGTTCCAGGTTGAGGAGGATCTGCATCTTTCCAGCGGCCGGTGTGTCAGGGCCGACCGGAGCGTGTGCGTTTTCGCCATCGACTCCAAGCGGAATCTGCTGCGGCTGGTCCGAGTGGACGTCGGAGGTAGCGTCTCCCCCGTCCCCTCGGACTCCGTTGCCACAAAGGACGGGCAGTTTCCCGCCAAGGTCCTGCCGGGCCAGGCCCTTGCGCTCAAGCTTCCCTCCCCGGGCGCGGGCGCGGTATTCAAGCTGCTCCGCAGTCCTGCTGGGGCGACCATCAGCAAGGACGGCACCATCCGCTGGACGCCCACCAAGGGCCAGTCGGGCAAGCAGGAGTTCAAGGTTCGCGCCCAGCGAGGCGGCGAGATTTACTTCTCGCGATACAGCACGGTGGTCGCGGCCGGCGCGGCTGCGGAAGACCTCAAGCCGATCTATGTCCTGACCGACGAGTGTCGCTTCACCCCAGGCAGCGACGGCAAGAGCGTGCTGGCCCTGGCCGGGCAGGAACTGATCGTCCTTGACGCCAGAGGGGCCGTGCGCTCGAGGCACGAGTTGTCCGTCACCTGCCAGGGGCTCCTGGACGCAGGCACGTTCTACGCCGCCTACAGCGAAAACCGCGTCCTGCTGCTGGACAAGCAGACGCTCAAGACCGTCGGTACGGTTGATCTCGGCACCCCGGTGGCGGACCTGGCCGGCCATCCGACCCACTCGTTCCTGTACGTGGCCGTCACCGACTCCAAGGGCGGTAACGTCGTGACCAAGCACCGGGTAATGGCCATCGAGATCGCCTCCAGAAAGGCCGCCCTGATGCCCCGTATCTACGGCCAGCGCCTTGCAATGGACGCCAGCGGCACTTATCTCTACGCCTCGCTCAAAGCTGTGTATAAGCGGGGGTATGCTATCGACTGGGACTTCGACGACATTGTGCCGGTGTATGGTGGCTTCAACCTGCTGACCTGCTACAAGATCACCGGCTCAAGCCCGCTGTTCGCCAGCGCGAACTTCAAAATGGCGGTCGACAGTCCGTTGCTGACGCCCTCCCCGGATGCCCGGCAGCTTCTGTGCTTCGGCACCACAGGCCGCCGGGTGCAGTTGCTCAACGCGGCTGACGTGTCCAGGTCGCTCCTGGTGACCGACCTTCGCGGCCGCGTCACCTCTGCCGCTTTCCACCCGCGTCTGCCGCTGCTGGCGGCGGCCTCGGAGGGCAAGGTGCGGCTCCTGGGCCTACCCGATGCCACCGAGCAGTTTGCCCGCCTTGACGTCTCGGGCTTCACCAGCGTCCAGTCGGTCTGCTTCACACCAGATGGGCGGAGCCTGCTGGCGATGGGCCGCAGCCGCGACCGCAAGCAGATGATCGCCGTGCTGCCGCTAAGGCTGGCCCCCGCCGAGCAGGCGGCCCTGGCCATGGCGCCGCCCAAGCCTTCCCCCGCCGCCATGCCGGTGGATACCAGTGCAGCCGATCCGCCGGTTGAAATCGCCGCCGTGCCTGCCGGCGCTCTGGCGGCCCTTTCCCGCCCGCCGCTACGGAACCCGCTCAAGCCCAAGGACATAGCCCGAGCTTTCAACGACACCGTAGTTGTGGTGCAGACACCTACCAGCGCTGGCACCGGATTCTTCGTGGGCGAGGGCGGCTACGTGCTCACCTCCGCGCGCGTCCTGTCGGCGCTGGGCGAGCCAGTGGTGAAGTACCGTTTAATGAAAGCGGGCAAGCTGGAGACTGTCCGGGCCAGGGCTCGTGTGGTTCGAGTGGACGAGGCCAACGGACTGGCGCTGCTGCGCATCGCGATCGCCCACCGGCCGCCCGTCGTGAGCCTGGGCAACTCCCGGCTGGTGGAGGCTGGCGAGGAGGTCGTGGTCATTGGCCATCCCGGTCTAGATCAGGACACGCTGAACCACACGCTGACCACGGGGGTCGTGAGCAACCCACGCCAGCTTGTTGAGAAGCGCGAGTACGTCCAGACCAACGCGGCCATCAACCCTGGTTCCAGCGGCAGCCCGCTCTTCGACAGCCGCGGCAACGTCATTGGCCTGGTCATGCTGAAAGGCAAGATCGAAGGAGCAGGCTTCGCCGTCCCCGCCGATGCCCTGAAGACCTTCCTGCAATCGTGCACGAGAAAGGCGGGAAGTTAGCGAGGGCGAGGCGATGAACCACCTACGCGATGGCCGGCATGACTTGGTCATCGAAGGCTGCGGGCGCCGGAACCAACTCGTCGACGGCCTCGTCGTGGGCCATCAGCGAGCGGTTGACCGCGTTGACCAGTGGCGTCCTGGCCATGCGGACAGCGGGGCGGACGTTGTTGCCGAGGATCAGCATGTCGGCTCTGGACAGACTGGTAGCGGGTACGATCGTCATGGTGGTTCTCCTTCGCCCTCGTGGGCAGGTTGGGAATGGACAGACACTTTAGGAACGTTCCAGATATCTTGTGGGAGATATCGGGCGCAGCTGGTGCAGAATCAGCGGAAGTACATCACCAATCAGGACGGGTTCATCGGCAACCCTAAGCCCCCTGAACCTGCTTGAGGTGGTCGATGAGTTTGGATGCTTCCGGCACGGTGAGCTGCGAGACGGGGCGCTGAAAGGTCCGTTGGGATTCTACGTCCTGGTCGATCCCGAGCTGGTTGCATATAGCCCAGATCGCCCGGAGCTGACCATCCGTGGCGGGCTTGGTGGTGTTGCCGTTGGAGACAGGGCCGGTGTGGTTGGGGGTCGGTGCGTTGGGTGCCTGGCTGGGCGCCGGCGCAGCCACCTTGGCAGGCGCCAGCCCAAACTCCTCATCGACGGAGGATTTTGCCAGTGCGAACAGCCGGCGGATCTTGTCATGCAGGAGCTTGTTGTCCTGGGCCGCGGTAGATTCCAGCTCGAGCTCGACGCTCACGCTGGCACCGCGCGAGCCGTAGTTGGGCTCACCTACCTTGCGGCTTACGCCGCAGTTTAGTTTGATCATATGACTTTCTCCTTCCTGGTGTGTTGTTGGCAGCTCAGGTTCCATGTGGTCTTGCTGCGAACAGGACGCGACGAATGCCTCAGCCAACCCGTCCTGTACTTGTCGGCTCTGTTTGGCCGCATCAAATCGCTTCTTGTCGGATGGGTGCATGCGGTTAAGTGGCCGGCTCGCCCGCAACCTGCTCCATGCACGTCGGGCGAAGAGCTGATTGTGCATACTGCTACGCGGCATAGAGGATCTCCTTCGTCAGATAGGCCGAGTCTTGCGGGCAATGGCGAGGTGGAGGGGGAGGCACGCGGACACGGTTGTTGACCTGAAGCAGGTGGATAATGACGTTTTCGGCCTGATCCGAAAGCTAACTTCCGTCGCATTAGTTTATAGCTTAATAGTGGGCGAAATTAAGCAAAGGGAAGGGCATGATCCCCAGTCAGATGAACATGCCGTGATAGTGAAGCAGATGACTCGTCCACTACCTTTCGGTCTTTCACCGACGATAGGGCATGACACGCCGATGGGGTACATACTGCTTCAGCCAGCAGAAGACCGGCTGTATATGTACCTTGAAAAGCCCACGAGCGCATGTTATACATCTTGACTCGCGGCTCTGTTATGGCCCTTTCATAAACGCGCGTATCCAAAGGATAGATCAACATGGCAAAACAACTATCGAGAATGACCATCCCTCAACTGCGTGCCGAAATCGCTCGGAGACAAACGGGCCTTCCGAAGCTCGAGAAGAAGCGGGCCCAACTGCTCAAGGCGATGGGGGCGATCGACCGCCAGATCGCGGCCCTTGGAGGCCAGGTAGGACAACCTGCCAAACCCAAGGGCAAGCCAACGAAGGTCACGACGCCCAAGGCCCCATCCGGCAAACCCCTGGTCCAGTGCATCAAGGATGTACTGGATAGGTCCAAGGCCGGCATGCGGGTCAAGAATATCATGGTTGCCGTCCAGAAAGCTGGCTACAAGACCACCTCGAAGAATTTCTATCACACGGTGGCCACGACTGTCCGTGGCGATGAGTTCAAGAAGCTGGGCTGGGGCATCTACACGCTCAATACTGGCAATGTGGCGGTCAAGAAGGCCAAGAAGGTCCGCAAGGCCGGCGCGAAGAAAGCTGCCGCTCCCAAGGCCAGCAGCAAAAGGAAGAAGTACGCCCAGACCGCCGAGCAGTTTGTCCTTGGGCTGGTGAAAGGCAAGGGAGCCATCTCGTCTGACATCAACAAGGCGTGGAAGGCTGCCGGAAGAACTGGCCGGGCTGACAACACGCTGAACAAGATGCTCAAGGGCGCCAAGCTCAAGAGGCAGAAGATCAAGGGAGCCAAGGGCAGTACCTACACGGCGGGGTGATTGGCGGTGGCTCGTACTTGTGCGGGTGTGGGCTTCACCTGCCCAGTACCAAGGCCCGGTAGGGCGGTTCGTGACCTGTTCTGATCAGTTGACGATTGGCAGGTCTGGCCTACGTGAGCCGTGCGACATCAGCCGGGCCGTTGCGGCTGGGAGCATCAAGAATCTGCCACTGGCGCACGACCGCCTAAGGAGAACCTAAAGGAAGAAGAACCTGGCCACTACTGTGGCTCAATGCAGCCTTTTGCCCTGACCACGCCGCTACGGGGACCACGCAGTATCAAATCACCATCGGCGACGTCCCCCTGAGCGACATGATCACTGACTGTGAGGGCAAGCGATACGGCGGCCAACTGATCTGGCAGGAGCATCCGTACTTTGAAAGCGCAAGGGGGCGCACGTCGGTCTTGGTAGAGTCCCGCCCGGAGGAATCGTTTAGCGGGGACTGGGTCCCCGTCATCCGCGTCGATGTTTATGTTCTGCCTTCCAAACTCGGCGAGGGGCGATACGACGGCATGGCCCGCGACCTTCAAGAGCTTAGCCGCAGCCTGCTTGTAGATCTTTACGGCAAGTCTAGACAAACGAGAGACTTGAGATTCTCCGGCGAGGGCAGGGTCTGGCATTCGCACGAGCATGAGCTGGCATCAATAGAAAAAGTGCTGGATCAGCTCGGCAATGTCCTCGGGGCCATAGCTCGCAGGCCTGCTTCGCGGGTTCAATCAGTTCTCAGGCAACAGCGGTACTGGGGAAGCGAACAACTGGGTGTTCAAGCGATGGCCGACCTGGCGCGAAGGGGCATATCGCTGCGGATCGTAGACCGACCTGTTCTGGTCCGTTCACGCCGGAGGATGGAGTCATTCGACGTGCCCGAGCATCGCGTCACAGCAGCCCTCCTCGATATTCTGGGCAGGCGCATTGGCCACTGCTCGAATGCGGCCCGAGGCCACATTCGAGCAATCAAATCCGACCAACACCTCCGGCACGTTCGGCTGAGCAGCGGACCAACGCTGTATGAGTCCGTAGATATGCCGAAGATGGCTCGCCTCCAGCAGGCCTTGAGCAAAGCGCGGCGTTCGTCGGCACAGGCTGTTGCTCTGCGGCACCTACCGTTTCTAGATGGCATTCGCCCAGAACTAGTGGCTGTCCGCCAGGGCATCTTTCAGCGAAATCCAGAATACAAGCTGCTTCTGCAGATCATCCGCCAATTCCTCCTGGAAAATACCGTATGGTACGAAGGTGACGACTCGCCGGTGGTGACCAAACTTACGAGCCGCCTGTTCGAGCAGTGGAGCTACCTGAGGATCGTAGAGGCGTTCCGTGCGTGCGGCCTTGAACTGCGCGAATGGACGGACGCGCTGCGCCAGAACCTGCGTTCGCGGTTCATCCTGGATTTCGACCGCGGGCTTGCGTTTGAGGGGGAACTTGGACAGGGCCTGCGGCTCCGTTTTCGGTATGAGCCGTGGATTCTTGGTCAGGAGTCCGCAGCTAAGTCTGGCGAGTCCCTCTGTCGCGGGTCGTCCGCAGATGTTGCCTGGTGCCCGGATGTTGTGATCGAGTGTCTTCGCAGGGAAGAAGGCGGCTGGCGGCCAGCCTATGGAATCGTGCTGGACTCCAAGTACACGGCCCGACTGAAGGATCGGCATTGGAGCGAAACATCAAAATACCTATCGATCAGAAGCACTGAGACCAGACGCCAGGTTATCCGCCAGTTGTAGCTGATAGCGCCTGGTGAAAAAGGCGAGATCATGAGTGACGATCCGGCGGTTCATTTTGATGATGCGGGCCCATCGTGCGAGGCGAATGAGACCGTAAGGTTCGGATTGATTGCGGTGCCCACATGCGAACCCTCTCAGGAAACCAGCCAAAGCAGGGCAGGCGATCCATTCGCCACATTCGCACAAGGAACGATCAACTTCCTCCGGCGGGAGTTTGGGGCCGGCGCCGGGAGAGGCTCTCGATGATTGCCGGTAACGCCCCGACGAAAGCTTTCGCCTGAGGCAGATTCTGGGAACGTTCCGAAAGTCTCGAACGGTGGCTCAGAGCCGTACCGTTTAGCCTCACCGCTCATGCTGACGATTCCGAATACCGTCTTCAACAGTCCTGGGCCACGAGTCTTATCTATTACCCGCGTCGAGCTGCTTGGCGACCTTCATTGCTTCCTGGGGACAGCCCGCGAACTGGGAGCAACAAGTCGAGAAGCTGCTGGATTGCCTGCTTCAACTCAATGCCGCAAGAGCGGTTTACTGGGTCGGCTCGTCATCGGTTGCGGGAGGCAACTTTTCGGCCCTCGGCTTGGGAAGCGGACACGATGCGTTCTTCTTGTGCCCTCGCCACGAGAGCAGCGCGTCGATGATTGGTCAGCCGCAGCTGCCGGGCTTCGGTTTACTTCGATGTCCCAACCAGGACGATATCCATGACCACTTCATAAAAAGACCTCAACTCTATTGGCCCGGGCGATTCTAACTCAGCGTTCACAGGATGACCGATAGCCGACGACCATCGGCCTTTCTACCGTCGCCTGACGGACGACCGGCCTCAAGGACACCAAGGCTGTCTATACGTCCCTATCGGTCGCTGTCCTTGAGCTTCACGTTCTGCTGCTTGGCGTTTGTGCCGAAGTGCATTGTGACCGTGGCGGGGTACTGCCTCTTGCTGCGAGCGGCGATGTCGAACTTCGTCTCCGTCGTGCGGTAGTCGAACAGTGTCGTGGCTACCTCGCTCTCGTAGTTCACGTCGCCTGCCCACTGGCGGCGAAGCTCGAACGTGATGGGCTTGGTGCGGTAGTTGCGGATCGTGTCCACCCAGTCTGTCCGATCATCCCAGCCGTCAACGCGCCTGTGGGAGTTGAAGTGGAAGTTCAACCGCTCGGCGGACATCCGCTGGGTCTCGTAAACCACCAGGTCGTCCGGGCCGAGGTTGATCTCTATCTCCGCCTTGATCGGAACGTAGCGGATCTGCTGGCGGGCCAGGAACGACAGGCCATCGTCGCCTTTGTCCCCCTTCTGACGTTTTTGACGAAAGAGGTTTACCTGCCCGTCAGGCAACGGGCTCTCGCCGAGTTTGTGCTCGGCATCATTGCGCCAGATGAAGAATCGCACCGGTCGCGGGCCGTACTGGTAGCGGCGCATGCGGTAGACGATGTCGAACGGCACATCGCGGGCCTCGACGGCCTGCATTCGCTTGCTCCAGCCGTTGGGGATCGTTTCCTGGCCGGAGACAGAGAACATGAAGTACTCACTGAGGCCTTCCTTGACGATGGTGGGGCGCCTGCCGTTGAGTCTCTTCTTCTCACTCTCCTCCGCCCGCGCTAACCCGTTGGTCATCACGATCCCGCGAAAGTCCTTGTAGAGCTTGCCCGACTGCCGCGTCGGCACGGGAATCCCCCTTCGCTTGGCGAGCGCGGCGATCTTCTCGACGAGGTTGATCGTGCCCACGATCAAGCGGACCTGGGCGTCCTCATACTCTTCGCCGCTGTTGTTGAACACGCGGACGTAGCCGCGAAAGTGAAGCTTCGTCTCGTCGGGGTCGGTGATGGCTACATAGTCCATCTTCCAGGTCAAACCGCTGGTGAAGTATGTGACTTCCACCTTAACCTGGCCCTCGAACATGCTCTCGACGTTCCATATCAGGTGCTGGGGCTTCTGGCCGGGGAATACCGTATCCAGCAACTCCACATCGCCCTTGTGGTCCAGCGGGCGGAACGTGACGCTGGTTGGGTCGATAAGCGTGTTGGCCCAGGAGAACTGGAGCTTGTTGGCGCCTTTCTTGAGCGTTACGTATCGAGTCTCCTTGACGAGTGTGATGTCTTCGGAGTTGTAGATCGTCAGTTGTACGGAGTCGCGGGCCGGCAGCGTCACCAAGTCCACGTTCTTGGCCAGACCAGCCGAGGGGGACAGGAAAAGGCCGGCCAGGGCTATTGCGGTCGCTATGCGTTTCATGGTTGTTGCCCTTCTAGGTCGCTTACTACCAGAGGTTCTTGAGGGTCACGTGGAAGCGGACGGTCACCTTCTTGACCTTGGCGTCCTTGTCCGTGGGCCTGGCGGGCAGCTTCACCAGCAGGATCGGCGTGGCGCCGCCGAACTCGTAGTCGAACCGGATTCCCTTGCTGGTCTTGCCGCCCTTTTCCCATTCCACGTCGCCGTGCGTATTGCCGAAGTACTGCTGCCCCAGGCGGTTGAGTTGCTCGACGATCCGTAACGTCGTCGCCTTGTCCTTGAAGTTCTCTATCTCGTACTTGATGACAATTTCCTGGTTATGGAGATTGCCGCGTACGTTGTGTCGCACGTTGCTCTCGATGATCCGCGTACAGACGATGTCGCGCGACTCGCCGAGGTAGAGCTTCATTGTGTCGTCCAGCGGGGTAAGCGCGGCCCAGTCCTCGCCGAGGAATGCCTCGCCGCCGTGGCCATCCTCGATGAAGATGCGGACCTTCCCTGGCTGGAGAGGGAATTCCCCCATCTTGTTCTTCTCGTCGTTGGTCAGCCGGTAGTGCATGAGGATCTTGCTGGCCAGGGGCTTGGCTGGGTTAAGCGCGCCGTGGGTGTACCAATCGAAGGTGAACGTCTTGTCGATGGGCACCTGGGTGAACTTCGCGATCCGCAGCTTGAGGTCGTCCAGTTGGTTGATTTCCTTCTGGAACTTGGGTCCGAAGCCCGCCCACACGCCGGCGCCGATAAAGTCCTCGCCGCTGTAGTTGTGCAGAACCATGTACTTGCGCAGCGTCAGGAATTCTTCCGGCTTGTCGGCAAGAGCCCTGTACTCGAAGGTGCGGGTGAGGTTGGCGATGAGGTAGCTCACCCGGACCTTGCACGCGCAGGCGTCGGCTGCGTAGACCTCCCAGACCAGCGCGTTCTCATTGGGCGGGTATGCCACATTGATGACGTTGATCTCCGGCACCTTCGTGCCATCGGCCAGCTTGATCAGCTTGACCGGGCGGAACTTGCCTCCCTCGCGCACAGCCACGGGCCTGAAGAGAATGGAGTTCTTATCGATGGCGGTGTTGGACCAACTGAAGTCGATCATGTTGTTGGTTTTGCCGGACCGCAGCAGTGGGACGATCCGCTCTTCCTCGACGAGCGTGTACTTGCCGTTGTCGAGCTGGATTTCCACCCGCTCCCGCTCGGGCAGCGCCGCCAGCTTGATCCGCCCCAAAGCGACCGGCGCCGCCGCCGTCAGCAGCGCAGCCAGGATAATCATAAAGGCTCGATATCTCATGTCGTTCTCCTTGAAATAGCCTCATGCATGTCTGTGTTCCAATTCGTTTGACGCTCAAGATGGCGGCAGGTTCCCCGCAGTAGGAAATCACCACGTTGCAACTGCCGCGGCTGGCGGACGATCAGATCGAGGTGATCGACGAGAGGCGTTCATTGCCGGTCATGGAAGGGCGGTTTCAGGATGAATTCAAACCGTACGAGGTGCACCTTTACCGCCTGTCTGCCCCAGCCCAGCCTTGATGCCAATAACGCACCGGCGGAAGCTTTCGCCTGAGGCAGATTTTCGGAACGTTCCCATAGCGGCTCAGATCGTGGTAGTTCGTCACCGCGAGGCATCGTCGGGCAACGGGATCGAATTGTTGGTCTTGGCAGGCATGGGCGGAGGCGCAGAATGCGAAAACGGCCGATTTTGAGACTTTCGGTTGTAAGTCCTTGTCGTCACTGGGTCAAAAGTAGTCTCACGTTTCTAGCCGGTGGCCTTCATGTCGGCCGTGAGCGTCAAGCTGCTTGGCGACCTTCATCGCCTCCTTGACCTCTTCGAGCAGGTAGATCTCAGTCGTGTCGCTGCTCACGTGGCCGAGCATGAGCCTTGCAGCGTCTTTCGAGAGCTGGCTTCGCATGCGGGTAGCTGCGGTCCGTCGTAGGTCATAGGGGGTGAAGCGTTCGACACCGGCGCGTCTGCAGGCCCGTTTGACGGCGTTGTTAAAGGAGTGGGTGTCGTACTGATCGCCGGGTGTGATCATCGGATGGAGTCGCCTGTTGTCGCTGTCCTTGTCGCCGCGTGTGGGCCGCAAGAAACGATAGGCGACCATTGCTTCTTGTACAGCCTGGAGTTCTTCCGGTCCGAAGTCCGCAACTGGCCAAGCAGCATATTGGCCGAGAAACTTTCTGATGCGGCTAATCTGAAGCAGTTCTGGGGATTCGAGCCCATTTCGGAGGGTCAGAAAATACTTTTCGGCCCAATCGAGGTACTTGTCAAAAAGCCTACCTGCCGATAGAATAACTTTGCCGTTGACGAGGCCTTGGCTGGCTTGGTGCGGGCTCTTGCAGATGAGAGCCGAATGCGTTTCATAGACAGCTTGCAGAATTGACGTTAAATACGAATAGCCGTTAACCGCCGATGTAGCTCAGTGGTAGAGCACAGCTTTCGTAAAGCTGGGGTCGTGGGTTCGACACCCACCATCGGCCTTTTTGATGCGCCAGGGATTTCCAGGCCACGGGCCAGCACGATCGCCGGTCTTGGGCGGGCACTTGTTTCGGGGTATTCACGTATGGAACACCCATGGGCTCAAATCGCGGCGGCGCGGGCCGAACTCAAGCAGTGTCTTGACGGCGTGGATCAATGGGACGATCTCTGCGAAGCCGCTGCTGGCGAGTATGCGAGGCTGATGGTGGAGGCTGGGGTTAAAAACCGGCATGCGGCGCGAAGGCTCCAGCAGGAGGGTCTTACCTACGAGGGTGCATGGGAGTTGGTGGGCAGGGCCGAGGAAGCCAAGGCTTTGGCTGAGAAGCAGGCTGAGGATGCCCAACTCGCCGACGCCGTGCCCCTATGCCCGCACTGCCTTGCTCCGCTGGGGCCGTTCGACCATTTCTGCCCAAAGTGCGCCGGGCCCGTCACCGCGATAGCGTCGATGGACCCGATGGGCCAGATTTACTCGGCCGGGCGGGCGTACAGGCTGGCCGCGACGGACAAGAAGCCCAAAGGCATTGTGGTTCTGGGAATGTGGTTGGTCTTCGGGCCGTCGTTCCTGGCGCTGCTATGGGGGCTCTGGGAGGTTGTTTCTCAATGTTCCGGGGGCCGGTACGGGTATGCCTGGCGATTTGAGCCTTCGGGTCTGGTGATTCCGCTTATAAGCGCTCTGCTAATGCTTGGCGCGTTTGCGCTGTATTTCGCCATCCTATGTAAAGTGACTGCCCACTGGCTCCAGTCTCGGTTCCAGCAAGCCGGTGTCGACGGCCCCGCGGATGAAGGTCAGGATCAGGCCGGGCGCGACGACGATGACGGGGCAGGCCAGATGAGCAGTCAGTAGGTCGCCGGTCGGCGAGAAATCTTAGAAGGCGTTGGGGATGTGTCGGATGGCGGGTTTCTGGCCGGGCTCGATGACTACGGCCACCACGTCGTATCGCGTGCTGTAGCCTTTGGTGGGGTGGTGGCGGAGGTAGTATCGGGCGGCCTTGGTGACCTGCTTGCGTTTGTGGGCGTCGACGGCGGATTCCGGGCCGGCGGGGGTTTCGGTCGAGCGGGTCTTCACCTCGACGAAGACGATCGTCTCGGGCTTTCCATTCCGGCGCGTGGAGGTATCGAGGGCGATGATATCGATTTCGCCGCCGGGGCAGCGGTAGTTGCGTGCGAGGATTTTCAGCCGGGCCTTTTTCAGCAATCGGCAGGCGAGGTCCTCACCGCGTCGGCCCAAGGCCTTGGTGGCAGCTTCGTTGGAGGGCTTGCTAATGAAAAGGGCGCGAAGGCCGCGGAGAAAACCAAAGAAATTCTTCTTCTCTGCTTTCTCAGCGATCTTCGCGCCCTCTGCGAGAGATATTTTATGGGTTCCGGCCGAAGGCTCCGCGGCGCCTCGTGACGCGCGCGAAGCAGGAGGCTTCGCAGCGCCGAATAGCCACCACCGTGCCACCGCCCCGGGCCTTTGCCTTACTCGCCGGCCGGTGCGTCGGCGGCGACGGTCTTGGTGACCTTGGGCTTGGCCTTGATGCGTTTGACTTCCTTGAGTCGCGTGGACTTGCCGACGCGGTCGCGGAGGAAGTAGAGCTTGGCCCTTCGGACCTTGCCGTGGCGGATGACATCCACCTCGCCGAGTCGTGGGCTGTGCAGGGGGAACGTTCGCTCGACGCCCTCGCCGTTGACGATGCGGCGAACCGTGAACGTCTCGCTAATGCCAGCGCCGCGCCGCCCGATCACCGTTCCGGTGAATATCTGGACGCGCTTCTTCTCGCCTTCGACGATGTGGCAATGAACGCCTACGGTGTCGCCGATATCGAACTGGGGCAGCTCCTGCTTGATGCTGCCCGCGACGGCCTTGTTCAGCAATTCCTGACTCACGATGCTTCTCCCGCGATATTGGGCCTGGCCCTTGCCGCTCGCTCGCGGCGGATGCTCAGGCCTCTTCCGGATGTTCCCTGACGTACTTATCCCAGAGGTCCGCTCGACGCTCACGCGTTCGCTTTTGGGCTTGCTCGACCCGCCAGCGGTTTATCTTCGCGTGGTTGCCATTGAGCAGAATCTCCGGCACCTGCATTCCGCGAAACTCTCGCGGCCTTGTGTATTGCGGATACTCCAACAATCCCATGCTGAAGGATTCTTCGTGCGTCGACTCATCCTTGCCAAGCGCCCCGGGCTGGAGTCGCGTCACCGCATCGGCCAGGGCCATTGCGGCGATTTCTCCTCCGGAGAGCACAAAGTCGCCGACGCTTATTTCTTCATCCACCAGGTCCTGCCGAATGCGTTCGTCAAAGCCTTCGTAGTGCCCGGCGATAATAATGAGCCTGTCGCGGGCAGCCAGGTCAGCGACTTTCGCCTGTGTCAGGGGTTTTCCCTGCGGCGTCATCAGCAGGACCTTGCCATCTGGCAGGCTATCATCTTTCCGCACGCTCTCGACCGCGTCGAATATCGGCTGGCATGTAAGGACCATGCCCGGGCCGCCTCCGAAGGGCGAGTCATCCACCGATCCGTACTTATCCGGGGCGAAGTCCCGAATGTTCGTCAGGTGGATATCGACCAGTCCTCTTTGGCAAGCCCGCCCGACGATGCTGGTCGAGCCGAACGCATCGAACATCTCGCAAAAGAGCGTGAGTATGTCGATACGAAGAGCCATGGCTGCCTGCGGTCTCGCGGTTTGCCCGGCGGGGGCGTATGCGGCTACTTTACCGCAATGCCCTGCTTTTTAAGCATGTTACGCACGGTTTCCGAGGGCTGGGCGCCGACGGTCAGCCAGTATTCCACTCGCTCGCGTTTGATGGACGTCTGCTGCTCGGCCGTCTTGGCGTGGGGGTCATACCAACCGAGTTCCTCAACCACTCGCCCATCACGTGGGCTTCGGCCATCCATCGCACTAAGGCGGAAGAAGCTGCGATGCCTCCGGCCCATCTTCTTTAGTCGTAGTCTCACGGCCACGAAATCAATCTCCAACGGTAGCCCCCGAAGTTTGCTGAGTATCGGGGGACAAGTAGCAGTCCTTATCAACTTTGCGAACCGCATATTCTAGCAAGCTCCGCCGAGCATGCAAGGGGTTTTTTGGGAAGAAAAGAAGGCCTGCCTGGCGGCAGGCAGGCCGCGGGGGGACAGCGGAAGGCCGTCGGGGAAGAAAAGAAGGCCCGCCTGGCGGTAGGCAGGCCGCGGGGGGACAGCGGAAGGCCGTCGTGGAAGAAAAAAAGGCCCGCCGGCCGACAGGCAGGGCATGGGGGAAGAACGGAAGGTTGCGGAACGCCTCGGCCGGGACGGACGCGGCAGGCTATCGGCGACTTGCCCTGAAGGGGAAAACGGGCCTGCATTCTGGGCAGTTTCTGACCCCTACCCCTCCTTAGCTACGCCAACTGATCGGTTCGGCAGGCCCGGCGGGCCGATAGCATTTGGCCGGGGGGGGGGTTGCCACCAAACGCTTGAACGAGCAGGTGCGACGGAACATAGACCGCTTTCCAGATGATTTCATGTTCCAGTTGAACCGGAATGAACTGGAGAACTTGAGGTCGCAATTTGCGACCTCAAGTTCAGGCTATGGGGGCCGGCGTTACGCGCCCTACGCCTTCACGGAGCACGGGGCGATCATGGCGGCGACGGTGCTGAACTCGCCGCGTGCGGTGCAGGTCAGCGTGTACGTGGTGCGGGCTTTCGTGCAATTGCGGCGTGTGCTGGGCCAGAACAAGCAACTCGCGGCGAAGCTGGCGGACCTGGAGCGGAAGGTCGGCGACCAC
>Ga0307990_1001065_pt1 | contig 23486 bp, 23 predicted proteins | sample EllFjometagen129_FD_203168 | JGI IMG/M metagenome (GOLD analysis project Ga0307990, IMG submission 203168) | Marine microbial communities from Ellis Fjord, Antarctic Ocean - #129 | ecosystem: Environmental > Aquatic > Marine > Unclassified | place: Southern Ocean | collected 2014-10-08
TCCCGCAGAGGGGTGCCTGCAGGGCGGGGTGGGTGAAGTTTCCAATCATTGGAAAAACCGGGCTCAAAAAGTCCAACCATTGGAAGATCTTTGACCGCGCGAGCAAAGCGACGCATAATTTGCGAAGCAAATAGCGACTACGGAGTGGTTTGACACGCGAATGGTCGCGAAAGTTCCAAGCACGTTGGAAAGAATTAGGAGAGGGTTTTCAATGGTTGGAAAATATGGACTGAAATGTTTCCAAGGTTTGGAAGCTATTTTTTGTCGCTGACCCACGCTTTGAATTGGGCGAGGAGTTTGGGGCCGAATTCTGTGATATATGGGCCGAGCGCTTCGGTGTGCTGTCCGTTCGGAACGGTCCAGAGTTCTTTGGGGTCACCCGCTTTTCCAAAAAGCCGCTGCGCGTGTTTGTAGGGCACGACCTTGTCTGCGGTTCCATGAATGAGTAGCAACGGGGTGGGTGAAATATTCTGAACGGTTTTTTTCGGGCTGAGTTTGTTGCCGATAAGCAGGGCGGCCAGCGGCTTCAACAGCGTGGTGTGATCCATCGCGACACTTTTATAGGATGAAAAGGCCGAGTCGGTTGCGATGCCGACAATCCCGTCGAAGTGATTGTTTCCGGCGACAGCCAGCGCGTTGGCGCCGCCGATGCTCTGGCCGAACAGGATGATTTTATTTTGGTCGATGTCGGTTCTGGATTTGATGGTTTCGATGGTGGCAATCGAATCTTCATAGACGCCTCGCCGGGAAACGTGACCTTCGGATTTTCCATAGCCGCGATAGGCAAAGACGAACAGGTTGAATCCGTTGGCGGGCAGCCAGGAGGTAAATGAATAGTGTGCGCTCATGTTCTGAGCATTACCGTGGAAGTGAATGACGGTTCCGAGAGCTTCGCCTTGGGCCGGAACAAACCAGCCAGTTAGCTTTGTGCCGTCTTTGCTTTGAAATTGAACCTCTTCGTATGTGTACCCGTCCGCCGCTGGGGTCGTTTATTCCCGATGGTCGGGGTAATAGAACACATTATCCAATCCGGCCCAGGAAACGCCAGCAAGAATAAGCACAGCGATAATCAGCAACTTTTTTATAGTAGAGGATTTTAACAGGCTCGCGGGCTGTTGGTAAAGATTTTCCAAAATGTAGACGCGGTGTCCCCACCGCGTTCCGTTCAGAATCAATAACGCGGTGGGGACACCGCGTCTACGTTCCAGACATTGGAAGCAACTGCGTTGCGGCACATCTTATTTTTCCGATGTGTGGAAACCCCGGAGGGCACGGTTCCACCCGCGCGGATTAGGGGAGGTTGCGGTAGCGCTCGGCCGGGGTGCGGAGGCGTTGAATGGACGTGCGCTTTAAGGGCCGGCTCCCACGGTTGTTGATCAAGGGCGAGTTGCATGCAGGCGAGCCATGCGTCGCGGTCGATGGATCGATTCGAATGTGCTGATGAAAGGTCGCCAGTCGGAACTGCCCGTGTTTTCTCCGGTAGAGATCGGGGCCGGTGAAGTAGCCGGAAAGGAAGAGGGCCAGCTTTTCGCTCGCGAGGCTGAGGGCTTCGTGATGCAGATCGCGGAAGGTTTTAAACTCGGGACGGGGTCTGCCCTGAATGGCACTAAGTTAAGCATATTTAGTATATGGTAGAGCTGAAACGGTCGAAGACCTTTCCGCCGTCGCGCAATGGGATGACCCGTTGCAATTAAAGGGGGCGAAGTCTGCAATGCGACAGCGGATAGAATGCGGGCTCAGGCGTGTTCCGTCCTATTCATCCATTTCAGAAAAACAAATGAAACCAGTTATAGGCGCTTTTGAAAACCGGTCGGGTGATCCAGATTTCCGAGGAGGTCATGATGATGCATATCAGAAGAACGACAGGAAACAGGTTGAACTGTTTGCCGAATATTCTGGAAACAATGATGCCCACTCCGTCCGCATAAAGAATAAGGAATGGAGCCAGTGCGCCTAGGATCAGTCTGCCCGAAGTGAAAAATGGATATTCCCGCGATGGATACCAGCAATTGCCGAAATCATATCGCACGGAAAGCGCGGTCATAAATGCGACGAATAACCCAAGAGTTAGAGCGCACATACGGATCGCAAACCGGTGTCCGGGGGCGCTGGTTTTTTTTGCAATCAGTGCGTGGATGATACTGCAGGAAACGAATACATAGGATGATATGATGTAAAAGGAATCCATTGTTGTTGAAGCAACACGCTGTAATCCCCAGACAAATTCACCGCGCCAAAAGGTTTTTAGCAGTTCGTTTAGAAAATAGAGCAGGCCGTTCAGGCTGAAAATAGGATGGTTCCAGATTTCACCCAGCGGTTTTTCGACCCATCCGAGAGCCCTCACTTTTTCCGCATTTCCGGTGATGTCTCCTTGAGAATAGAGGTTCCAGCTTATCCATAAAACAATCGGCAGTGCACATCCTGTGATGAGGCTCAAAAGGTGCGGCAGCTGTTTTTTAAACAATTGTTCGCGCAGGAGTTTCCTGGTTCGAAGAAGGATGAAAACGGCAAGGATAGCCAGAAGCGGAGCATTTGATAATTTCACCAGAAGTGCAGCTGAAACCGTTATTCCAGTAAGAAGATGAAATCGCAGAGATCTGTTTGTGTTGTAAATCTGGAGCAGTAGGTAAAGAGATGTTGCACAAAACAAAGGAGAAAGAACGTCGCTGTTGATGGAATAAAAAACGTCCTGTGGAAAGAATGCCAACAGAAGAAGGGCGCTGAGGCGCATTGCCGAGTTTTCACGAAAAACGGTTTTGCAGAGAAGAAACGCAACCCAGAAGACAAGGGCGCAAATCGGCAGGTTTAAAAACCGTAACCAATACAGTAGATGTTCTCCTTCAATACCGGCCAGCTTTCCGATGTTCAGCCAACATCCTGCCAGCGCATAATAGATCGGCGGAGACAATGTTTCATGATTTTGCATTCCCATCCAGCATTCAACTGTGCTGCTAATGTGTTCTGAAAGTGCGTCACGATCAGAATATCGGAGAGGAGACGGGATTCTTCCCGATTCGAAATTATCGGCGCGGTTTAAATATTCCGGAGATCCACACAGAACAATATATTCCGCTGATTCACGGCTGTAGTTTTCCGTGTCATTTCGAGGCAGATGGCCTTTGGAGTATTTAACAACGGCATCAAAGTGCTCCGACTCGTCGACAGTGTTGAAAAAGGGAAAGGCGGCAACAAAAATGAATATTCGCAGCATGGCGAGAACACAAAAACTGTACAGAAGGATTCTTTCGTGTTTCACAAGAAACTCGTCTAGCCGGGTCGTCGAGCCGTTCAGCAGGCTTGTCATTTAACGCATATCCTTATCAACAGAGGTGCCCGAAACGCACGGTAACTCCATCGTTTTTTTGTTTGGACTCATCCTGCCGAACCTTTTCACTAATTGTTTTTATACCGGCTCGCCTGAGTTTTCAAATTCCTTGAACAGAAACCCTCCTGAACTGGTTGCTTTTGCCGGAACGCCCGATGTTCAGTGAATCATTTTAACAGGGTAGCGTGTGGTTAGTAAATATTTTCCAATGTTTGGAAAATTTTCTTGCAACCAATTGGAAGAAGGCTGAGCCTTTCCCCAATTGTTTTTGTCGCTCCCAGTGGGTCGCTTCTTTTCAGAATACTGAAAAGCACTTTTGGAATACCTCAGGTCTAGGCATTGGGAAAATTGGTGTTTATTCGCGTCAATGAACCGTTCCTTGCCGTCACTATTTTCTACGAAAATTATTTATCGCTACGCTTTCAGCGCGGGTTAAGTTTCCAACCTTGGAAATTGACCTTATAGGGGGTCTACCGTATGGTCTGCCGTTTCCAATTTCCGAACAAAACAGGAGAATTTTATGAAGGTTTCATTCCAGAATGCCGGCGTCTGCCGCAAAACGATGACGGTGGAGGTTCCCGCCGATACGGTTGCCGAAGAGCGCGCCGAGTTGCTGAAGGTCTACGCCAAGGGCGTGGCGATCCCCGGTTTCCGTAAGGGTAAAGCCCCTAAGCATTTGGTAGAGAAGAAGTTTGCCAAGGAAATGACCGCCGATCTGAAGGATCGTTTGGTGCCGAAGTTTTACCACGAGGCCATCGAGGCCGAAAAGGTGAAGGTGGTTTCGATCATCAATGTGAGCGAGCCGGAAGTGGTTGAAGGCCAGCCGCTGACCTTTGATGTGACCATGGATGTGCCGCCGGAGCTCAAGTTGCCGAAATATCAGGGCATCGCGATTAAGGCTGAAAAGGTTGAGGTGACCGATAAACAGGTTGAAGAAACAGTTGGGAGCATCCGCCGCCAGCACGCCACCCATGAGGACATTGAGGGCCGCCCCGCCAAAGAGAACGATATGGTTCAGGTTTCCTACGAATCAACTATCGACGGCGAGTCGCTCGAAGTCAAAGTGCCTGAAGCCCGCGGTATGGGCCAGGGCAAAGGCTACTGGATTACCTGTGACGACGAGGCGTTCCTTCCGGGTATGGGCCGCGAGCTGATCGGCTCTTCGATCGGCGATAAAAAGGACATCACGGTAAGCTTCCCTGCTGAGTTCATTGTTCCAGAGCTTTCCGGTCTGAAAGCGGAGTTCAAGGTGGAAGTGACCGGCATGCGCGAAAGCAAGCTGCCGGAGTTCGACGAAGAATTCCTGAAAAAACTGCGCGTGGAGTCCGAAGAGGAGCTACGCACCAATATCCGCCAACATCTTACTGACGCGGCTGAGTCCAAAGAAAAACGCCGTCAGGAAGACACGATCTGCGAATTCCTGCTGAAGAAAACTAAAATGGATGTGCCGGAAACAGCGGTTCAAAATCAGACCCGCAACCTGATGTACGAGATGGCCCGTCAGCGTATGATGCAGGGCATGAGCCAGCAACAGGTTCAGGCGCAGTCCGAGGATATGATGGAAGAAGCCAAGGTGAAAGCCGAGGAGCAGGTGAAATTGCGCTACATCATGATGGACATCGCCACGGCCGAAGAGCTGACTGCTTCCAAAGAGGAAATTTCTGAAGAAATCACTAAAATGGCGATTCAGCAGCAACGCGATGCTAGCGAATTCCGCAAAGAGCTAGAAAAAGAGGGTCAGATCGAAGATGTAGCCGACCAGATCCGGTTCGGTAAAGCGGTTGAATTTCTGATTGAAAATGCCAAGATCAAATAGGTTATCAGTTAAAGGTTAATGGTTATCAGGTCGGAGAGTTTTTTTTCCGAATAACAGATAACCAATAATGAGCCGGAGGCTCCAAATGAAGGAAACTGCACAGATGCTTATCCCAACAGTCATTGAAACAACCGGGCGCGGCGAACGCGCCTACGACATTTTCTCGCGCCTACTCAAAGAGCGCATCATTTTTCTCGGCACCGAGATCAATGATACGGTCAGCAACTTGGTGATTGCCCAGCTGCTGTTTCTCCAGAGCGAGGATGCGGACAAAGATATCAGCATCTACATTAATTCGCCCGGCGGTGTGGTCACTGCTGGCATGGCGATTTATGACACGATGCAATTTCTGAAATGCCCGATTACCACCTATTGCGTGGGACAGGCCGCCAGCATGGGCGCAGTTTTGCTCGCTGCGGGCACCCACGGCAAGCGCTTTGCGTTGCCCAACTCGCGCATCATGATCCATCAGCCGCTCGGCGGCGCGCAGGGTCAGGCGACCGATATCGAAATTCAGACCAAAGAGATTCTTCGCATGAAGAAGAGCCTCAACGAACTGCTGGCGCATCATACCGGCCAGCCGGTTAAGACGATCCAAAAAGACACCGACCGCGACTTTTTCATGTCCGCGAAAGAGGCCGTCAAATATGGCCTAGTCGATGAAGTAGTCACCCAACAGAAGTAGTTTTTTAAGTTCGGAGTTCGAAATTCAGGGTTCGTCGTTCTCCGTTGAGGACCCTGAGCTGGGAACTCTGAACTGAGAACTCGAAACTCGGAACTCTCAATCTATGAATAAAAAAATCTCATCCTGTTCCTTTTGCGGAAAAAACGAAAAAGACACGCAGAGCCTGATCGCCGGGCCCGAAGGCATTTTCATCTGCGATGAATGCGTGGAGCTATGCGACGCCATGCTCGCGCAGCAAGAGACGCGTCCTGAAGCCGCCGAAGCCGCCGCGCCGATCGAAGTGCTCAAGCCGCACGAACTCAAAGCGCATCTCGACGAATACGTCATCGGACAAGAGCACGCCAAAAAGGTGCTCGCGGTCGCCGTGCACAACCACTATAAGCGCATGCAACACGTGGGCGACGATGACGGCGTGGAACTCGAAAAAAGCAACGTGCTTTTGGTCGGCCCCACCGGATCAGGCAAAACCCTGCTTGCCAAAACGCTGGCCCGCATTCTTAACGTGCCGTACGCCATCACCGACGCCACCACCGTCACCGAAGCCGGTTACGTGGGCGAAGACGTCGAGAGCATCCTGCTCTCCCTGCTGCAGAACGCCGACTTCGATGTGAAGAAAGCCGAACGCGGCATCGTCTACATCGATGAAATCGACAAAATCGGACGCAAAACCGACAATGTATCCATTACCCGCGACGTATCAGGCGAGGGCGTTCAGCAGGCTCTGCTGAAAATCATCGAGGGTACGGTTGCAAAAATTCCGCCGAAGGGTGGACGCAAACACCCGCAGGAAAAATATATCGATCTCGACACCTCCAACATTCTCTTCATTTGCGGGGGTGCTTTTGTCGGCATCGACGAAATCATCAAGCGCCGCACTGACGAAAAAGTGCTCGGCTTCGGCACCGCGGATAAGGTGGAGGAAGAGTGGACGCCTGCGACCATGAACATCGAGCCGCAAGACCTGCTTGGCTTTGGCCTGATTCCCGAATTTGTCGGCCGCATCCCGCTGGTGGTTCAGCTTCAGGAACTGTCTGAGGACGATCTGGTTCACATTTTGACCGTGCCGAAAAATGCGATGGTCAAGCAGTACAAAAAGCTGCTCGCCATGGACGATGTGGAACTCGATTTCGATAAAGACGCTCTGCGCTCGCTCGCCAAAATGGCGCTCAAGCGCAAAACCGGCGCTCGCGGCCTGCGCGCCATCCTTGAGCACCTCATGCTCGACGTGATGTACGAAGTGCCGCAGCGCACTGACATCACGGAGTGTCACATCACTAAAGACGTCATCGAAGGCCGTGCCCATCCCATTGAATTAGGGAATGTGAAAAAGAAAAAGTCGGCTTAAGCACCGACTTTTCCGTTATCGGTTATTCGTTATCGGTTATTGGGGGGAGTTTTCCAAGGGTTGGAAACTTCCCCCTTTATTTTTTCCAAGCCTTGGAAAAACCGGCCCAAAAAGTTCCGAGCATTAGAAAAAGAATTTCGACAAAATCATGGCCGACAAAATCATTTTCCAGACATTGGAAAAGTCGTTTCTCTAACCATTTTGTCGTTCATGATTTGAACCACTGCGTTATTTTCTTTGAAAATTATCCGTCGGTACGCTCGGGGTTAAAGGCCGTTGGGGCCGGAGCTGCCAGTCAGATCCATGATCCGCTTTTTTGCTTTGCTCCAGTTAGAGACGTTCGACCTTCAGACTTTTGACCATAGACCGCGGTTTTGTTGCTACAAATCGTCCGAGCCGATGCCGAGGATTTGGAGGACGCGGGTGAGGTCTTCGTTGTTGTAGTAGTCGATCTCGATCGAGCCCTTCACCTTTTTGCCGTTGGCCAGAGTTTTGGTGGAGTGGATTTTGACCGCGGTGCCGAAATGTTGATGCAGTTTGTCGGAGAGGTGGTGGACGTAGTCGAGCGGCAGGTCGCTTTTCTGTGCGCGTTTCTTTTTCGGCGGCGTTTTCATTCTCTCGACGATTTTCTCTAGCGTACGCACGGAGAGGTGTTCGCGAAGGATGCGGGTGGCGAGCAGTTCTTTTTCCTGATCCATTTCGACGCCGAGCAACACTTTGCCGTGTCCGGCGGAAAGGTGTCCGTTCTGGAGCAGTTTTTTGATGCTGTCGGGCAGGTCGAGCAGACGCAGCATGTTGGCGACGGTGGTGCGGGCTTTGCCGACGCGCTTGGCGATTTTTTCCTGGGTGAGGTTGAATTTTACGGCCAGCTCTTTGTAGCCCTCAGCTTCTTCCATCAGGTTGAGGTCGTCGCGCTGCAGGTTTTCGATCAGGGCAATTTCGAGCGCTTCCTGATCGCCGATGTCGAGAATGATGACCGGCACTTCGGGTAGATCGGCGGCGGTAGCGGCGCGCAGGCGGCGCTCCCCAGCAATCACTTGGAACTGCTTGCCTTTTGCGCGGACGAGCAGGGGCTGCAAAATGCCGTGTTCTTTGACCGAGGCGGTCAGCTCTTTAAGCTGTTCATCGCGGAAGGTGCGGCGCGGTTGGCCCGGATTGGCTTTCACCTTTTTGATTGAGAGTTTGGTGATGCCATTTTTGTCCGGTTCTGGGGCTGTCACCTTTTTTTCCTGAATCAGGGCATCCAGCCCGCGACCTAAACCGACCTTTTTTGCCATTTGTTCATCCTTATTTCGATTAAGTGTGCAACTTAACACGATTTGAAATGTATTGACGATCGGAATTAATTTTTTTGAGTACAAAAATAGGAGTGTATAGACAAACGGTTTGACCTTGGGGTCGGATTTTGTTACTTAGCCATTTGTGTCGCAACACAGTTTACCCTGAAAGAACGCTCTTTATTCCAAACTGGAGATAATAATGAAAGCATTAACATCCCGTCCGTTGACCTCGTGGATTGTCTGGGCCGCCGGGCTTATCACTGTCCTTTTGATTCTGACATGGCAGTTTGTATTGAACGGCTTCGTGAGCGATAAGAGCGGAATCAGTTATGTGATCATGGTTTTGTTCGGGATCGGCTTTTTTCAGTCGTTCCGCTCGGCTTCGGAGCTGAACAAAGAATGGGATGTGTTGCGCCGAGCGAAGGCGGACAAGAAAATCCCGGACTCCGACGGAAAAGAAGGCCTGTCAGATATGTTTTCCCGCATTGCTGACCTGCGCGCCGAAGGCAAACAGGTGGATGTTGATAATTTTATGACCCTCTACTACGCCCGGCATGACAGCACAGCGCGCACGGTTTCAACCATCGGTTCGCTGCTGGTTACCATGGGGTTGCTCGGAACCATCGTGGGTCTTATTGTGGCGATGCAGGGACTCGGCGGTATTATCGACAACATGTCGCTTTCCCGTATGGACATGCTGGCCGGGCTTCGCCAGACCGTGCAGGGGATGGGAATCGCTTTCTACACCACGTTCTTCGGGGCATTGCTCGGCGGAGTTATCCTGCGCATCCTGAGCTCTAATCTGATGAATTCTCTCTCCGAACTCTCGGCGGAAGCAATGGAATTTTGCGAACTTTACGTTCTGCCCTGTCTTGGAAGCAAAGAGGCAGAGATGTGGGTCGAGTTGGCCAACGAGTGGAACCGGCGCCTGAAGACGGTGACCGAAAGCTTCGCCGGTATGGTGCAGCAGGTGGACGACCTTGGCGCTCGTTTAGGACAGTCTATTAACGGACTGGTTGAGCAGGTGAACACGTCAGGCAAGGGCATGGCGCAGCAGGCGGACGACTTGAGCGCTCGTTTCGGGCAGTCGATTAACGGTCTAGCTGAGCAGGTGAGCACCTCCGGCAAGGGCATGGTGCAGCAGGCGGATGATCTTAACGTTCGACTCGGAGAGTCTATTAACGGCCTAGCTGTGCAGGTGAGCACCTCTGGCAAGAGCATGATGCAGCAGGCGGACGATCTTAACGCCCGCCTCGGAGAATCGATTAGCGGCTTGGCTGAGCAGGTGAACACCTCCGGCAAGAGCATGGTGCAGCAGGCGGACGACCTTAACGCCCGCCTCGGACAGTCTGTTGAAGGACTGGCTGAGCAGGTGAACGCCTCCGGCAAGAGCATGGTGCAGCAGGTGGACGACCTGAGCGCCCGCCTTGGAAAATCCATCGACGGTTTGGTTGGTCAGGTGGACAATTCCGGTAAGACCGTCCACAGAGCCAGTGCGCATCGCCTTGAGGCTGAAACTCAGAAGGTGGCCGGTCAGTTGGCCGCGACGGCTGAGGTGCTCAGACTGATTTCTTTCTCATCGGATGATGAGTCGCAGTCCGCAGAATAAAACAGCGATTTACCCGGGAGCCCTCCGATGAAATTCAGACCCAAATACAGTTCGCAGCATGAAACGGTTTTCGAATCGTTTTCCGATATGGTTCTCTGCGTGATCATCGTGCTTTTCACGCTTATCATTGCGCTCGCACTTAACATCCAACGGGAGTTCCCGGTGATGAACCGCTTTACCGGAGGAATCATCCGTCCAGAATTTTTCCTGCAGGCTGGTGTTGCCGATCTTGCGGCGGTTTTGCCGAATGCCGGTACGGGCGACAGCGTAATGGTTCATCTATTCAGTCCGTCTATGGCCGGGGCTTCAACTCGCGTCGATGACGGGCAGGTGGTGGCTCGCAACGCGCGACACACCTTCTTCGGTCAGCTCGACCTGAATGCCTATCAGTTTCTTCAGCTCGCCGCCGGCATTGACCCGGGGCAGTTTAATGTTGAGGGAGCGGACACATCGCTGATGCTTCCAAAATTTGTCTCCAAAGTGATTCTGTACGGTCGCGGCGGCTTTCGCGAAGTGCCCGACCGTTCTCTGGCGATGGACGTAATGAAGCTGGCTTGGCCGGTCTACCGTCAGCCGCTCTATTCCGTCCGTTCCCCTAGCGAGTTCAGTACGGCCCGCACCCGTGTGTACATCGAAACCTTGACCAGCGGTGACGAGCGCTGGCTGTACATCGGCCACATGAAATTTAGAATTCCCGAGGACATCAAAAACGGTTCGCTCAGTTGGCTTGAAGGCATGACCTCCAGCCTGACCGAAATTGTGTTCCTTGGTGAAATGTGGAGTGATCCCGCTACCCGCAGTGACCGGCGTATTGAGTTTTTCGAAAATAACGGCTTCCCTGAAGCCGCCGAAGCCTGCCGACGGTTTGAGTTCGACCTATCTGCTGCCGACCGGCTGACCGCTCAGAAAGCAGTTTCTGCGGCACTGATGAACGGCACACCGGTTGATGAGTCTTTGCTGCCGCCATTGCTTGCCTATCAGGATGCGTGGGCGGCATACGTCAAAGAGAGTCAGAAAAGCCTGCGTTCGCTCGAAGCGGCCTCAACCGAAGTTCCCGAATGGTTCCTAGTTGATTTCCTTGAGCCGCTCAGTTTCGACCGGCGCATTTTGAATTAGAGCGTTTCTAGAAAAGGTGTAGCCGCCTTCGCAACCTCCCTTTGGGACTCGACCGAAGCGAGAGAGGATCCGTTATTGCGGGGCACTGACCGAAGGGAATAGTTGTGTTGCATAGTTCATTATGTTGCGACATATGCGTTTCCTGAATGAATCTCAATGTTTGGAACGGACTTCGCAACATAACGTCACCGGTAAACTTGCAGGTCGAGCTTCTTCGGTATTCCGAAGAGCTTGAATCTTGGCTGCAGAAATTAAAACGCTCTAAAAAAAACGGCTCGTTCAATTCGAACGAGCCGTTTTTCTTTTATTCCACGAACCGATTAGTTCGCCGGAGTTGCATCAAAGTGACGGTCCATCAGGATCGTTTCATTGCCTTGCATATTGACGGTGATTTTTGAGTCGGTACCCGAAACCGTAAAACTCTTCGGCGCATAGCCCCCGAGCTTGAGTTCGAACTCGGTAGGTTCGCGGACGATTTCAGTTACGGGGGTGGTTCCCAGCAGTTCAATGCCGCCTTTGCGGTAGAGTTTGGCACCGGCCGGATCGCTGCTAATGGTGACATACGGGGTCTTTACCAGCTCAACCTTCACCGGCGATTGCGCATCGGAGGAAAGGGTGAAGGGGGTCGGGTCATAGCCTTTCTTGCGAAGCTCAAAGGCGGTGGTCGTGTCAACCAGGCGGGTGAGCGGGGTCGTGCCGAGGCTCTTGCCGTATCCACCCTGCAGGTAGAGTTCAGCACCGGTCGGGGAGCTTTCGATGGTGACGTGCGGCATAGGTTCCAGCGAGACCATGGTGTCGGCGTCGGATTGCGTTGAGAGCACCACGGTGGCGGGGTAATAGTTGTCTGCTTTCAGTTCATACATCGTCTGGCCTTTCACCAGCGTCTGTAGCGGGGTTTTACCCATCGACTTGCGGTTACCGGCCTCATACACCATTGCGCCGGCGGGCGTGGAGTTGAGCGTAATCGTCGCCGGTTTGGGATCCATCGAACCAACCAGTTCGCCCGGTGATTCCAGCGATACCTGTATGTCCTTGTCGTAGAATCCATCCAGTTTGAGTGTATAAATTCGGTCGCGGTCGGATACATCGGCGGCATACGGAGTATTGCCGAGAAGGCGGCTACCGCCCGCAGTGTAAACTGCCGCTCCCGGTGGCTGGCTGTGAAGCGTTGTCGGGTTCATACGGGGCAGGCGGACGTCAACATAGCGGGGCGATTCCGGGCCAACGGTGACGGTCTGTTCCAGATAGCCGTCTCTGCGAACTACATATTGCTTGTCGGAAGTGATAATGCTGACGTGAAAAGGTGTTCTCCCGAGGCGGGTGTCGCCCTGGTTGTAGACCTCGGCTTTTTCAGGAAGCGTGCGAATGGTAACGGGTGCGCAACTGCAGATGAGCAGAGCTGCGCTCAATAAAACAGAAGCGGAAGCGAACTTTCTGGCCATGGTGTTCTCCTTTGGAGGGTTTAATTGAATACAGTGTGAATGATAGTGCAAAAACACCGTTTAAAGTCAAACCTTACACCTTCTGTTTTTGGTTTTAATATTTAGAACGGGTTCATCTAAACGGTGTCGGAGCTGTCGGCGGCGTCCCCTTCGGCCTGTCGTTTTGCCATGGGGCAGTTCGTTGTAACGGGTGAGGAACGTCTTCAAGCGTAGCTTGCGGCTTTTTTCTATCGGATTCGGTCATGGGCTTGCTCGCCTTTATTCAAGGGAGTTCTTGCAGAGGATTCTGAATAAAAGCGGGTGGTGTTATAAGCGAGGTTGATGTCTGGCTCCTTCGCAAAGGCGTCGAGAATGTCCTCCCATATCTGCTGTTCGGTTCCGCGCCGCTGGCGGGGGTCGACAATGTACCGGATGGTTAGCATGACGCCGCTGTCCTTGACAGTGGTGTAGACGGTGGGGGTCAGCGTGCCGGCGATGATCAGATATTTGCGCGCCGCCCGTCGGATCTGTTCCTGCGCCCCGCGGGAGAGTGATTCCGCATTTTTGTTGCCGATTTTCGAAAGCAACGCCTTAGCTTTTTTCCAGTCGCTTTCGAAGGTGACTAGAACCGGAATTTCGTTCCAGATATATTCGAAGCCGATGTTATAGTTGGACAGCGGCGATCTCATCACCATGCTGTTGGGCACATGAACAATACGCCCTGTGCTCTGGTCGGCATCGACCCAGTTGCCCACTTCGACAATGCTGAACTCAAAGAGCCGGATGTCGATCACATCGCCCTTCACATGGTCCAGTTCAATGCGGTCGCCGACCCGGAAGGGTTTGCGCGCCTCGATAAAAAAGAAGCCGGCGATGTTGGCAATGGTGTCGTGCAGTGCCACGGCTAAACCGGCACTGGCCAGTCCGAGGAAGGTGCTCAGCGAGGCGATGCCCTGAAACCAGATCGAACCGATGACGATAAAAAGAATGGCCGTGAAGACATAGGTGACCGTCCGGCGAATATGATAGCGGCGTTTATCGTCCTGAACCTTTCGGTAAACGAGCATTCCGGTGAGAAACCGGCAAAGAAGGATTACCGCTAATGCAAAAACCGTGAAAAAAAGTTTTTCGGTCATGGGGTCAGATATGTTCCAGAAGTCGGAAATTCTCTTTATCATAGAAATTCTCCCTGAGGGACGCTTGCTTCTACTTTACATACGCTGACCCCGCCGGTTTGTAAAGGACATGGCAGCGAGGGCGTTGTGCGCATATTCAAAATAGTTCCCGCTGGCCGGGTGTGGAGGTAGGGTTTGATAAAATCATGGCCGATAAAATCATTTTTCCACGGTGATAAACTGAACTGTCTCCCGACAGAAGTTGACCCACTGAATACGTTTCAGTCGGGTATGATTTTGTCACTAAAATAGTTCCTGTTGACCCGCTTTTTTCTGCGGTGCCGTGGGTGCGGGTCCAATCAACTTCAAAAAAGCGGCTTCGTCGAGGACCTTTACGCCGAGGGCTGCGGCTTTGGTCAGCTTGGAGCCGGCTTTGGCTCCGGCGACCACATAGCCGGTATTTTTTGAAACACTCGATGTAACCGATCCGCCGCGCGCGCGGATGAGATCGCCCGCCTCGTCGCGGCTCAGGCTATCCATGGTTCCGGTCAGAACAAAGGTGAGGCCCGCCAGCTCGTCGCTGCCGGACGTTTGCGCTTGCTCAAAATTGACGCCCGCCGCCTGTAGCCGCTCGACCAGTTCTTTGTTTTCCAATGTTTGGAAAAACTCGACGATGCTTTTTCCAACGATTGGACCGATATCGCGTATTTTTTCCAATGCTTGGACGTCGACCTCCATAATTTTTCCAATGTTTGGAAACTCTTTGGCGAGAATGCGCGCCGCGCCGCTGCCGACGTGGCGGATGCCGAGCGCGAAGAGAATACGGTCGAACGGGCGGCTTTTACTGGCCTCGATTCCACCGATCAGGTTGACGGCTTTCTTTTCTTTGAATCCTTCAAGGCAGAGCAATTGCGGTTTTGTGAGGCTATAGAGATCGGCGGGGCTTTTGACTCGTTCGGCATCAACGAGTGATTCAACGATCGATTCGCCGAGGCCTTCGATATCCATGCCCTTGCGGGATGCAAAGTGAGTCAGCCAGCGCTTGAGCATGGCGGGGTGGTGCAGATCGTCGATTCGCCAGGCGACTTCGCCTTCGATCTTTACCGGATTAATGCCGAGCTCTTCGCAGGCGGCGACCATGTTAAAGGGCTGTTCGATGCCGGTGCGCTTCCGTTTACAGACCCGGACGACAACGGGAATGATTTCGCCGGCTTTTTCGACGATGACGCGGTCGCCGACGCGGATATCTTTGCGCTGAATTTCGTCCTCGTTGTGCAGGGTCGCGCGTTTGACAACCGTTCCGGCGAGCTGAACGGGTTCGAGTTCGGCGACGGGCGTTAAGACCCCGGTGCGCCCGATCTGAATGGTGATTTCGCGCAATGTGGTTTCAGCCTGTTCGGGCGGATATTTGTAGGCAGTGGCCCAGTGCGGGAATTTGGCGGTTCCTCCGAGCTCAGCGTAGCGGGAGCGGTCATCGATTTTGATGACGGCACCGTCGATTTCGTATTCAAACTCCTCGCGCTGCTGGTCGAGCTGTTCGATTTGTTTCCAAAGTTCGGAACCGGTCTGGCAGGTCGGGGCGAAGGGGGCGGTTTTGAATCCGAAGGTTTTGAGGGCGTCGAGCAGCTCGCGATGGGTGGTGAATGACAAGCCGTCAAGCTGGCCGGTGCCATAGAAGACAATGTCGAGCGGGCGTTTGGCGACTTTACGTGGCTTGAGCATCTTCATCGATCCGGCGCAGGCATTGCGTGGATTAGCAAAGGGTTCGAGTCCAGCTTCCTGCCGTTGCTCGTTGAGCGCGGCAAAGCCGGAGCGGGTCATGTAGACCTCGCCGCGTACTTCAAAAACGGCGGGTGGGTTTTTTGTGTTCAGGCGCAGGGGGAGGGACGGGATGGTTTTGAGGTTGGCAGAGACGTCGTCGCCGCGCTCGCCGTCGCCGCGCGTGAGCGCCTGAACAAATTGTCCGTATTCGTAGCGCACGGAGATTGAGATGCCGTCGATTTTTGGCTCAAGAATAAAGGGGCCTCCATGCTTGTTGGCGTAGGCGTCGACCTCTTCTTTTTTGAAGAGGTTGTCGAGCGACATCATGGGAATGGCGTGCATATAGCTGGCGAAGCTATCTTCATCTTTGCCGACGCGCTGGGTCGGGGAATTGGGGTCGGCCAGTTCCGGGGACTGTTTTTCGAGATCGGTCAGGCGGCGGAGCATGAGGTCGAATTCGCGGTCCTCTAGCTCAGGGGCGGCTTCGATGTAGTAGAGCCGGTTGTTCCGCTCAATCTCGGTGCGTAGTTTTTCGATTTCAAGTTGGGCTTCAGCAGGATTGTTCATAGACTGAATAATGTAGCATGATGGACGGAAATTTGAATCGTGAATGGACGCGAATTGTTTTTAATCATAATAATCAATGAGTTGAATTTGTTTCGCGTTTATTTTGCGTGTTTAGCGGGTAAAAATACGGCGGAGAATCTGCCTGCGAAAAGGCGCGAAAGCGGCTGCGCCGTGCGCGAAAATAGGGTTGAAATGGGCAATCGCAATTTTTATGTAAAATGTAAGTGTGATTGACATATTGCATAAAATCGATCTTCGTGCCGCCATGATTAAGCGACAGCTGGAAACGAAGTTGAAGCAGTGGGCCGGACAGTATCCGGTGGTGACGGTGACGGGGCCACGGCAGTCGGGAAAGACGACACTGTGCCGGGCAGTGTTTCCTGAGAAGCCCTGCCTTTCTTTTGAAGATTTGGATTGTCGCGATTTTGCCCACCGGGATCTGCGGTTTTTTTTTGGATGAGATTCCGGATGGTGCTGTCCTTGATGAAATTCAGTACGCTCCGGATTTGTTGTCGTATATTCAAACGAAGCTGGACTTTCCGCTTGGGTGGTGAGGTCTGCGATGACGGTATCGTCAGACTTTTTCAAAGGACTGCGTGTTTTGGAACAAAGTGCTCCTGAATTGCGTTCGAAGTCGATTGTTTACGGCGGGGATAAGAAGATGACACCGCAGGGAGTGCGGCTTGTTCCTTGGAATCAAATAGGTAAGGTGTTTATCTGATGAAAATTAAATTCTGGAAGATGCATGGTGCGCGGAACGATTTTGTTCTGTTTGACAACCGAAACGGAGACTTTCCGGTCGAGAACCGAGAGTTTATTTCCCATATCGCGGCGCGCCATTCCGGGATCGGTGCCGAGGGCGTGATTCTGATTGAGCCGTCTGAGGAGGCCGATTTTCGAATGCACTTTTTTAATCCGGACGGCGGCGAAGCCGAGATGTGCGGTAACGGCGCGCGCTGCGTCGCTCGGCTGGCCTGCGAGCTGGGCGTGACGGATCAGACGATGTCGATTGAAACTGCCGCCGGAGTCATCCGTGCGCAGGTATTGCAACGGAGCGTGCGGTTGTGGATGACTGCTCCGTCCAACTGGAAGCTCGACGGGTCGCTGGATGTGGATGGGCGGATGCTGACCTATGGCTTTGTGAACACTGGTGTTTCGCATGTGGTGATGCGCACCGGCAATGTTCAGGATGTGGATGTGGCTGAGGTCGGCTCGGTTGTGCGACGTCATCGAGATTTTGCGCCCGAGGGAGCAAATGTGAATTTTATGCAGATTCAGCCGGAAGGAGACATTTCGGTGCGCACCTATGAGCGCGGCGTGGAAGCTGAAACGCTGGCCTGCGGAACCGGGGTGACTGCCTGCGCGCTGGTGGCGGCAAAAAACGGATGGGCGGAGCTGCCGGTGCTGGTGCATACCCGTAGCGGGGACATGCTGACGGTAGACGGCGAGCTGACTGAAGACAGCGTGCGCAACGTGACGCTGACCGGCCCGACCGAACATGTGTTTGAAGGAACGGTTGAATATTAAGAATGTGGAGTGCGCCCCGAAGCTTCGGGGCGCTTTGGTTCGCGGGGCTCGCCCCGCGTCTTAATGACCACGGGGCAAGCCCCGTGACAAAAAAGCGGTGGCGAGCCACCGCAGTCCAAAGGAGAGACTATGATTGAAGTTGGGAAGAAGGCTCCGGCGTTTACGCTGCAGGGAAGTGATGGCGAAAAGCATTCGTTGAAGAGTTATGCGGGCCAAACCGTGATTCTATATTTTTATCCGCGCGACAACACGCCCGGCTGCACGAAGGAAGCCTGCGGCTTCCGTGATCTGCAGCCGGAGTTGAAAAAATTGAACGCGGTGGTTTTGGGTGTCAGTAAAGATAGCCTGGTGTCGCACGACAAGTTTGTCGGGCTATTTGATTTGCCATTTGTGCTGCTGTCCGACCCCAGCATGAAGGTGATGGCCAAGTACGGTGCCTTCGGCGAGAAGATGCATTACGGCAAAATCATCATCGGCACCACCCGCACAACGACGATTATCGGCCCGGACGGAAAAGTTTCCAAACAGTGGAAAAAAGTGTCGATGGCGGCTGATCACCCGCAGAAGGTGCTGGAGTTTTTATCCGGCGAATGATTCCCTGAAACTGTTTTTTGAAGAACCCTAACATTCCGATCAACTATTAGTTGTTTCGAGATGTTCTGAAAGTACGCTGCCCTCTTCCGTAATTTTCCGTGTAAACTAAAACTTCCTAGGAAAGTTTTATTCATGAGATAAATGAGGAGTCGGCATGAAGAAGTGGATTATCGGACTTTTAATAATCGGCATATCACAGGTTTGGGCGGACACCCTCTATGTGTCTTTAAGCGGATCCAATACGTATCCCTACAAAACAGCAGGAGCGGTGGCCAATACGATTCAGGCGGCGGTCAACGCTGCAGCCAAGGGCGACACGGTGCTGGTTTTCGATGGGGTTTATAAGGTTGGGACGACGGCCACGCCGAGTTACTCATTATCAAATCGAGTCGTGATTGAAAAAAATATCACGGTGAGATCGTACAACAAGTGGGGTGCAATCATATCCGGGGGCTAGCTTGTTGATTGTGAGATCGACTCAAACACTTCAGAAGATGGCGGCGGTGCGGCATACAGTACGTTGTCCGGATGCATTATTTCAAGCAACTCATCGCAGTCCGGCGGAGGGTGCTACGATTGCACGTCGAGCGGTTGTACATTGTCCGGGAATACGGCTGTGACCCAGGGCGGGGGCGGATATTTGGGGACTGCGGAGAATTGCTTGTTTTCAGGCAATTCCGCTCTGCTCGGCGGCGGGGCTGTTGATGCAACGTTAACCGGATGCACGGTGGAAAACTGCCGGGCCGCACTTGGTGGAGGGTGTTCATCCTCGACGTTGATCGATTGTGTCCTTGCCGAAAACTATGCAATAGGCTCCGGCGGCGGTGCGTATGCTGGTTTTTTGATTCGGTGCCGGATCGTGGATAACCATGCAAGCTCTCTCGCTGGCGTACCCTATGACAGTACACTGGATCGATGTGTGGTTTCGGGAAATAGTGCAGGGATGAACGGTGGGGGCTATTATGGCTCGGATTCTGTTTTAAATAACTGTGTTCTGACTGGAAACTCGGCGGCTGAAAAAGGTGGCGGGGTGTTTCAGAGCGCGTTGACGCACTGCTCGGTGCGCGGATAACGTGACAGACGATCCGGGCAGTTTTGGGCTCTTCTCTGAATAGGCCGTTTGCGATGCGACGTTGGGAAAACCCCTTATGGATGTATACAGCGGGGCCGTGCAGGTGCATCTATCCCCCCGAGACTGGGCCAATGCGGAGACGCCCTTCAGTTGGGATATTTTTGCAGATGATGGGGCGGCGTTTTTCCGTATTCGTGGAGAATAAACTTTTTGAATAGAAGGGGATGTTTATGAAAAGGGCAGAACTGAAAAAATGGATGATTGGGATGTTGGCGCTGGGGGTGTCGCAGGCGTTTTCTGCAGATCTGTATGTATCGTTGAGGGGGTCGAATGTAATTCCATATACATCACTGGCAACAGGGGCACGTTCCATTCAGACGGCGATCGATGCGGCAGGTTCGAGCGACACGGTTTGGGTGGGACCGGGAACTTAACCAACTGCATTGTGGTGGACAATGACACGTCCGATATCGGTGACGCGACGGTGGTGGAGTACGCTTGTAGCCCGAATGTGATCCACGGGGCGTGGGGCTCTATTACCAACGCACCGTTGTTTGATGGAGTTTCTTTTCGCCTGCGGGATGATTCCCCGTGCATTGATGTGGGGATCGAATATGGCAGCATCACGCTGGATTACGACGGATTCTCCCGAATTCTCGACGGCGATGGGGTCGGAACCCCGGCGGCGCGTCCTGACCTCGGGGCCTTCGAGTTTTGCAGTAGCGATGTCGATACCGACAGCGATGGCCTGAGCGACTCCGACGAAGCGTGGGTGTACCATTCCGACCCGGAAGATGACGATACGGATAATGATGGCCGTGAGGATGGCGATGAAGTCTCCGGGGGGCTCTGCCCGACAGTGAATGAAGCGTCTGCCATTGCTTGGGGTGAGGACAACGTAACCGGGAATCCGGCATACTTTGGGCAGTATTCTGAACAGAGCCTCCGCAACACCTATCCGGACAGGTTGATCGCAAACGTCGAAGGCGGTGAAGCCGTTGTGCAGCTACAACCGCAGATCGCTGTGGGTGGCCCGGGGAATAGCTGGACGGATATCGGTGCGGTGAAAACCTGGCGAATTCCGGCCGAGGTGGGTGCCGCGTTCTACCGGATTAGTGGAGAATAGATCGCACCGGTTTTCTGTTTCCGTCCTGTCTGTTGTAAACAGGCAGGACGCTTGCTTTTCATAGGACGTGCCTGCATATTTCGACGTTTGAGAGAGGAATAGATTATGAAAACCGGGTTTTCTTTAGGTTCGAATATGGGCGGGCGGTTACGACAGCTGACTCAGGCCAAAACGCTTCTGCTGTTGGATCCCCATGTGAAGTTTGTCGATCAGTCGTTGGTGTATGAAACCGAACCGGTCGATGTGAAGGAGGCGTATCGCCAGATGAAATTTCTCAATGCGGTACTGGTTGTGGACAGCCCCTACACGGCGGAAGAATGGCTGCTGAAAATCAAGCGTGTGGAAGAGGCGCTGAAACGGGAGCGTACCGACGACCGTAACGCCCCGCGCACGATCGATGTGGATATTCTTTTTTCCGGCGACGAAATTGTGGACAACGACTTGCTGCAGATTCCGCATCCTCGCTGGCCGGAACGGCGGTTTGTGGTCGCTCCGCTGGCCGATGTCTGCCCAGAACGGGTTTTGCCAGGAGAGGAATGCACTGTGCGGAAAATTCTTGAACAGATGCCCGAAAATGATGATGTTCGGCTTTTTGCGGAAAAGTGGTAATTTTCCCGCGAAAATAGTTCGGAGTTCAGAGTTTATCAGTTTAGAGCTCTTCATGTTCAACGTCGGATTGGATCTATGAAAATTGAACGATTTGAGGATATTGAGGGTTGGAAGCTGGGGAGTAAACTGGCGAATCTGGTTTGTGATTTCACTTCGTTAGATCCCTTTTGCCGAGACTTTGGGCTGAGAGATCAAATCCAACGTGCCGCTGGGTCGGTGATGCACAATATCGCCGAAGGGTTCGATTTTGGAACCAATCCAGAGTTCGCCCGATTCCTTGGGTATTCAAAACGCTCCTGTACGGAGGTACAAAGTGAGCTTTATCTTGCCTCGGATCGCGGATATATATCTTCAGAACAATTTAACACGGCGTATCAATTGGCAGGCGAGGCGAAAGCCGCAGTAGGTGGTTTTATATATTATTTGAAAAACAACCCGAGACCTTGATCCCCGAACTCCGAACCCTGAACTCCGAACTGAATATTATGAAATGGACTACCCCAAAAATTAAAGCCCTTAAGGGTGAACAGAAATTCGCCGTGCTGACCGCGTATGACGCACTAAGCGGTCACTATGCGGATGAGGCGGGCATTCCGTTAATTCTGGTCGGCGATTCGCTGGCGAACACGGTGCTCGGCTATCAAAACACTCTGCCGGTGACGATGGACGAGATGGTGCATCATACTGCCGCAGTTTCGCGCGGCGTGAGCGATGCCCTTATTGTCGCCGATATGCCGTTTATGTCCTACCAGGGCACGTTGGATCACGCGATTGAGAACGCCGGCCGTTTCATCAAAGAAGCCGGAGCCGATGCCGTCAAAATTGAGGGCGGGGCACTTCGTGCCGCATTGGTGGAGAAGTTGACGGCGAATGGAATTCCTGTTTTGGGGCATATCGGCTTGACCCCGCAGAGCGTTAAAGAGCTCGGCGGTTTTAAAAAACAGGGAAAAACCGATGAGGAAGCCCGCAAGCTGATGGACGATGCCATGGTGCTCGAACAGGCCGGCGCATTCGCCGTTGTGCTTGAATGTGTGCCCGCCGAACTGGCGCAAAAAATTTCTACTGCGTTACAGATTCCAACCATTGGAATTGGGGCCGGGCCGCATTGCGACGGACAGGTTCTAGTCTTTACCGACGTGCTGGGTATGGGGCAGGGCCATGTGCCCAGCTTTGTGAAACAGTACGCCGACCTCAAACCGCAGATTCAGCAGGCACTGGCTGCCTATAAGGCTGACGTCGAACAGGGTGTTTTCCCCGCGGTGTAATGCCGCATCGGCTTGCGTCGTTTGGTATACTTTCTGAAGACATTCCGAATGTTGATGGGTGCGGCATGTTTATTGCTCCCTTTTCTACTTAGGGGGCGTGTGGAAGACACAGGCTCTCTAAAGACAGACGAACTGCACCTTGTCGGGATGCGGGGTTTAGATTTTCAGATACGCTGGGGGGAGAGAAAATGAAGCGAGTTTTTTTAGTTTTGGCGTTGCTGGGGTTGATGACTCCAATGGCTTTTTCGCAGTTGGTTAAAGAGTCGGATGTTCGGAAGGCATTTGGGACATGGTCGGGTAAATCGGCGCGTTTTAAGAAAAAAATAGGCCCGTTTTTCCAAGAAGCCTATCAGATTAAAACCGTTCAAAAGATTAAGCTGGAAGAAGGCTCGATGCCTTTCTATGCCATTGAATTGGATCCAGAGGGGTTTGTCATTATGAACAGTGATAAGCGGTTGCCGCCGGTTATTGCTTATAGTGAGACGGGATCGTTGAATTTGGATGATCTGCCCCAGAATGCGTTCCGCAGCATGTTGAACGGTTCCATGAAGCAGAATTCTAAAAAAGTGTACAAGGTGTCGATGGCCTCAGATGCCATCGATGTTTTCCAACCCTTGGAAGAGGCGCAGAGCGAATCGCAGTGGAACCAATTACTCGAGCCGGCGGAAGTTTTTTTCCCGATGGTTACTGCGGCCTCGGCTGATATCGGCCCGTTTTTGACGACCACCTGGAATCAGAATAAGCATTACAACAAGTTGTGTCCGGTCGATACGATTTCACCGACACCTTATTATGATAATCGGGTCCCGGTTGGCTGCGTTGCGGTGGTTGGCGCGCAGATCATGAATTTTTATCAGTGGCCTTATCGTGGCACCGGGGGGCATAGCTATACGGATAGCTGGGGCGATACGACCGGTGCGCATAATGCGGATTTTTCAGACCCTTATGATTGGGCCAACATGCAGAATAGCTACGACCCATGGGGGAGTGAGCCTCAGGCCGCCGTGGCCGCGGTTTCTGAGTTGATGGTTGAAGTGGGTGTGGCTGTCGAGATGGATTATGAGGATTGGGCGTCTTCGTCCTCAACCTATGATTTGAAGGAGATGATGAATTCATCTCTTTTTTAGGGTCTTCCGCCGAATCTGTGGGTAAAAATTAGCACACTGAGCATTTTATCTCCATGATGTGGTTCCCTCAAACAACATATATGGAGTGCTCAGTGCGACTCGAAACAATACTTAACCGGTGCCTTC
>Ga0307990_1001067_pt1 | contig 23467 bp, 19 predicted proteins | sample EllFjometagen129_FD_203168 | JGI IMG/M metagenome (GOLD analysis project Ga0307990, IMG submission 203168) | Marine microbial communities from Ellis Fjord, Antarctic Ocean - #129 | ecosystem: Environmental > Aquatic > Marine > Unclassified | place: Southern Ocean | collected 2014-10-08
GGGGGAAGGTGTTTTCTGATTGTGCTGATATTGTTTATAGCCACTCCATCGTCGTTGCCCCGCTATTTCTGCAGGAGCAAGCAAAAGATCCGTAAGTATACGCGGGTAATCTAGAGGAGTAATAAATGGAACTGGAATATCATAAGAAACAATAGATCGCACAACTCAATGCCCGCATAACTTGGCATGTTTAGAAACGAGCCAATGTTCATGTTAGGCTATGTTCGGCGGCGAAATTCAATTGATCCTAAAAAATATTTTACCATCGGGATTGTCCGTATAACAAACCATATGCCTTCGAATACCTTATACATTGTGAGCTAGACAATGGATACAGATATCAAACCGGAGAAAACCCCGTCCTGTAAATCTGGTTAATCCTGTCAAAAATTCTTTCTCGTGCTGCGAGTCCCCGCTAGGATGCGTTCATGAGCCGCCGCTTGATATTTTTTGGCCTAATTTTTTGCCTTTCGCAGGGCGCGCTAGCCTATGAAGAGGCATTGCGATTTGTAGCCGGGCTCACCAAAGAGGGGTTTCCGAAGCTCGCGGAAAAGGTGCTCTCCCGAACCCTGCAAACCAACCCCGAGGCGGACAAGTTTGAGCCCGAGCTGCGCATTCGCATTCTGATTGCGGACAAACAGTTTGGCCCTGCGGCCGAAAAAATTTCCAAAGCACGGAACCCACAACCCCTCTGGCTATTTCTTGCGGAATCGGCGTATGCGCTCAATCGCAAACCCGTTGCCGAAGCGGCCTACGAAAACTATTTCAAGATCACCACCGAACCGGACGATCAGGCAGTCTTCAATTACGGCTCTTTGCTCGAAGAACGCGGCGACGATGCGACGGCGGTAAAACTCTATGAAAAGGTTGATTCGCGTCCGGTAAAGGCAAGGCTTGCGGCTTTGCTGGTTGAAAGCGATCCCGATCGCGCGCTCAAGCTGGCTGAAGAGGTCCAGCTCGGCGGGCTCGACCTGTGGTTTGGCAATGCTGTCGTCACTTGGGCGCAGGTGATGATCGGCAAAGAGGAATGGGATGAAGCGCAGTCCGTTCTCGAAATGCAGCTCGAACTGCTCAAGCCCATTAGCGAGGCGGTTGCGCCATCTGCCGCGCCGCTGGCCGGCGCGCGCTACTGGTTAGGTGTTTGCTACGAACACGGAGGCGATAACGCCGCCGCACTCGCGCAGTTCTATAATGTCTACGCAAAATATGGCGACAGCGAGTGGGGCCCGCAGGCGCAGACAAAAGCGCAGGCGCTGATCGACCTATTTGAGGCGCAGGGCAAAACCGTAAAAATCGACCTTGGCACCAACCTCGCCAAAATGGAAGAGAGTACCTTCCGCGTCGCTCGTCGCCTCTTCTTCGACCGCCAGTATGCCGATGCCATTCCTGCCTATATTGCCGCGCTCAACGAATATCCCGAAGGGGAGGAATCGATCACCGCGCTGCGCGAGCTTTGCGTTAGCGCCATACTGCTGGACGATACCCTCGGCGCCAAAACGGTTGTCGCCTACCTCTCCGAACGTTTTACCACCGAGCCGAAAGCGGGCGACGCGTTACTCGCCGCCGGTAAAGCCGCGCTCGATAAAAAGCAGGAGCCGCTGGCGTGGTGGATTTATGACCACGCTATCGAAGCCTTTCCCGCTCATCCGAAAATGCCTGCGGTCCTCTATTCGCTGGCCGGACTCCGCAAAGACGAAAACTACTTGAACCGCATCATCGAAAATTATCCTGGAAGTACCTACCACGCCCGCGCACTCGGTCGCCTCGCCTGGAACGCCTATGAAGCCGAAGACTATCAAACCGCGGCCGAACGCTTCGCCCACTACGTCGACACCGAAACCGATCCGCAAAAACAAGTCCGAGCTCGCTTTGCTTTCGCCGAATCGTACCGAAACCTAGAATTGTGGGGTGCAGGCTTAGCCTGCTTCCAAACATTGGAAAAACAAATTGAGAAGGCGCGATCGGGGTTCGGCGTTACAGCAGAAACCTTGGAGTTCAACCAGTCCTATTGGGAAAAGAGCATCTACTATCAGGCCATCTGCCACAAAGAACTCGGGCAGATCGATGAGGTGATAGAGAGCTGCGATCGGTTTCTCGAACAATTTCCAAGGTCTGGAATTGTTGAACAGGTACAGTTCACAAAAGCCCAAACGCTTATCGAAAGCGAACGCTTTGCCGAAGCGCTGGTCGCGTTTGGATCCTTGGGTGGAAAATTTGCCGAGCCAATCTGCTATTACCGCGGCCTCGCGCAGTACGAAACCGGCGCGTACGAGGCAAGTTTCCAGACATTGGAAAAACTGCTGGTCACTTGGCCGACTTCTGTCTTCTACTTTGAAGCTCAGTTTGTGCAAGGCCGCGCCTATCTCGCCGCCGGCAAAACTGACGATGCGCTTCGCGTCTTTGGCGACATTCTTAACTTCGCCAGCGACGACGAGCTGATGCACCGCGCCAGCTTAGAGCTCGGCCGGGCCCAGGCCGACTCGGCGGAAAAACTCGCCTCTTTCCAGCGCGTCGCCCTGCTGGCCGACCCCGACAAACATGCCGATCTCATCTCCGCGGCACTGTTCGAAAGCCTCCCGCTTTATCTCGAGCTCGCCCTTTATGATGACTTACTTGCCGATAGTGATCGGTTGATTACAGAGTTTCCAAACATTGGAAAAACCAAGGAAATCGATATGTTCAAAAAGCAGGCAAAAACAGCCTTAGCTAAACAAGAGGAAGGAACCGCGAATGAACGCGAATAAACGCCAATGTTTTTTGCCGCATAGAATGATTCGTGTCCATTCGTGTTCATTCGCGGTTTGGTTATTGCTGGCCGCAATGGTGCAGGCCGCGCCGTTTGTGATCAATTCGGCTGGCAATCAGGTGAACGGCTCGGCGATCAAGTCCGCGCCGGACGGAACGATTCTGCTGACGACGCTGAACGGGCAGACGCTCACCTTTCGCAAAGGAAGCTATCGTCAGGCGTTCGCGGATAAGCCGCCGGGAATGTTTCAGGTCGAAGCGCTGGTGAAACAAAAAAAACTGATTGCCGTGGTTGAGATTCTGCGGCGCGTGAAAGAAGAGTATCAGTTTCTCGGTTGGGATCAGCGTGCCAGTCTGATGCTGGCCCGGGTTTATCTGCCGTTAAAGCAGTTTGAGGATTCTGCGCGCGAGTATGAAGCGCTGTTCGCGGCGCAGCCGAAGTTTAAAGAGAGCCCGAAAGAGCGATCCAACTATATGCAGGCGCTGCTTGGGGCGGGGCGTATTGCGGAAGTCGCGAAAATGATTGATGAGGATATTGCGTCCGGATCGCGCGAAGCCGCCGCCCGCGCGCAGGTGGTGCGCGGTGACATGAAGATGAAGAGCGGGCAGGCTGAAGAGGCGTTGCTCGATTACCTGCGAACCGTCATACTGTTTAAGGCGCAAACGGTCGTGTTACCTGAGGCGACCTATAAAACTGCGATTGCGCTCAAAAAGCTGAACGACCCGCGTGCAGAGCAGTATTTTCAAAAAGTGATCAACGAATTTCCGGAATCTGAATTTGCGGAGAAAGCAGAAGGGGAGATGGAATAATGGAATACAGGAAAATTGGATTATTGGTTTTTGTGCTGTGTTTTGCCCTGTCCGGGTTTGCGCAGGACGTGGTGATGACCGATGCGGCGGCGGAGGCCGAAGTGCTCGGCAGCGGTGATGGCTTTTTTAATGTGGTCGCCAAAGGTGGATTCCTAGGTGTCACACTCTGGCTGGCGCTGGCCGCGCTCTCGGTTGCGGGCACGCACCTGATTGTGGATTCCTTTTTAAAAATCAAAGAGAAGCGCATTATTCCGCCTGACCTGACGGACGGGGTTTGCGCGGCGCTCGACGCGGGTGATTTTGAAAAAGCCAACCAGCTGTGCGGCGAAGAACCGGGCGCGCTTTCCAATATTCTTTCCGCCGGGTTCAGCAACAAAGACGATGGAGCGGAGGATGCGGTGGCTATTATGGCCGAGCTGGAAAGCGAGAAACTGATGCAGCGCGTTAACTATTTGAATGTGGTTGGCAACCTCGCGCCAATGCTCGGACTGCTCGGAACGGTGCAGGGGATGATTATGGCCTTTGCCACGCTCGGAACCGAAGCCGGCGCGGCCAAAAATGCGATGCTGGCCACCAATATTTCGCAGGCGCTCTACACCACGGCGGCCGGGCTCATCATCGCCGTGCCCGCGCTCGGTTTCTATTCCTTTTTCCGTAACCGCGCCGCAAAAATCATTCTCAACATGGAAGCGCTCACGATGGAGCTTATGAAAAAGGCGAGAGGGTAGGGGAGTGATGGAGTATGGGAGTTTCAATACGCAGTACGTAATAGTAGATGCGTATTACGTACTGCGTATTGAAAAACAGGAAAGGCGACGCCGTGAGTCGATTCAAACAACCATCTGATCACGTGAACATGACGCCGATGATCGACGTTGTGTTTCAGATGATCATCTTTTTCGTCTGTACGGTGCAGCTCGAAAAAGAAGCGATCAGCGAATTTATTCTGCTGCCGGACTCGCCGCACGGTCCGATGGTGACGGAGGCGAAAGATCCGCGCACGATCACCATCGAGGTAGATGATCGGGGCCGCATTTTCATTGCTCGCACGCCACTTTCGGAAGCCAAGTTGCGCAAGGTACTCACTAAAACGGTAGCCGACTACGGCAAATTCGGGCCGTCGATTCCGATCCGCATTCGTGCCGATGGCAGCGCGGAACACGCGCATGTAAAACGCGTGCTCGATGCCTGCACCTCTGCAGGCCTCCACAAAATCAGTTTTGTAGCAGTGAAAGATTCGGCGTAGCCGAACCGGCTAAACCAGAAAGGGGAAGATTGACAGGATTACAGGATCGACAGGATGAATATCCGGTACATCAAAAAAACATCATAACCTAAGAAAGGTGAATACCATGAAACACGAAGAACTAACCGAGAAAATTATTGGATGCGTTTATGCTGTGTACAACCAAATGGGGTTTGGATTTCTGGAATCCGTGTATGAAAAGTGCCTGCTGATCGAGTTGAAGAAAGCCGGACTAAAGGTGGAAGCTCAAAGCCCGATCAATGTGTTTTACGATGATGAATTGGTTGGAGAATTTTTTGCCGACATTGTTGTAAAGGACACAGTAATTCTGGAATTGAAATCTGTTCGGCGGGTTGTTCAGGCGCATGAAGTGCAATTAGTTAATTACCTGACCGCTACCAAAAAAGATGTAGGTCTGGTGCTGAATTTCGGTCCGGAAAAAGTGGAAATAAAACGAAAAGTGAGAACGCTGATTTAACTAAACTAAAAATCCTGTCGATCCTGTAATCCTGTCAAAAAATAATCCAATGAGAAGAAAACGTAAACAGCGCACCGAAGAGTCGATGGAAGTCTCGATGACGCCGATGATCGACGTGGTCTTCCAGTTGCTGATCTATTTTTTGGTGACGTTTACGACGCCCGATGTGCTGGCGCATCTGGATATTTCGCGGCCCGCGCCGGATGCGTCGCAGACCGAACAGCGCACACCGCCGAAGATGATCCGGGTCAACATCTATGTCGATGGATACAGCCTGAACGGGCGGGCGGTTTCCAAGGAGGAGTTGACTCGTATTTTGAATCGGCTGGCCAGTTTCAGCACCTCGCAGACGGTGTTGATCACCTGTGCGGGCGGTTCGGAGCACGCCCGGCTGATAGATGTGCTGGATATTTGCGCGGGGAGCGGGTTGAATAAGTTATCTGTAGTGAGTGCGGACTAAAAAAGGGGTGGATATGAAAAAATGGATTTGGCTGATTGCGTTTTTTGCGGCGGTGTCTTTCGGAGAGGATTGGTACACATGGCGCGGGCCGGATGCGAACGGTATTTCGAAGGAGACAGGGATCGACGGGTCTGTCGCGGCTACGGTTTGGACTAAAGAGCTGGGCGTGGGCTATTCCGCGGTTAGTGTGAAAGAGGGTCGCTTATATACGATGGGGCACACCGAGAAGCAGGACACGGTTTTTTGCCTGGACGCTCTGAGCGGCGAAGAGATTTGGAGCCACACCTACGCCTGCAAAACCGGCAATTTTAAGGGGCCGCGCGCCACGCCGGTGGTGAACGGGGAGGCCGTTTACATCGTGAGCCGGGAGGGGCAGGTTTTCTGCTTTGATGTGAAATCCGGGGCGGTAAACTGGAGCACTGATGTGCTGGATGAAACCGGGCTGAAAAATATTACATGGGGCATCTCGTCTTCGGTTGTTGCGGAGGGCGATCTGTTGCTGATCGGCATTGGCGCGGCGGGAATTGCGCTGAATTCGGACGACGGCAAGATAATTTGGGAAAGCGGCGGCGCACACAGCTATGCCACGCCGGTGGTCTTTGACTTGAAGGGCGAGCGGGTGGCGGCGATCTTCTCGCAGCCCGGTTTGAAGATTGTGGATGTTTATAACGGGAAAGTTCTTGCTGAGCTGGAGTGGGAAACCAAACACGACATTAACGGCGCTGATCCGGTTTTGATCGGCGATAAACTGTTTATTACTTCCGGCTATGGCCGGGGCTGTGCCATGCTGGACGCCTCCGGTGACGCGCTGAAAATCCTTTGGGAAAACACTCTAATGAACAGCCATTTCAGCAGCAGTCTTCTTCTGGACGGCTTCCTTTACGGGGTTGACGCGCAGGCGGGTAAAAAGGGAAGCTTGCGCTGTCTTTCCGCCAAAGACGGGTCGGAACAGTGGAGCGCCCCGCTTGGGCACGGCTCGCTGATTGCGGCGGACGGGCAGTTGATCGTGCTGACGGATGACGGGACCCTTTATTTTGTGAAAGCCTCGCCGAAGGCGTATAAGGAACTTGTCACGTTCGACACGGGAATCGGCAAGCTGTGCTGGACTGCTCCGGTGCTGGCGAACGGCATGCTTTATTGCCGCAATGAAAAAGGATCGCTGATTGCGGTTCGAGTGAAGTAACCCATGGCAAATCACCCCGTCAGAAAGCTGGTGGATCGGCTCGGCGGGCCGGCGGTATCGATCGGCCTGCACGTGATCGTCATCGTTGTTCTGGTGAATGTGGTGGTTTTCCAAGCCTTGGAAACCGGGCGTGAGGTGGAAGTGCAGGTGGTCGAGGCCGAGGAAAGTCCGGAGCTCGAACAGGAGCTTCAGAAGCTCGATGAGTTGCCGCCGGATGAAAATCTGCTGGTGACCGATGAGCCGGAGGCGCTGCCCGATGCGCCGCTGGATGATTTTTCAACCGACTCGATGGATTTGGCCGGGCTGGCGGTCAGCTCGGTCGATTCCCCGCTGGTGATGAAAGGGCTGTTTGCTGGCCGTACGGATGCCGCGCGCGCCGACCGGCTGAACCAATTTGCCGGTGGCTACGGCGAGAAGGTAGAGATCGCCGTTGTTCGTGGGCTCGAATGGATTGCCGCGCAGCAGGACGAGGCCGGATATTGGGGAACCGTTTCCCGCTATAACAAAACATGGCACGGACGCAAATGGACGGCTTCGCTTAAAAACGAGCAGCGGGCCACCCGCCTGACCGCGCTCTGTCTGCTCTCGTTTCTTGCTCACGGCGAAACCCCGAAGTCGGTTGAGTTCGGCTCAACCGTTCAGCACGCGATTGAATATCTGCGCAATCAGCAAAACCCCGAGACCGGACTGTTTGTTCCCCTGGCGGAAAAACACCCGGAGAAGGGAGGCGAGGATCTCGGTGTTTACGCGCACGCGCAAGCCACTTACGCCCTGGCCGAAGCCTATGCGCTGACCCGCGCGCCCGCGCTGAAGAAACCGGTCGAGCGCGGCCTGCAGGTGATTATCGACGGCCAGCTCGAAAGCGGCGCGTGGGGCAACTGGTACGTGCAGGATATTTCCGACTCCTCAGCCACCAGCTGGCAAATTCAGGCGTTCAAAGCCGCCACCGCCGCGGGCATCCGCATGGATGGTCTCGATGTGGCAATGAAGAAGGCTGTGGCTGGAGTCACCTACCTCTATAAAGGGGAGGGCGTTTGGTATTACCGCAAAGGGCTGCCGATTAAAACGTGGAGTAGCGGCGGGCCGATCATGAGCGGTGCGATGGTGCTTAGCCTTCAGCTGCTCGGCCTGCAGAACGATCCGATGGTGATGGCCGGCCTGCGCTACATGAACGACTTCGGTGTCACCGAGTGGGAAAAGGCTTGGGCCAATCCGATCAACAAAAGTCTGCCCGCCACCTACGAGTGGTACTACAACACGCAGGCGGTCTTCCAGCGCGGCGGCTCGCGTTGGAGAACCTGGAACGCCGACTTCGCCCCCATGCTGATTGGGCGTCAAAATAAAGAAGGATGGTGGCGCGGGCCTGGGCAGACGGAAGGCGAAGAGACGTTGTATTCCTCCAGCCTGTGCACGCTTGCGCTACAGGTCTATTACCGCATCCTCCCTACCTTTCAGCAGGCGGAAACCAAAGTGCCGAAAGTTACTTTTGACGACGACGTCATCATTACGATCCTCTAATTTCCAACCTTTGGAAACTCTATTGCATAGAGGCGCACAGTTTTTCCAAACCTTGGAAGCTCGATTGCATAGAGGCGCGTGAGCTCGAAGTTAAGATCAAAAAGCGTGGCGCCGCACGATTTTTAGCCGATATCGATGCATAAGGGCTTGATTATTAGCGCGGGTTTAGTAGTTTTGCCCACTCTTCACGCGGGTGTAGCTCAATGGTAGAGCCCTAGCCTTCCAAGCTAGTTGTGACGGTTCGATCCCGTTCACCCGCTCCACTCTCTTTGTTCGTTCCGCGTGTTCAGGTTCTATTGTCCTGACTCGCTGCGCTCGCAGACACTTTTGGCGCGTTGCGCCTCAGGTCACCCGCTACAGCCTTCGCGGTGAGCGCAGGCTCTGTCCTATTCCGGCTGGCCCGTCACGCGGATGGTGTAGCCGGTTTCGAAGGTTTCGTCTGCGGGCAGGGTGAGGATGCCCGGCTTGTTTTAAAAAAGCCCATCCCGGTCCGGGGCATCGTCGAATCCAAACCACGGTTCGATGCAAACGTAGGGCGCACCGGGTTTAGCCCAGAAGCCGATGTCCGGCGCGTGGTCATTATAGAGTTCAATTATTCGCGACTCGTTTTTGCACTTTAAGCAGATCGTGCGGGACTGGATGTTTTGAAAGATTAGGGCGTCGTCGTCGAAGAGGGAGGCAGAGAGTGGAGTTTCTTGGTTCAGCCAGTTGTCTGCCCGCTTGGTGAGCAGGCCATCTGCGCCCAGTCCATACAGATCGAGGGTTTCCGGTTCGCTGAATTCAATGAAGGAACCCTCGATGGAGTCCCGCGCAAAGACCGGATGGGAGCCGACGCTGAAGAGCATGTCCCGGAGCCGGTGTGGGTGATGCAATCGTTCACAGAGAGTCCGTTGCCGGCTAGGCGAAAGGTGACGGTGAATTGAAACGCGAAGGGATAGGTTTCCAAAGATTGGAAATCAGATTTGAAGTGGAGCACCGCGCAGTCATCAGTCTGTTCCACCTGTTCCGGTTTCATTGTGCGAAGGAGCCCGTGTTTGGGGATTTTGTATTCCGTTCCGTTGATTTTTGTTTTGCCGCCGTTGAGTTTTCCAATGATTGGAAAAAGGATGTGGGCGCTACCGCCCCAGATGCCGGGGTCGGCTTTCCAGATCAGCTCGCGACCGGTCTGTTTTTCGACGAGCGAGCACAGTTCGGCTCCGCGCAACTTGATGGATGCCGAGAAGTTTTTATTCTGAATCGTGATCATGAAGCGGGTCCCTCCGGGTGCCGGATGGCCGCGGCGGGTTTGCCGCTGTTTCTGCGGAATGCTACATTTCTTCTTAAAGCGGTTTGACGGATTCGCGTTCCACCAGCTCGGCGGGCATGACCCGTTTGCTGCGGGGGGCTTTGCGGTCGGCAATGCGTCTCAGAATGGTTTTTGCACCGTCGATGCCCATTTGTTTGCGGTCGATGTGCATGGTTGTCAATGGCGGGTGGGTGTCCTTTGAAAACCGGGTGTCATCGAACCCGGTGATGCTGATCTGGTCGGGAACGGTGATGCCGGCGGCGAGCAGCTTGGTAAGGATGTCGGCGGCCATGTCGTCGTTGACGGTACACACAGCGGTGATCGGATCGTCTGCGCGGATGCGCCGGATGATTTCCTGAGCGGCTTCGTCGTTGGTTTCAACCCGCATCACTTCAGCGTTGAGCCCTCGGCGTTGGGTTTCGGCCTCGAAGCCCGAGCAGCGCGATATTTCGTTGTAGTTGTCGTACTGATGGCGGAGCATCAACATGTTGCGGTGGCCCTTGTCGCAAAGGAAGGAGACCATGTCGGTCATGGCGCCGTAGCCGTCGGATGTGATGGAGTCAACGGAAACGCCGTCGATATCGGTGTCGAGCAGGAGGAAGGGCAGGTGGACTTCGCTGAGTTTCTGTTTGAATTCATCGGGGCAGCCGCCCATGAGGATGACCCCGTCTACGCTACCGGTACGGACGAACCGGGGCAAATCTTCCTGACGGGTGGAGATGTCGTATCCGGCGAGCAACAGGTTCTGGTTGGCTTCGGTTAGTTGTGTTTCGAGCCCTTCCATGATTTCGGAGTAGAAGACATCACGGAAAATATGGGCGCAGGAGGGGTAGAAAAGGATGCCGATGCTTTCGGTTTTGCGGCTGCGCAGGTTGCGGCCGGCTGCGCTGGGGCAGTAGTCTAGTTTTTTGCAGGCTTCGCGAACGCGCTGCTGAGTGGCCTTGCCGATGCGCCCTCGGGCATTTAGCACACAGGATACGGTGGCGATTGAGCAGTTGGCCTCTTTGGCAACATCTTTAATATTCGGGGGTCGATCGGTCATGCGGGTTCCTGTTGTTTTCGTCAATAATCCGTCGAACATAGGTTGGTAAACACGTTTTATCAATTTGAAAAAACGATTTCCTTTGATAACTAGTCGATTTGGCAGGCGCGAAATCTCAAAAAACAATTGACTTGAATGGTGAAACGTTTAACTTACGCGGCGTTTTTCGAGAATCAAGACAATGAAAACAGGGCTGTAAAATGAAAAAACGGATTGTTGACGGTAAAAATGTGGAGCTTAAACAGGGACGGCTGTTTGTTGAGGGCGAGCATCGGTTTTTGAAAATAGGCAAGCCGCTGCGCAACTTCAGTTGCGCGAAGGAGATCGACCAACTGATAGCCGATTTGGACATCATTCAGTCTAAAAATTTCAACTGTCTTGAGCTGAACTGTTATTGGCATCATTTTGATCGTACTGGTGACGGTCTAGTGGATGTGGATGTGCAGCCGCTGAAGCGTCTGATCGACGAAATTTGTGCCCGCGGGATCTTCGTGTCGCTTTCGGTTGAGACCTACGGGGTTGGCGGCGGGCAGATTCCGGATGGGTACTGGGAGAAATATCCCGATACCATTGCGGTGGGCGTGGACGGCAATCCGGTGTCGGATGTGGAATTCGGCTATATGTCAAAAGTGCCGTCGCTGTATTCGGAGGATTATCTGCGAATTTCGCGCTCCTATATCGCCGATTTGGCGTTAAAACTGGATATGTCGAAAATTCTTTACTGCGAAACAACGGTGGAGCCGCAGTATATGGGCGATGTAGCCATCGATTATTCACCGGAGGCCCGCCGGGCGTATGAAAAATGGATGGCCAAGAATCATCCCGACGCGCAGCCCTTCCCGGAGAGCTACCCGATTCCGCAGGAATTTGTTTTTGATCCGGTCTGGAACCGCTTTCGTGCAGAATGGCTGGCGAACTGGGTGAGCGGCGACGCCGTAGCGTTCCGCGCGGTCGCGGGCGAGGACGTCTGGGTCGCCTGTGAATATCTCGATGCCGACGAGCCGACCATGATGAACCGCTGCGGTGATCCGATCGTTTTTCTAAAAGGGCTGAAAACCATCGACATCATCCAGGTCAACTGGCATTGGCACTACGGCAACCGTGCGCCGAACCTGAAAGCTTATCAGCGGGTCAACGCCGTTATGGAGCTCACCGGAGCTGACTGGGCCATTACGGAGCACATGACGATCAATGGCGCGGATTATCACGCAAAAGAAATGAACGAACTGCTGGTCAACACCCTCCGCAACGGGTCCAAGTTCGGGTGGGAATTTGTCGATATTGTCGCGGATCGCGATGATCCCGCCGTAACGGTCGGGGAGGTCGTTCCGGGCGACTTCAAACCCGCGCATTTCTCCGTGTACGACAAGGATTGGAACCCTAAGCCGCCTATGGCCGTCGTCGATGACAACTGGGATCTGTGGATGAAAAAAATTCGGTTGGCCACCGCCGACAAACCTTGGGATATCAAAGGGGCGCAACCGTCCTAGCACGTAACGCCCTGTAAAAATTTCTGATGATACAGAGCCGCGCTCTCCCAGGAGGGTCGGCGGCCTCGTCGACTGGGTTCAATGGATCGATAGGCTCCCCACCAAAGGTTGGAAAAACATGTGCGCCCCTATGCAATAGGGTTCCAACCCTTGGAACCGGCGCGGCCGGAATTCATATCTATTTTCTAAGCATTGGAAAACCCACCCCGAATTCTTCCAAACATTGGAACTTTTGGTATAACATCGCAGGCACGACCCGTTAGATCGGATGGCCGTTAAGGAATGCACCTTGAACTCCGATCCGATGCGCTCTATCTTTCCTCATTCCGTCTTTGAGACGGAACTCCCGACTTGCCAGAGGCGTTAAACAAAGGAGAAGGCTGTGCAGAACAAGAAACTATTTTTTTGGGCGTTAACTTCAGCACTGGCAGGATTTCTGTTCGGGTTCGACACCGTGGTGATCTCCGGCGCTGAACAGACCATCCAAACCCTTTGGAAACTCAACTCCACCGTCCACGGGCTGGCCATCAGTATGGCGCTTTGGGGCACGGTGATTGGTTCGCTGGTGGGCGGCTGGCCGACAGAAAAATGGGGCCGCCGCAAAACGCTGATCTCGATCGGCATTCTATACTTTATATCTGCGGTTGGTTCGGCGTATGCGCCTGAGGTCTATTCCTTCATGATCGCCCGCCTGATCGGCGGACTCGGGGTTGGAATTTCCACGGTTGTCGCGCCGCTCTATATTTCCGAGATCGCCCCGCCGAAACATCGCGGCAAACTGGCCGGCATGTTTCAGTTCAACATTGTTTTCGGCATCCTAGTCGCCTTTCTATCCAATGCGCTGTTGGCCAATGCCGGCGCAAACGCCTGGCGCTGGATGCTCGGCGTGGAGGCGCTCCCGGCGCTGATTTATTCCATCCTGTGCTTTGGCCTGCCCGAAAGCCCGCGCTGGTTGATTACCCATGGCAACGACCGTCAGGGCGGCATCAATGTCTTCCGGCGCATCAACCCGGCGGCCACCGATGCGGAGCTTGGAACGTTGGCCGATGAAGTCGCCGCGTCCGTCACCAAAGTAGAGCACGCTGAAAAATTCTTCACGGCGCGTTTAAAACGGCCGATCACATTGGCCTTCTTTATCGCCTTCTTCAACCAGCTCTCTGGCATCAACGCGATTCTCTACTTCGCGCCGCGAATCTTCAAAATGACCGGGTTGGAAGAGTCTGCCGCGTTGCTGCAATCCGTTGGGATCGGCGTCACCAACCTGATCTTCACTTTTGTCGGTCTTTGGCTGATCGACCGGCTGGGTCGCCGGACATTGCTGTATATCGGCTCCTTTGGTTACATCGCCTCGCTCGGGCTCTGCGCCTGGGCGTTCGGCACCGAAAACTACGCCATCGTTCCGGCCTGCATTTTTGCCTTCATCGCGGCGCATGCAGTCGGGCAGGGCGCGGTGATCTGGGTCTTTATTTCGGAAATCTTCCCGAACCGAAATCGGGCAGCCGGACAGTCGTTCGGTTGCTTCACCCACTGGATCTTTGCGGCTTTGCTCACGCTCTTCTTTCCGAGGATGGTCGACGCCTTTTCGCCCGCAGCCGTGTTCGGTTTCTTCTGCTTTATGATGGTGCTTCAGCTCGTCTGGGTGAAGTTCATGGTTCCTGAAACAAAAGGCATTCCGCTCGAAGAGCTACAGGCGAAATTGATGGATTGATTTGCCGACCGTACGGGCGGAGGGCCCGGTTCCACCTGCACTTGCCACGAAGACTCAAAGGCACGAAGAGAAACGAAATTCAGCCGACGGTTGGCGTTGTGTCGCTTGGAGTCTTCGCGACGTTGCGGTCATACACCCGACATTTAATCCCTGACGGCGTACTAGGCTGCCTCAGTAACGCAGTGTAGAGGCAATGAGGCGGACTGACCCGAATGGCTCTAAGTTAAGCTGAGTTCAAGTGAATGAATAGAAAGTGGGACAGGCTTCCAGCCTGTCTACAGTTGCTCGGCTCTTTGCGCGTGTAGACAGGCTGGAAGCCTGTCCCACTTTGAATAAATATAAATTCCGCCCGCAAAAACAGTGGCTCGACTGGCTGTTAAAAACCTTAACTTAGTGCCATTTTGGACTAACCCTTTCCCCTCGTTTTTTCTTTTTCTTCCGTATGACCGCGCCCGCGCGGACTGTGGTAAGATCTCAGACTTTACAATTGGAACCACCGGCGAACCGAAAACAGGATCAACGCATGCACGTACCGTTTACACAAAAAATCTTACAGGACTGGGCCGGTCCCAAAGCATTCAAGGCCGGAAAACTGCTATTTGAAAAAGGCAAGGTGGAGAAGGTCTCGTTTGATCCGCCGTTTGTCACCGGCCAGTTGTCGATTGGAATTCGCGGCATGCGCAGCAAGTTTGAGGTGCTTTCTGATGGGCTGGTTGAAAACCATTGTCCCTGTCGGGACAATCAGGAAAACGGTCTGATTTGCACCCATCTGGTCGCCTTGGGCATGGAAGCCATACGATTGTATAGCGACCCCCTGCGGGTCGATAAAATGGTCGAGGAAAAACGCCGCGCGGAGCGGTTGGCCTCGTTCGACGACTCCGCCTATCACACCCGTGACCCAGGCGGAACACCCGCCGCATTGCGGCTGACGCTCAAGCAAAGCTGGCGCGAACAACTGGGGAGCCAGCTTGTGCCGTTGCGCTGCGCGATGGAAATAGACGGCCAGGTGCTGCCACTGAACGAAGTCCCCAAAAACCTGCCGCTGGCATTGAGCCCGGCCGATGACAACCTGCTGTTTGTGCTGGAAGACATTTCCGAAGGGCCGGCTAAAGGGAAGCTAACGGCCTCCCTCTCCGATTTCGTTAATTTGTTGGAACTGTGCGGAGGCAAACCCATATATATCGGCGGCTTAGACGGCTACCTGATGGTCGACGAAAGTATCACATCCACCTTCGTCCGAATGAAGCTCAATGAACAAAACGGCGAAGTAGAGCTTTCCATTCACACCAAATCGGACGAGCCGCTCACCTGCATCGTGAGTGGCGGAAACGGGTGGGTTCTGCAGGACGATATTTTCACCAAACTCGAAACCGTACTACCGGGTCCGTTGCGAAAAATCTACGACGGCCTCGTTTGCATCGATCGCAATGCCGTGCCGGCTTTCATGAAAAACGAGCTGCCGATGCTCGAAAAACTCACGACCGTTGAAGGTAACATCACACCGGACATGCTGTCGCTCAGTCCGGCCAAGCCGCGCTTCCGGCTGAAGGTCGAGGGCACGCAAACCGCCCTGTCCGCGACGCTCTTCGCCGAATACGGCATCGTCTCTGTCATCGCCGGACGCGATGAAGCACTGGGCCACTTCTCCATCCCCTCCGAAGACGACCTGCTGGAATTTCAGGTCCGCAATCTCGAAGCAGAAAAAGCGGCGCTGGAGGTCGTCACGCAGATTGGATTCCACGGACGGCGCGGGGACATGTTGCTACAAATCCGCGGTGTGCGTGAGGTATTGAATTTTCTCGGTGGTGGCATGCCGCGGCTTCGGCGCCTCGGCTGGTATGTTGATCTCGACGGGATGGTCGCCGCGTTTATGGATCAGGCGGAGTTCACGATGCCTGTCGTGCACATCAGCTCGTCCGGCGGCGCGGGCTTCTTCGAGGTCGGCTACGAATATGAAAGTCAAGGCGGCCAAAGCCTGGACGAAACCGAAATCCAGCGGGCGATCAATATGGGGGAAGCCTTTGTTGAAAAGAAGGGCCGCACCTACCTGCTCGATATCGATGCCATCGAAACCGCACGCGATGTGTTCAGCGACTGCGCGGTCGGCCCCGGCGACGCGCCGGGCTCGTTCCGCATGAACAACATTCAGGCCGCCTATGTGCAGTCCGCACTGGAGTCGCTCGACGGCGTAGATGTGGAGTCCGCCCCGGAATGGACCGACCAGGCGCAGATGCAAAACCGCCACACCAAACTCGAACCCGTACCGCTGGACGACCGCCTCGACGGCATCCTGCGCGACTACCAGAAAGAGGGCGTTTACTGGCTTCGCTTTCTCGAACGCAGCGGCTTCTGCGGAATTCTGGCCGATGAAATGGGGCTCGGAAAGACCATCCAGACGCTCACTTGGCTGCAACTCCAGCGCCAGAATGCCGATGCGCAGAGCGCCCCGGCTCTGATTGTCTGCCCGACGAGCCTCGTAGACAACTGGGCGGAGGAGGCCGAAAAATTCACCCCGGACCTGCGCGTGCTTCGCATGCACGGAGCGGATCGGCACAAGAACTGGGATCAGGTCGGTGAAAGCGATTTAGTCATCACCTCCTACGCCCTGATCCGGCGCGACCTCGAGCACTATCTTCAACATCGTTTTGCCGTCGCCGCACTCGATGAAGCCCAGCATATTAAAAACCGCACCACGCAGAACTCCACGGCCGTGAAACAGATCCAAGCACATCACAAACTGGTTCTCACCGGAACGCCGATCGAAAACAGCGTCATGGACCTCTGGTCGATTATGGATTTTCTGATGCCCGGCTATCTTGGCAACCACAAGGTTTTTCGCGAAAAGTACGAGCTCCCGATACAGAATGGCGGCCCCGATGCGGAATTGGCTCAATTGAAACTTCGTCGCAAATTGCATCCGTTCCTGCTGCGTCGTCTTAAAAAAGACGTCGCAAAAGATCTGCCCGATAAGATTCAGCGCGTGGCGCACTGTACGCTCAGCAAAGATCAGCATCTGGTCTACAAGCAGCTACTCGACAGCGCGAAAAAAGAAATCGGCAATCTGGTGGGTGCACAGGGCTTCAACAAATCGCGCATGCAGGTGCTCAAAATCCTGCTGCAACTGCGACAGACCTGCTGCCACCTCGACCTGCTGAAACTCCCCGGCCTTAAAAGCGAGTTTCCCTCCGCCAAAATGGCCCTGTTTTTTGAACTGGTCGACGAAGCACTCGATGCCGGACACCGCATCCTCGTCTTTAGCCAGTTCACCTCCATGCTCTCTATCCTCCGCGACGAACTGGACGCGCGGGAGCTGAAATACTGCTATCTCGATGGCTCGACCAAAAATCGGCAGGAACGCGTACGCACCTTTAATTCCGATCGCTCTATTCCGCTCTTTCTGATCAGCCTCAAGGCCGGGGGTAGCGGCCTCAACCTGACCGGTGCCGACATGGTGATCCACTTCGACCCGTGGTGGAACCCGGCCGTCGAAGAGCAGGCGACCGATCGTGCCCATCGGATCGGGCAGAAAAACACTGTCTACAGCATCAAACTCATCACCAAGGGAACGGTTGAAGAAAAAGTTCTTCAGATGCAGAAGCGCAAGAAAAGCATCATCGACGCCACCCTCGAAAAAGAGGGGAACTTCGAGTCCGGCCTCAATTGGAACGACGTACAGGAACTGTTGTCGATCTAAAATGAGCTCCGACAAAGCAGAGTTAATGAAATAAAAAAAATGGTAAAAAGTAATGACTGTATTTATACGCTCGATTTTGCTTTTCGCACTCTGTACCGTTTCTTTTGCAGAATCAACGCCTGTGCCTTTGAAGACGGTTTGGCTCCCGCTGGAAGCAGGAACACTAGAGGTAACACCTTATTCAACGAAGATCGTTCGGGTCTGTTTTTATCCCGACCCCGCGCTTTCGCTCAAAGAGAGCCTAGTCGTCATCGCAAAACCTTCGTTTGACGGGTGGACGATCAAACACGGTAAAAACGGCGCGACGCTGACGTCGGCCAACTTGCAGGTGGAGGTTGATTCCAAAAGCGGGGTCATCTCATTTGCTGACAAAGCCAGCTCCCCCCTGCTGAAAAATTCCGACATCCCGCGCAGTTGCAATTCAAACTCGGTGGGCGGCACCCCCTCCTATCGGGTCCGGGAAACCTTTCAGGTCGATTCCGCTCAGGGGCTCTACGGATTAGGGCAGTATCAAGACGGGAAGATGAACTACCGCAATACAGACGTTCGCATCATGCAGGCGAACAAAATTTCTGTGAATCCGTTCCTCATTTCGACCGCCAACTGGGGACTACTTTGGGATAACTATTCCGATACCCAATACCAGGATCTCAAGGGTGTAACCTCGTTCGAATCCGAATACGGCGATGCGATTGACTACTACATCGTAGTCGGAGATTCGATGGATGAGGTGATTGCGGGCTATCGTCACCTGACGGGAGCGGCCCCGATGTTTGGGAAATGGGCCTACGGGTTTTGGCAGTGCAAGGAGCGCTACACCAGTTTCCAGGAGTTGAAAGATATCGTTGCCGAATATCGCCGCCGGAACGTACCGATCGACAACATCATTCAGGACTGGCGCTACTGGGGCGAAAAAGGCATGTGGAGCTCGATGGAATTTGACCCTGCGACCTATCGCGCCGCAGAAAAGAACATTGAGGAGATCCATAATCTGAACGTCAAGCTGATGGTTTCCATTTGGCCGAGCCTCGGTCCGGATACGAAAATTTATAAGGAGTTTGATGAAAAAGGATATCTGCTGGACAACAAGCACTGGTGCACAGGAAAGGTTTACGCCCCCTTTAATCCCGCGGCGCGAAAGCGGTACTGGGACTGCATCAAATGTGGCCTGATAGACAAGGGCGTGGATGCGCTCTGGATGGATGGGACCGAACCCGAGTTCACCGGAACCGGTTCACAGGACACGACCCTGATCATTCTCAGGATGAAGAGCGTTTCATTTTGTTGGGATTCAGCGCCAAGCTTCGCATTCTTGTTGTGGTGCATGTGTACCGAAAAGACGAAACAGAAATCAGGATCATTTTGGGGTGGAAAGCGACCCGGAACGAACGAAAACAATACGGAGAATTCCTATGAGAAAAGAATACGACTTCTCGGATTCGGTGAAAAATCCATATGCCAAGCAATTCAAGAAGCAGGTGACGCTTCGTCTCAACACGGATGCAATTGCATATTTCAAGACGATGGCCGAAGAGACCGGACTGCCCTATCAGAATCTGATCAATCTCTATCTGATCGAACGCGCTCATTCAGGCAAAAAACTTTCTCTTAAGTGGGCATCTTAGCAGGGGTTTTGACCGCGCTCGGTTACCACGAGCGCTCGCGCCGAACACCTGTGGTGAGCCTGTCTGCCGTGAGCAACGTCGAACGGTCGAACCATTGGAAAGTGGGACAGGCATCCTGCCTGTCTACAGAGGATCGGGAGAGTTTTGCCATGAGAGAACGCCCCGAACCCTCGGGGTCTTTGACATAGAACGCAAAAGGGAGATTCCACGCAGAGCCGCTGAGGGCGCAGAGGTGGAACGTGACCTCTCGAAAACCCTCGATGTTTCGGGGCGGGCACGTTTTCCAAGCACCTGTGGTGAGCTTGTCGAACCATTGGAAGATATTGGGTAGGGATGGATCTCACGCCGGCGCGCAAGGCTTCCGCCGTCGTCCGCAGGCTATGGCGGGACAAGATGGCGGACAAGCCGAGCCGTCCGGTGCAACAGCTATCCAAATTCAACCCCGGGTGAACGTTCATCAGAATGAGTCAATTTAGACTTGAATATATGTAAGCCACAGCTTACTTTTAGTCCGTGAAACGGGAAATTCAATTCTACGAAACAACAGCCGGAAACAGACCGGTTGAAAAATTCATCCGTTCGCTTAGTAAACCAGAGAAAGCGAAAGCATTGGCCGCTTTTGAGCATATCGAGGAAAACGAAAAGGTTCCGGCGACTTTGTTTTGCAAGATGGTGAACACAAAAGACCTTTGGGAGGTTCGGGTCAAAGCGGGCGGGAACATCTTTCGATTCCTGAGCTTTTTTCATGGCGGAAAATTGATCGTCGTGGCGCATGGGTTTCAGAAAAAGACCCAGAAGACCCCTCAGCAAGAGATCGCAACGGCAGAAAAAAGGAAAAGGGACTATTTCAGTCGGAAAAACCATTGAGACAGAAAATGAAAACACTGAAAAAACTGAAACAGGAACTCTGCAAAGAGGAGCCGGATCTGGCTGGACTCATCGCGGATGAAGTTGAGCGGCTAAAAATAAGTCAAAGCCTCAAAACGGCTCGCAAAGCGGCGGGCATGACTCAGGAGCAGGTGGCCCGCCGCATGCGTGTTAATCGTGCGTATGTTGCGCAACTCGAAGGAAAACCCCAGAATGTCACGGTCGCCACGCTGGTTAAATACACCGCGGCTCTCGGCGGCCATATTTCCATTCAGATTGATGCAGGCAACGATTCCTGTTTGGCCGTTGCTGAAGCTCCCGCTGAATATGGATCGAAGAAAAAATAGGGAGGGTTTGTGTTTCCAAGGTCTGGAAACTCTCAAACATATCAGACCTTTAAAGGCAAGACACTTTTTCAACCATTGGAAGAAGTTGGGTAGGGCGAAAGGGACGAGAATTTTTAACAACCCCTTCCCGCTTCGTCAAGGCTTCGCAGGACATGGTCGCTAGACGCCGGAAAGATGAGGTGTGAAAGATGACATATGAAAAGGGGCGGCGGGCAAACCAGCATTTTCTCGAAAACGGATGCACTCAAAAAACGATTTGATATGTACCACGGATGGCAACGCCGACCCACGGATGAAGATTTGTAAGGGTGTTTTTGAAAATCTCGTTTCTGAATGGAGCAGGATAGAATAATTTGATGACAGAATGATTTTTTTCGGTGCACTGGCTTTTGATGATTGCCTCTCCCGTTGGTCGTTGCCGTCGGTTGCCATTTCGCTTTGCTGCATTGCCGTCGCAATAGCGCCAGCCAGTTGGCGAATACGCCTGCTCAGAACACCTCAGATCCAATGTTTGGAAAACACAAGCTGCATTTTTCCAATGGTTTAAAATGGCTCTTTTTCTTTGCGTCTTTGCGGTCAAAAAAACTGGTGTTGGGATTCTGTTCGACAGGACAAAGGACATCCATGTTATTACCCCGAGAATGCGGGGTGGATCAAAACGTTCCAAACATTCAAAACTACAATTGTAAAACCCGTTTCAGTTTATCAACTGCCAATCGATGTTTGGCGGAATCCATGTTGCTTATGTTGCGAAGTTTCCACTGCACTGCGGGCAATAGATGAAGATGATCGATCGGCAACCGCTTCCAGTCGGGTTTCCCGGTTTTTACGGAGAGGATAAACTGCCGCTCATTTTCACTCAGCCCAGCATTCACCTCCCGGATGAGTCGCGTGCGAACATCAGCCAGCTGCTCGATGGAGACCGGAGTTTTCGTCATGCCGGAAAATTGAGAATGATAAAGCGCCGCCAACGATTGCTCATTGGGATTGAGTAGCTCAGCCATCGGACGAGGATGTCCTACCAGGTAGACAACAAACGCCGTTCGGATTTCATCGTTCAGCCCAAATCGCTCAAACATTAAGCTGACATCAAATAGATCCCGCGGGTGTTGCCGATCCAAAGTCGCGCAGATCTTTCCTCCGTATAAATCAGCCACCGAAAGAGTGCGGCTCTCTACAAACCGTTCAAACTCGGCTTGAGCCGCCGGACAAAGCATGAGTGTTTCATCAGGATACACCGCGCCACGAAATACAAAGTTCGACTCAATCTTTATCTGAGCATCTGGTGTGTTTACAACCAGTCGTCCGGTGACTCCGGCGACCGGTTGTTTTGCCACAGCGGTCTCGCTAAGTTCGGTCTTTATTTCTTCAGAGAGTTGATCCAATGAGTTTGAAATCTGCGTGAGTGCCTCTTGACGGGGCACAAGCGGCAAATACGCCAAATCAATATCCACTGACAGCCGCGGCAAATCTTGAACAAACAGGTTCATCGCCGTTCCGCCCTTTAATGCGAAGCATTCGATCTTCTGAATCAGCGGCAGAACATCCAAGAGCAATTCTACCTGTTTAAAGTAACTCAGATTAAACATCGGCTATCTGCCCTTCTCTCGGAACGGTGATCTGGAATTCCCGATCCAACATGCCCCCGTCATAAACAACCCGTTTCCCGCTCCCGAGATTCACGCGGGTCAGATCAACGTATTTTGCCCACGGGTGCGAACACTCTCTGGCCATCCAAAGAAAGATCCGTTTCACCCGCACCGACCGACAGGCCGATAAAAGCTTTTGAACCTCTGCGGGTCGGAAAGATGAAAACCCTTTAAACAAGGTCAACGCATAATCAAAATCAGCATTATTTCCACAATTGTAAAGTAGCTCGAACGCCGCCCGCTCAGGAGAGGATGCAGAAACCGAAAACCCCTGACATGGTATGTCACTCACAGAGAGCTTTTCTGGATCATCAAAAAGCTGAACGCTGTGATGCCCCAACTCCACGCCCCAATCCTTTTTGGAAACCCAGGATGGCAGCCGTTCAACCCCATCACTGAAAAGCAAAACTCTTTCTTCCTGTCCGACCGGAAGATAATGAGCCAATCCTTTAAATTGAAGCGCACTCAATCCAGCGATATGCACATTCATTCCCAATTGGGTCTGGAGAGAAAATAGGGCTCCTTCCCAATGGACAGTCTCTCCCGTCCGCACATACGCGCCACGCCCGATACGATCCAGCCAACCGGAAGCTACATACTTCCGAGCCAAATCTTTCGAGACCCCTCGCTCAGCCAGCCATTTCATCGTCAGAACCGTTCCGGAAACGGCCTTTTGCAGAATGAGGTTTATTTTTCCTTTATTTAGCGTACTCATCGGGCTCTAAAATCATACAAATCAAACCGCATGTCAACATGCGGTTTATTATTTTTACAAAAGGCGTACCTGAAGAGCGCTTAATTGATGCAAGCTAAACTGCCGCCATAAGCGGGGCCGACCCACGGATCGTTTTAAAAACAAATTGACCAACGAATGACGGAAAGCAACGAATGAAACGGTGCGGTGAACAAGATTCGTTGCTTTTTGTCATTTGTTGGAATCATTCTTTCGGTTTGAACCAGCAATTGGACGGTTTGATCTGTACCACGGATGGCAACGCCGGCCCACGGATGAAGTTTTGTAAGGGGGAGATATCTGAATTGCCAGCGGTCGTCTCTGATTTAATTATTTTGTTTCCACTATATTATGAGCTGTTTACATGCATTTAGCATCCGTGGGCCGGCTTTGCTATCCGTGGTTAAACATTTCCGTTCTCGTTCAATTTTGGAGGAGAATGGCTGTGAGTCGATGGCTCATTATTCCTGGGTCTCAAATGTGCCTCTTCAGCAGAATCTGTGGGTTGATTCAGGCTCAGGCAACCCTCCCATCGTGTGAAGTAGGGCGATTTTGAGCACTTCATAGCTCCGAAAACCAAAGGCTTT
>Ga0307990_1001068_pt1 | contig 23420 bp, 21 predicted proteins | sample EllFjometagen129_FD_203168 | JGI IMG/M metagenome (GOLD analysis project Ga0307990, IMG submission 203168) | Marine microbial communities from Ellis Fjord, Antarctic Ocean - #129 | ecosystem: Environmental > Aquatic > Marine > Unclassified | place: Southern Ocean | collected 2014-10-08
CAAGAAACTCTTCTACAACTGAAAGAGGTTTTGCAGAATCACAAATAACATCACCACGAGCAATATCCTTTTTACCAACACCTCTAATATTAATTCCAACATTATCTCCAGCTCTTGCTTCTGAGAGTGTTTCATGATGCATTTCTATTGTTTTAACTTCACCCTCAATTCCTTTTCCAGTTCTTCCAGGAAGAACTTTTACTTTCATACCTTGTTTCATAAGTCCAGTTTCAATTTTTCCAACAGGAACTGTTCCAATACCAGTGATATCATAAACATCTTGCACAGGCATTCTCATAGGTAAGTTAGTAGGAGATTCTGGGGCTGGGAATAAATCAAATTGCTCTATTATTGTTGGACCTTTATACCAAGACATATTTTCTGTTTTTTTGAAAATATTATCTCCTTTTAATCCAGAACATGCAATAAAACTAGTTGTTTCAGGATTTATTCCAACACCTTTTAATAATTTCCCAATTTCTTCTTTAACCTCATTGAATTTTTTTTCATCATAATTTATTGCATCCATTTTATTGATTGCTACAGCAATATTCTTAACACCCATTGTTCTTAATAACCATAAATGTTCTGTTGTTTGTGGTTGAACACCTGCAGGAGCAGCAATAACTAAAAATGCTGAATCAGCTTGTGAAGCACCAGTAATCATATTTTTAACAAAATCTCTGTGTCCAGGAGCATCAATAATTGTAACCTCCCATTTTTTTGTAATTATTTTTTTATAAGCAAGATCAATTGTAACCCCTCTTGCTCTTTCTTCTTTAATTTTATCCATAACATAAGCAAATTCAAAACCAGATTTTCCATGTTTTTCAGCTTCTTCTCTAAGTTTTTTCATTTCTTGGTCAGAAACAGCTCCAGACTGGAATAAAAGTTGTCCAACTACTGTTGATTTTCCAGCATCAACATGCCCTACAAAAACAATATTCATATTTGGTTTTTCTCTTGCCATTTTTATAAGTTTATTAAAAAATGTTTAATGTCTAATTCAAAAAAAATGAGTTTATAAACTTTTTGTTGTTTTTCTTTTTAAAGTTGCAAATATTTTTAATTTATTAGTTCCTTAATTAACCTTGTTGTTGTAGAAGTGAACTTATTAATGATGAAATTTGCAATAGATATTTATTAACTTCTTCAGTAGAAATCTATAATCTTCAAAATATCAATTTATTAACTATACAAGGGATATTTAGAAATTTTGATTAGAAAGGAGTTTTAAAACAAGTTATTTTGTTTAAGAATTGTAGATATAATCTTCCAATAACTTTTTAACCTTTTTTTCTATAGAAAAATAATGCAACTAACAATAATACAGCAAATAATTCTTGGGATAATCCAGGGAGTAACTGAATGGATTCCTATTAGCTCAAGTGCAATGACAACTTTGGTGATGTCAAATTTTTATAATATCACAGATATAAGTTTTTTAATTCATTCAACTTTATTATTGCATTTAGGAACTTTTTTTGCAGCTTTAATTTATTTTAGAAAAGATGTGTGGAATTTAACAAAATCTTTATTTAATTATAAGAATTCTGAAAAAGAAATTCAAAATATTTTGAAATTTTTAATTATTTCAACAATAATTAGTGGGATTATTGGATTAATTATCTTAAAATTTTTAATGAATTTTAATGATGTATTAGATATAACAAGCAAAAGCATAGTTTTTTTTGTAGGAATTTTATTATTGTTTACAGGAATTATTCAGATTAAAATAAAAAATAGGGGATTAAGAAAAGAAAATGAGATTACTAATAATGATTCAGTGTTCCTTGGAATTGCACAAGGGGCTGCTTTGCTTCCAGGGGTTTCCCGCTCAGGAATAACTATTTCTTCACTGCTTTTAAAAAAGTTTGATGATACAACTGCGCTTCGATTAAGTTTTTTAATGAGTCTTCCAATTGTTTTGTTAGGAAATATTTTTCTAAACTTGCCTGATTTATTTGAGATAGCAAATACAACATCAATCTATGGTTTGCTCACCTCTTTTGTATTTGGTTTAGCTACAATCTCTGGGTTAATGAAACTTTCAAAGAAAATTAATTTTGGATGGTTTGTATTAATATTTGCATTGTTAATGTTAGGAAGTTTGCTGATTTAATTTTAGCTTAAATGTTATAGCATAATAAACATAAATGCTTAAAAACTAGAATTATTTATAGAAATAACAATGGGAGTTTTAAATAAAGAATTAGATTCTAGAATATTTTCCTTAGAAAATTCTTTAAGAAAATTACAAGATTTAAAACCTTCTCCCTCGTTCAATTGGGCTAGTTCAGGAAGACAGATGAATAAAAAGCAAATTAATGATTTTAATTCGGATTATACAAATTTAAATAAAAAAATAGACAGATTAAAAGAAAATAGATATGATAAAAATACTCCCTCTTTTAATAATGAAGTAGAAAGCAGTTTATCTCTTGCAAGAGAATTAACTATGAAATATACTCCTATGAAAAATTTTCGGGAAGTTTCTCAAAAATTTTTCTATTCCCAAATCTTTCCAAATAGCATAGGTTCTTTAAGAAGTAGAAGTTGGTAAGTTAATTTTAATATTTTTATCTTTTATCCAATTATTTTATATTCTCACTCTTTAGTAAATAGAAAAGTTAATATTAACTCTTTTTTAGAAATTAAATGGAATCTAAAAAATCTGAAAGTTCTTGGTGTTTATATTCTGAAAAAAACAATAATCTTCTCCCTCCAATGAAATTTTCAAATGGAAAAACACAGGAAACAGTTGTAGATGAAGTTTTATCTGAAATTAAAAAAGGAACAAAAGTAATTTTTATAAAAGGCTTGTGTGGAACTGGAAAATCTGCAATTGCATTAAATATTGCGCGTCAATTAGGAAGAGCTTCAATTGTTGTCCCAATAAAAAATCTTCAAAAACAATATGAAAGAGATTATACAAATGAAAAATATCTCATTAAGAATATAGACAATTCCCTTAATAGTAACAAATTGAATGGGAAATTCTCTAATAATTCTCTTAAAAAAAAGTCTGATTCTATTAATGAAGAGACTTATGATAAAAAATTAAAAATATCCTCAATAACTGGGAGGCAGAATTTTGAATGCCCTTTTTTAAAGGAGGAACCTACTAGTGTAAAACCTGAGAAAAAAGAGAGAAATCTCTCTTTAGATATTTTTGATTCTCCTATTAAAAAATTAGAAAATTCTTTTAAAAAAGAAGATAGCTCTTGTGATAATGATTCTCTTCCTTGCAAAATAAAATTTAAATCTAAGAATAGTCAACTAATAAGAAAATATTTAAGAAAAAACCCAAAAGTTAATTCAAGTATTTTGGCTATTGAAGAAATAAAAAGATTCTCCATTGCCCCTGTATGCCCTTATTGGTCTCCTATAATTCCTGCTGAAATTGATTTAAAGAGGATTTTAGATGATGCAAAATTAATTAATTATAAAGGCTTAGATAATAAAGAATATTCAATATATCAGAGAAAAAAAGGTTGCCCTTATTATAATCAGTTTCTTTCTTATACTAATTCAGATGTTTTAATTTTTAACAGTTCTAATTATAAAATTGAATTAAGTATGGGTAGAAAGCCTGAAACAGATATAGAAATTATTGACGAGTGCGATGAATTTTTAGATAGTTTTTCAAATAATGAAAAAATTAGCTTTAAAAGACTTGAATCAGAAATACCTTATATTCTCCCTGAGACTGATTCTGCAAAAAGGGCAATTGATGAGATAATCAGACTATCAAAAGAAATACAAATTAATTTTAAAAGTAAAAATTTAGAAGATGAAAATGAAATAATTCCCTTAAAACAAACAAAAATTTATGATTTATTAAAAATTTTCCTTGATTCTTCACTTTTGAATTCTGTTGAAAGTGATGAAGAAAATTATTGTTTTCATATTGAAAAAGTAGGAAAAACTTTTGAAAATTCATTTGAAGACACATATGTAACTTTCTATAAAAATGAAGATTCTTTAATCGCAGAACTTGTAACTATAAATCTTGAGAAGAAATTTCAGGAAGTTTTAGATAAAAGCAATTCTTTAGTTTTTATGTCAGGAACTCTTCATTCAGAAGAAATTTTAAAAAATCTTTTTGGAATAAAAAATTTCATCACAATAGATGCTGAAACAAAATTCCCTGGAGAAATAATTCCAGTTAAAACAGGTTTTGAGATTAATTGCAATTATAGAAATTTAAGATCAAGTGAAACAACTCGTGAAACATATCTTAGGGCATTAAATAGGTGTATTGATAAGGCAAAAACCCCTTGTTTAATTCATGTAACTTCTTTTTATGATTTGCCAACTGAAATTGAGCAAGAAAAATTTGGATTAAGCCTGATGTCAAGAGAAAAACTAAAAGAAATTCAAAATAAAGATAAAGAAAATAAATTAATTGATTCTTTTAAAAGAGGAAAGATTTCTTATTTTTATACAACTCGCAGTTCTCGAGGGGTTGATTTTCCTGGTGAAATGTGCAACAGCATTGTTTTAACAAAATATCCTTATCCTAATGTAAATTCAACTTTTTGGAAAATTCTTAGAAAAGTTAAACCTGAGTATTATAATTCTTTTTATAAAGATAAATCAGAAAGAGAGTTTCTTCAAAAAATTTATAGGGCTTTGAGGTATAAAGATGATAAAGTTTATCTTTTATCTCCTGATTCAAGAGTGTTTTATAATTTAGATAATTTAATGAGGAAATAGGATTATTATTGATTCCCATTAAATACTTTCCACAATCTTTTTATTGTTTATCCTTATGGTATAAATCTAACAATGTTATTTTGTTTTCTTCAATAGAATAAGCATATGAAAGTCTAAAATGCCCAATATAAACTTCTCGCGTTCCTTTTCTGTTATATTTCATTGGCTTTCCAATTTCAGGATTAGAAATAAGCTTTTTAATTTGTTTTTCAACTCTTTCTTGGATATCTCTTTTTAATTTTTGAAAAATTTTTCTGAATCTATTTGATTCTCTTATAAATTTAACTATCATTTTTTAATTTTTCAAAGAATTCTTTAGTAGAATATTCACTAAAATTACCTTCATCAATTTCCTGCCATGCTTCTTCAGTTCTTCTTGCAAATTCTAGATTATCTATAATAAAATGTTTTATTTCAGCCACTTCTTTTTTTAGAGAAATTATTTCTTCACTTATTTTCGCAATATTTATTTGTTCCATAATTAATTAAAATAACATAATTATTTAAGTTTGTTGGTTTATGGTTTTGGAAATTTAAATGCATATTTAATTGAATATCTTGAATCAAAAGTAGAAAAAAAGGATAATATAAGGATTTTTTCAGGAGGAAATTTAGAAAAGCAGACAAAAAAATTACAAAAGTTAGGAGTGAATAAAAAATTTTTACCTGTTCTTTCAAAAAGTAAATTTAAGGGGAAAATTGTTGAAGAATGTATTGATGACACAAATCCCATCTGGCAGGGATTTCAAACTTTAAAATATAAACACCCAAATGGGCAATTAGACTAATTAATTAGTTAAAAGAAATAATAAAATGAAAATGAATCAAGAAAAAATAGAATTATTAATTAAAGAATATGGAATAAATCTTGGAGAAGAAAAAGGTCGTTCTATTAATATTTTACGATATGATTTAATAGATAAGTTACAAGCATTTCAAAGAATTTTTAAAGATTCTCCAAATCCAAAAACAAGAACTACAACTGCAATCGCTTACAAACAACATTATAATAATTGTCTAAAGGCATTTGAATTATTAATTCCTGAATTAAATATTTATAAAAATAAAAAATAAAATACAAAATTAGGCATATTGAAACAAGTGTAGGGAAATATGGACAGAAATTTGTAATTAATAAACAAGAGGATAAATTAGTATATTATGCGCGAACTTTAAAATCGCGAAAGTATCCTTTTCACGAGGTGATAGAAGAAAGATATAATTTAAAAGATGTGGTTGGAGGGGGGAAATATAGGCCTTTTTAGGGAACAATTATTTGCCTTAGATTTTAATGGTATATCAAATTCTATGGGAACTCGGGCAAGTATAAGGGAATTCCTAAGGAAATAATGAAAAATTTTAAGCAACCTTTAATAAAAGTTTATAATCAAATTAATCCAAAAATTAAAGATATTATAATTAATACAAATTATCTTAAAACTTTAGAAAGATGGTTAGATTTAAATTATTGATTTTCACTTAAACCTTTTATAAAGATCAAACGCCATCATAAAAAGAAAAAGAATATTTTTTATCTTCTGTTTTTTCAGGTTTTAATGCACTTTCTATTTTTTCTGGAACATAATCTGAAAGTTCTTTTCTAAAAGCTCTCGCACGCAGATAATTGTTTGTGATAAAAAAAGGTTTTATATTTTGTTTAATATATTTTTCATAAGTATCAAAAAGTTCATCCTTATTTTTTTGTATTTCGAAACTTTCTTCTTTTTTTATCATTCTAAATTTATCTACAACAAATGTTTTGTTTTTAATCAGACTAATTCCCTCATTCGCAGAGTAACTAACTAATCCTGCTTGTGCTGTTCTTTTTTCTCCAATATCTATATTAAATAAAGAGTATTGTTTTTTTGCATTTTTAGAAACAGAAAAAATTCCTCCTTTTTGTTCTTCTGATTTTCCAAAATTCCCTAATGTTATTCCTGATAACATTTTATTTGCAAGTCCAAAATTCCCTAATCCAATTCCTGAAACCATATTTTCTGTCTTTCCGAAATTTCCTAACCCCCCTATTAAAACCATATTTTCTGCTTCTCCAAAATTACCTAAACCTATTCCTGAATTCATTTTTTCTGATTTCCCAAAATTCCCTAATCCAATTAAATTTCCCATCTCTTCTGATTTTCCAAAATTTCCCAATCCTAAAAAATACCCAATATTTTCTGCTTCTCCAAAATTCCCCAAAGAGATAATTTGAACTGAACCATTTTTATTGCCTATAGTTCCTCCAATAAAAGAATAATCATTTATTGGAAATTTTCCAATTGTAAAATTAACCAAGGAATATCTGCTTGGTGTTTTATTTGATTTCAATGTTAAAAAAGTTATGTCATATAATTTTTTCTCTATTCCTTTATATTTTATATTATCCATTATTTTAAAGAATTAAAAGATTTATAAGAATTATTGTCCTAAATTAATTTTAATCTGCTTACTGATTTTCACTCAAACCTTTTCTATCACGAATTCTTTTTATAATATTACTCTGAATTCCTGTGGGAACTTTTTCAAACTGCTGGTCAGCTAATGAACTAGAACCTCTTCCTTCAGTAGCACTTCTTAAATCATTGCTCCATCCAAGCATTTCTGCAACAGGAAGTTTAGCTTTAAGCTTTGCAATACTTCCTTCTTGCTGAACATCAAGCATCTGTCCTCTTTTGCCTCCAACTAACTTTGTTATTGCTCCTAAAAACTTATCAGGCATTTCAATAACATGAATTTGTAATGGTTCAAGTATAACAGGATTTATTCTTAACATAGATTTTTTTATTGCTTCTCTAATAGCAGGATAAACCTGTGCAGGTCCTCTGTGAATAGCATCTTCATGCAGTTTAATATCAACTAAAGAAACTTTCATTTTCATACAAGGTTCTCTTGCTAAAGGGCCCTGGTCCATAACCATCTCAAAAGCATCTAAAATCATTTCAATAACTTCTCCAATATGAACCTCCCCCCGAGTTTCATCAAGAAACATATTTCCTTTGTAAATCTCCCTCACATCCCTTATTTCATCTCCACTCCAACCAAGTTTTGAAAAGGCATCAAAAATAATTTTATTTTTTTTCTTAATTCTCCCTTCATTTAAATCCCCTGATTTTATTGCTCCATAAATATTATCTTCAAGAGGTTCAACTGTTATAAAAAAACTATTATGTTTATTAGGGCTTCTCCCTTCAGATGCAGGTGATTCTTTTGTTACATTTTCTCTATAAACAATAATTGGATTAGAAGTTTTAACTTCAAGTCCTTTTTCAGTTTTAATTCTATTTTCAATAATTTCTAAATGTAATTCTCCCATTCCAGAAATCAAACTTTCTCCTGTTTGTTCATTAATATTCACTTTAATAGAAGGGTCTTCTTTAGCAATTTGTTTTAAAATTTCAACAAGCTTAGGTAAATCAGCAGCTTTTGTAACTTCAATAGATTTTGTAACAACAGGCTCAAATAAATGAGTTATAGCCTCAAAAGGTTCTATTGGCTTTTTACTTATTGTTTCACCAGTAAAAACATCTTTTAATCCAACAATTCCAATAATATTTCCCGCTTTAGCATTTTCAACTACAATTCTTTGAGAGCCTTTATAAACAGAAACTTGCTGAACTCTCACATTTCTTTTTGCAAGATTCATATAAACTTCATCTCCTTGCTGAATTGTTCCTGAAAAAATTCTTCCTGAAGCAACTTCTCCTGCATGTTTATCAACAACAATTTTTGTAGGAACAAAGATTGGTTCTCCTTTTGGATCACAATTAATTAAATTTTTTCCTTCTGAAGAATCTTTATCTCCATGCCATATTCTTGGTATTCTATATTTTTGAGCATCAACAGGATTTGGATGATGTTTAACAGACATAACTAAAACAATTTCATGAAGAGGAGCTTTTTCAGCAAGTTCCTTAACTTTATCAGAATTATAAGCGTCAATAACATCCTTAAAAGTTATATTTTTTTCTTTCATATAAGAAAAACTTAATGCCCAGTTATGAAAAGCACTTCCAAAAGCAACACTTCCATCACTCACACTAACCCTCCATTTCTTTTTATAACCTTCAGGAGCAATTTGTTCAATTAATTCATTAACATGGTCAATAATACTAATAAATTTTGCTTGCATAGCTTCAGGAGTTAGTTTAACTTCTTTGATTAATCTGTCAACTTTATTAATAAATAAAACTGGTTTTACTAATTCTTTTAATGCCTGTCTTAATACAGTCTCTGTTTGGGGCATAACCCCTTCCACAGCGCAACACAAAACAACACACCCATCAACAGCTCTCATAGCTCTTGTGACATCCCCTCCAAAATCAACATGTCCAGGAGTATCAATTAAATTAATTAAATAATCTTCTCCTGCAATTTTATGAACCATAGATACCGAGGCAGAATCAATTGTTATCCCTCTTGAAGATTCATCTTCGTGAAAATCAAGTTTAAGTGCTTTTCCTGCCTCTTCTGCTGAAACCATTCCTGCACCATAAAGAAGATTATCAGAAAAAGTTGTTTTACCATGATCAATATGCGCAGCAATAGCTATATTTCTTATATTGTCTCTATTTTCCATTAATTTCCAAATTTTTTTTGTTTTTTCATCTATAGCCATTTTTAAATTAAAGAGAATAATTAAGAAAAAGAATTTGGTTTAAAAAGTTTTGGTTGAATTAACTTTAATAAATTCTTATAATCTCTAAAGATAAAATTATCTTTATCTTAATATTATTAATTTAAGAAGTAATTCTTTCTTTTGTTTTTCAAAGGATTTTACTTAAAATACTATTTTTTTAAATAACAATATAATACTATTTTAATTTTGTTTTTTAAAATAAATTTTTTTATATTCTACTAATCAGATTGAATTATTCTCTCCCAAAATACTCTTCGAATGATTCTGATTTTTTATATTTTGTTTTTTCAATCATTTGTTTAACTTCCTTTAACCATTCTTGCATTGAATTGTTTTTTTCTGCATAAGGCGGTATAGGTGTTGTAACAGGTTTTTCTAATGCAGTCACAACCTTCTTTTCAATTTTGATGATACTTTCTAAAGGAATTTTTGTTCTAAAAATTCTATAATTTTTTTTGCTCCCAACTATGCTGAAAAAAGTTGCCCACTCTTTTTTAGTTGAAGACAAAAACTGATTCATAACATAATATTTTTCATGAGGAAGATATTCTCCAGTTATTTGATAATCTATCCATTTTTTGAGTTTATCTGCTTCCATAACCCTTACTGAATATTTCAAGTTTTTAAGAATTATTGTGATAAACTTGCAAAAGCTATTCTATTTTTACATTAATATCTTGCTCAGTAATAGCTTGATAACTTTTTTTCATTGTTTGGTAAACTTTAACTTTATCTTCTTTTTTGGAAATTATCTCGTCATGTAAGGGGACTCCTAAAATACCTTTGCTATCTAAATCTTGCATAATCTCTCTCATTATCTGACTTTCAACAAACATTACATGATGGGGTTTATTTGAACTAGAAGTAAAAAATTCCCTTATTCCCGGATTTATTCTCACAAAAGTTTGATAAATTTCCTTTGGAGCAATTCTAGATTCTTTCAACAATCTTGATTCTTCCCGATTATTGAAGTTAAATGCTTTTATACAAGAATGCATATTAGGAGTGTTAAATCCTATAATCACCAACTTTTTAATTGCCTTTCTTATTTCAGGATTTTCTTTAGCTTTATCTATTTCAGAAAAAGGAAGATAACTAAGATTTTCTAAAACTGGATAATAAGCATCATCTGGATAAGGATTTTTTTTGTTACATATAAAATAAGATGAATTAACATGCATGCTTGAAAAATCAAGTTCAACAGTTGGTGAGCTATTTATTGTTAAAAGTTTTCTTAACCCAGATTTTATATTTTGGAAAGAATGACATCTTTGATACATTCTCCCACCACCTTCCTTGCTGAACATTGAAGTCAAAAAAACATTTGTTGCCATAAAATTAATTTTGCCTTTCTTTGTTTCTTCTCTCAATGCCTCAAAAGACATTGATTCCATAGGAACTATTTTTTCAGGGTCAAATCCTAATTCAATTTGCGAGAAATACTTTTTATTAAGATATTCAGTTTGGAAAAAAGCTCGCATTAAAACTTCTGAACTTAAAGGAGGTTTAAGTTTTTCCCCAATTTTTTTTATTTTTTCAAAATTAAATGGAGCTTTTTCAACAGTTACAGAAGGGTGAGTATCAGGATTTACCTTAAAGGGCTTCAAATTTATCCCTCTAAGAATGCTCTCTAGTTTAGGGGTAGCAGTTATAATAGAACTTATTCCTTTTTCTTCTCCTCTTCTTGCTCTTTTTCCTATCTCTATCTTCATCAATCCTCTTTCTAACATTTCATCTTGCGCTTTTACAGCATAATGTCTTGTATACCATTTAGGACCATTATCCCCCCTAAATGCGAGAATTGTCTCTCTTTTTCTGGAAACAGCAATTTCCTTAAAATACATAAAATTACTAATCATTGAATAAATATTCTCGCGAACAGGTTCATCTGCTTTTTTAAAAAAATCTTTAATTATATTTTGTATCTCAGGGTATTTCTCAGAAGATATAAGTTCTAAAAAGTGGGGCAAGGGGTTTTCTTCCATATATTTTTTGTTAATATATTTTATAAAGAATATTGTGTTATAATAAATATGTAATTCAGAATACTTTAGATTTCTTTTAATCTTCCAGAAGAAATTAGTTCAATACCTATTGATTGCAAAAAATTAAGATGCCTTTTAGCATCTTGAATTTTATTTTTATAACCATTAGTTCCATCACTTATTTCATTTTCAATAACTTTTTCAAGAATTTCTCTATTTAATTTTTTTTTATCTATTTCTGCACCTTTTTTTGAGATATATCCTAGAGCATCTAAAGCTCTTCCAGCAAAACAATCATCAGAAACTGCACCATAAGCTTGTTCTGCAATTTTTTCTAAATCAAATTGAACTTTAAATTCATTTTCATAAAATCTTAATAATTTATCTCCATAATTAACAACAGATTGATTCCCAATATTTTTAATTTCTTCAGTATCAATTTTAAGCTTATATTTTTTAAGAGTTTTTTTCAAAATAAATGCCCCCACTTCATAAGATTCTAAATGCATTAATTTTTTGTAAGCTAAGTCAAGTAAGGGATCAATAAGTGTTGGATTTTTTTTAGATAATTTATTGATTTTATCCAGAGAATTAATCACTTGTTTCTTTCTATAATTATCTTCAAAACTATTAACAGAATTTATATTTTCAAGGGCATCTCTTATCTCAGGGCCTCCTGTTTCAGTTTGATATTTATCTAAAGCTTTTTCAATAAGATTTTTTTCCATAATAAATAAAGATTACAATAGTTTTTAAGAATTATTGTGATAATTTTATCTTGCAGAATCAGCCTGAGCTTCACTTTCTTTTTTCTTTTTTATTGCAAAACTTTCACCATTTTGTTCAGAAGCCATAATTATCTCTTCAGAAATAGCTTGTGTCAAACTCTTTTTTTTATTAAATGCTTTATCTGATGCTCCCTGAGTAAGCCATCTTAAAGCAAGATTAACTCTCCTTATTGGAGAAATATCAATTGCTTGAGGGTATTTTGCACCACCATATTCAATTGTTGTAACCTCATCTTTTGGGGAGGAATTTTCAACTGCTTTAACTAAAACAGCAACAGGATTTTTGTTAGTTTTTTTCTCAATTAATTTAAGGGCATTAAGAACCATCTGGGCATTTTTTGTAAATTTCCCTGTTGAATGTCCTAAAATAATTCTGTGTTTTTTCCCTCTGTGTCCTGCAACACCAACTCTGTTTATTAATCTCTCAACAATATTAACTTTTGTTTGCCCATATTTTTCAACATTTCTTCCTTGGGTTTTTAACATTAGCTTTGGCTTAAGATTAATTGCTGACTTAAGCCCTTTATCTTCCACTTCAATTTCTGATAAATCATATAAATCAAATATTTTAAAATCAGAAACTTTTTGTGTTGTTTTGTTTAAAGTTTCTGTTCCAGAAATTTCTTTTGAAGATTGTGATTTGTTAGAAATTTCCTCATCAGAAACTTTTTGTGTTGTTTTGTTTAAAGTTTCTGTTCCAGAAATTTCTTTTGAAGATTGTGATTTGTTAGAAATTTCCTCATCAGAAACTTTTTGTGTTGTTTTGTTTAAAGTCCGGGGAAAATTTTTAACTAAATTTTCTCGGCCTAGAAAATCTTTCTTATGGATTTTCTCTGGTTCTGTTCCAGAAATTTCTTTTGGGGTAATTATTTTCTCTGGTTTTAAGTCAGAAATTTCTTTGGAAATTGCAGTTTTATCTGGAATTTCTGTATCAATAGTTTTTTCTTCTTCTTTTGTTTGAATATTTTTTTCTACCATTTTTTTAATTTATACATCTTGTTTTAGTGCAAGGATAGTCATTTTCTGCTATTTTTTCTAATTTTTCAATTACATTTTTTTTAATTTTTCCTTCCATATATATAATCGCATTTTCCCTATCAACTTCTATTTGTGATTGATTAAATATAAAAGAGGGGTTTCCTTCTTTTGTTGAATCAAAAGTATTAGAAACCTTTAGAAGATAATTTAAAACTTTTCCTATTCTTGAATCATACATTTTAGGAGTAGATTTTATTTTTATATTATTTCTATCTCTAGTATAAAAAAAAATCCCTCCAACTGTATTTGTCTTTCTTGATTTTTTTCCTGTTTGAATTTTTCCTTCTGTCATTTTAATTAATTTTTTCCTATTTTTTCTAATTTTTTAATTACATCTTTTTCAAGTTTTCCTGTGCAATAAATAGTTGCATTTTCCTTATTAACTTCAACACATAGTTTCTTTATTTGAAAAAAAGGATTTCCTTTGGATGTAACATCAAAAATTTCTGAAGTATCTAAAAGATAATCAAAAGCTTTTTCTATGTTCTTATTACTTTTTTTACCTTGATAATTTATTTCTTTTCCAGTTCCGTAATATGTATCTTTTTTTAGTACCATTTTTATCTTCTACCTTTTTCTATCTTGCCCTTCACTAATCTGTGTAATGGCTGATCATTTACTTTAAGGATTTTAAATCTTATACCGGGTATATCTCCCTTAGCTCGCCCTTGTTTTCCTCCTATTCTTTCAATCATAACTTCATCGTGTTCATCAATAAATTTCTGGGCAAGATTTCCTGGAATAAAAGCAGAAACTTGTTTCCCATTTTTTGTTAGTTGAACTCTACAACATTTTCTCATTGCAGAATTTGGCTGTTTAGCTTCTTTTTGAAATTTAGAAAGAACAATTCCTTTTGCCTGATTAGCGCCTTTAAGTGGATCAGATTTAGCATAAAGCCCTAAAGTTCTTACTTTATACTTTTTATTCTTCCATCTAAATTTCTTTCTATCTTTTAATTTTTTTTGAGCACTTTTTAATCCCATAATATTATCTTAAAAGGATTAGTTTTTAAATCTTCGCCTTACTTCAAGGAGAATAGGTAAAAAATTTATAATTTTTAATAGTTGTAATACTGTTTAATAATTATTTAAGATGATATAAACTGATAATAACTAAATAATCTTAAGTTCTTTATCAAAAAAATCTTTTAAAATTTTCTGCAATTCTAAAAATCTTTTTTTTCCTCTTCCAATTAAAGAAGCTTTATTAATTTTTCCAGCATTTATAATTATTTCTTTATCTTTTATTTCCATTTTTTTAAATGTTGTAGGAGATACAACGTTTCTAGTAAATTCTTCTGCAGACTGAATTCCATATGGAATTGAAAGAACTTTTATTCTTTTTTTTAAGATTTCGTGAAATTTTTTTATATTTCTTCCCCCTAATCCAATTGCCTTAGATAATAATCTTCGAGGAACACAAAAGATTATTGTTTCATTGTAATTAAAGCAAAAACGAGTATTAACCTTGGAGATTTTACTAAAGAGATTGATATATCTCATATCCTGCATATCTATAATTTTAACCATAATTAAATTTTATCCTCGTTATTTTTAGATAAGAATTGTAAAGGGATTTGTTTTATAAAGTTATTGTTGGAATAAAATTTAACTTTTTTTAGATTAGTTAAACAGATGAATCAGATTAATGGGAAAAAGGATTAATAAAAATATTGAACATGGTAAGAATGTTTGAAGAATACTGCCTTTGCAAATATGAAGATAAGTCATAAAAGGAAAGTCATTTTTCAGAGGGTTTATAAAAAATTTAATGTAATAAAAAATTATTAATAATAATGTAAAAAAATTAATAGATAAAAAAAATTATTGATTAACTTTTTCTACAATTTCACTCTTAGCTATTTTTTTCTCTGAATCTTTTTTAGTTAAAGAACCCACAACTTTTACAAGCAATCCAGGTAAACCTGTTCCAACAGGCACTGGTTGATTAAGAATAATATTTTCAATAACACTTGAAAGATTATCTTTCTTTCCTTTTATTGTAGCATTAACAAAATGTTTTATAGGTGTTTCAAATGTTGCTCTTGCAAGAACAGAAGCTTTTTGAGAAATAATTCCCATTCGTGTAACTCCTTTTATATAGCCTGTATTAGTCATAGCATCTGCAGCAAGTTTAAGATGCCTCATGTTTATATCTAATCCTTGATCATTAATAGTTTCAGAAATTTCATGGATTATCAAACTTCTCGCAGCCTCTATTCCTAGAAAATCAGCAATTTCATAGAAATCATTTGAAATTGTTTTATCTCCATTAACTTCTTTTAGGACTGTTATTTCTTTAAGATTAGTTCCAAGAGTTATAATTACAAAATTCTCATTTTTTTTAACCACTAAAATTTGTTCAATACCTTTGAGACCTGAAATTATTGTTTTTTTTAATTTTTCTTTTAATTGATAAATTTCACTAAAATTTTTCTCAGAAACATTTAAAATAATTGAATTTTCTTTTTCTTTTGCTTTATATTTTGAATCAATTAATTTTTCAACAATTTTTTTAAGAGAAACATGAGTTTGTCTTAAACTTCCTTTATCAATTTTTACTTCAATTTTTTGTGCATTAAAGTCTAGATTAATTTCAGAAGCAATATCTTCTAGTTTAACTTCTTTTATTTTTTCAGCTAAAATCCTAGCATCTTTTTCATTATTATATTCCTTATTTAAGTAAATCTCCATTTTTGGGGAAGAGGGTTTTTTTCTTGCATCAAAAATTTCTATTAATCTTGGTAATCCTGTAGTGACTTGCATTTCAGCAACACCTGCTAAATGGAAAGTTCTCATCACCATTTGAGTTGAAGGTTCACCAAAAGATTGAGCAGTAATTAATCCAATTGATTCCCCACAATCCATTTTTTCATTAAGATGCTCTTTTGAAACATCAATACCATCGTCACCATATCTAAACTGAATTATATTATTATTACCATCTCTCAATGTTTCATCATAATCTAATCTAATATCTTGAAAAGCATTTGAAAGTCTTCTATATAAATAACCTGATTTTGGGGTTCTTAATGCAGTATCCATTAATGAATCTCTTCCTGTAATAGCACCAAAGAAAAATTCATCAGGTCTTAATCCTTTCATAAAAGAACTTTTAATAAATCCTCTTGATTTTGGAGATAAATCTCCTTTTTTAAAGAAAGATAAAGTCCTGCCCTTATATCCAATATCAACTCTCCCTCCTGCAAAAGCTTGCTGACCCACAGAACAAGCCATCTGAGTTATATTAAGAATCTTTCCTCCACCTCCAGAAATCATCATTGGTGTAACAGGGTTTTTTTCAGGAAAATTCTTTTTAACAATTTCCCCAATTTTTGTTCTAATTTCATTTAAAACTTTAAGTATATTAATTTCTCTTGATTCTTCAAGAGTTTTACCTGGAATTATTTCAAGAGTTTTTTCATTGTAATCATTAATTAATTCTTCGGTTCTTTTCTCAGCTTTTTTAATTATCTCCTCCGAAGTTTTAAATGTAGCTTCATCAATATCAAAATCTTCTACAGAAATGCTTATACCATAATTATCAAGATAATTTATCCCAAGTTTAAATACATTTTTTAAAACCTTAAAAGTTTCATCTCTCCCAAAAGTTTTATCAATTTCTTTTATTAATTCCCCATCTTCCTCTCCAAATGCTGTTTTATCAAGATAACCTTTAGTCATCTTACCTTCGTTTATAATAAAGGAATCATTAGAAAAATTAATTTTTGGAAGAATTTCTGAAATTATTTCCTTACCTTCAACATGAGATTTTTTTATCTCTGCATCTATCCCAGAATTATATAAAAGTTGATTAGCTTCGTCTTTTTGCAGGTCGTCAATACTTAATAAATATCCTCCAGTTATTGCATCTTTTATACATCCAATTAAATTAGTGCCATTTTTTGGAGAAATTAAATTTTGATTAACATTTAAAAGTATTTTTGCTTCTGCTCTTGCTTCTTCTGTTTGAGGACTATGGATATTCATTTCATCACCATCATAATCTGCATTATATGGAGGTGCTGCTGCAGGATGCAATCTAAATGTCCTTCCAGGAAGAATTTTTACATAATGAGCCATTAAACTTGCTCTATGAAGACTAGGATGTCTATTAAAAAGAACAATGTCTCCTTCTTGTAAATGTCTTTCAACCTTGTATCCCGGAGATAATTCATCCATTATTTCTTCTTTTAATTCAGGAGTTATTTTTTTCCTTTTTTCATCAGGTCTTACAACATAATTTGCTCCAGGATAATCCGCTCCATTTTGAATTAATTTTTTTAATTTTTCAATATTAATATCATTAACTGTTTCTGCAACTGTTACAACTGTTGCTATTTCATAAGGTATTCCCACTTCATTTATTTCAATTTTAGGATCTGGAGAAATAACAGTTCTTCCAGAATAATTAACCCTTTTTCCTGCAAGATTTTTTCTTATACGCCCCTCTTTGCCTTTTATCCTTTCTGTTATTGTTTTTAATGGTTGTCCATTTCTATGTCTTGCTGGTGGAACTCTTGCAACAGAATTGTCAAAAAAAGTTGTAATATGATATTGCAATAAATCCCATAAATCTTCTATTATAACTTCTGGGGCCCCTGCATTAAGATTTTCCCAGAGTCTTTGATTAGCTCTTATTATATCAGAGAGTTTATGAGTTAAATCATCTTCAGATCTCTCTCCTGACTCAAGAATAATACTTGGTCTTACTGTTACAGGTGGAACAAGTAAAGAAGTTAATATAGCCCATTCAGGCCTACTTGTTAATGGATTAACCCCTATTTTTTTTAATTCTTCATCAGGAATTTTTACTAATTTTTCTCTTATTTCTGTAGGAAAGATTCTTGTTTTTCCTGTATAAAAACTAGTTGGTTTATCAGTTTTGATTTTATCCTGAACAACCCCACAATGAGGGCATTTTTTGGAATCTTTTGCTTTCTTAGCTCTCTGTCCAGAGGAATATTTTGCAAGATTTTTATCATCAATCATTAATTTTGCACAGTCTTTGCAAAAGCATCTTAATCCTAATTCAATTAATGGAAGATATTTTAAATGAACAACTGGTCTTGCCAAATCAATGCTTCCTGGATGACCTAAACATTCTCTTATTCTTCCTCCACAAGTTCTACATCTAACTCCAGGATCAATAGCACCTAATCTTAAATCCATTAATCCACCATCAACTGGATATCCATCTATATCATAAAGTTCAGGCGTAACTATCTTTGCAGTAGATAATTTCTTAATCTGTTCTGGATTAAGCAAGGAAAATCCTATTTCTTTTATTTGTTTTCTAATTGGTTCCATTTTAAACTAAATTAATATTTTTTAAATTTTTTATTTTGTTAAAATGAGGGAATTCTCTTTCTCTCTCAAGTGCAATATCTATGTATGCCATTTTATTCGTATTTATTTTTTAGTCCCATTGTAGCAGTAATATGAAGTCCTTGAAGTTCTTCTAATAGAAGTTTAAAAGCATAAGACACTTCTGTATTTTCAATTTCTCTGCTTCCACATAATGGGCATTCAGTTTTATTCCTTATATTATCTATTATCCCTATTGTTCCACATTTAGTGCATATGGGAAGAATAATTTTATCTGAATCATATCTTTCTTTTAATAATAAGGAAGCCCCATGTGCCACTAAAGCTTGCTGTTCCATCTCTCCTAATCTTAATGCTCCTCCTCTTGCCCTTCCTTCAATAGGTTGTCTTGTAAGTAATGCAACTTTTCCAGAAGCTCTACCATGTAATCTATTTCCAACCATATATTTTAATTTTAAATAATAGAGATTTCCCACAAATATTTTTGACTTAAATCTTTTGCCAGTTAATCCATTATACATTGTTTCTTTACCATCATATCTAAATCCCATTTTTCTTAATTGATTTTCTAAAGCATCTTTTCCTATGCCTGAAAAAATTGTCCCATCTATTATCTCACCTTTAAGACATCCAACTTTTCCAGCAAGAAGTTCAAGTAAGTAACCCACAGTCATTCTGCTAGGTAAACCATGAGGATTAAATAAAACATCAGGCTTAATTCCACTTGTACTAAAAGGGAGGTCATTTTCAGGTACTACTGCACCTATAACTCCTTTTTGACCATGAGAGGTAGCAAATTTATCTCCTAATTCAGGAATTCTTTCATCTCTTGTTTTAACCTGAACAATTTTATTTCCTTCACAATCTTCTGTAATAAAAACACTTTCTGCAATTCCTTTTTCTTCTTGTCTTAGGCTCACACTTGATTCTTTTTTTGTTCTTACAGAAATTTCTCTTGCTTCTGAAAGAAATTTAGGTGGCGAGGTTTTACCAATTAAAACTTCTCCTTCGTCAATATTTGCTTCTGGATAAATAATTCCGTCATCTTCAAGATGTTTATAAGTTGCTTCCATTTTATATCCTGAAGTATCTTTTTCAGGAATAGAGATTTCATCTTTTAAACCACCTGCATAATTCATTTCAACTGCAGAATAAGGTCTAAAATAAAAACTTCTTCCAACACCCCTATCAACACTTCCTTTATTTAAAATTAAAGCATCTTCCATATTATATCCTTCATGAGTCATAATTGCAACAACAACATTCTGTCCTGCAGGATAAGTTTTAAGAGTATCATAAATAAAACTTCTGACTAAAGGTTTTTGAGGATATTGAAGAATACTAACATCTGTATCAAGTCTACATAAATAATTAGCAGCATATATACCCAGAGATTGTTTTTGTGTTTTACTCCCTCTGTTTAATCTTGAACTTTGGTCATGATTTCCATAAGGAACAAGGCTTGTGATAACACCAAGTAAATCAATTAAATCTATTTCAAGATGAGTATGTTCTGGAGTAATTTCTTCTTTATATAATGAAACAAGCGAATTTTCTTCTTCAGCAGCATCTAGATATTCAATAATACCTTCTTTAATAAGATCTTTCCATTCAAATTCGTTTTGCTCTAATTTTAATATGTGTTCATCTTTTAATCTTGAAGAACCATTTTCAACAATTAATAAAGGTCTTAAAGCTCTCCCAACTTCTGTAGAAATTAAAACAAATTCATATTCATTATTTTTAGAAATACTCATTTGAATTGGAACTTCACCCTTTCTCCTTTTTCCTCTTAATTCTTTAATAAATTCATTGGGATTTTTAGCATTTCCAAGATATCTTCCATTAAAAAATACATCATATCCTTTAACCTCTTCTTTTTCAAGTCCGATAAAATAAAGCTCCGAAATAAATTTATTTTCATCTAAATCAACTCTTGTAGATATTCTACTTAAGATTGAGAGATTTTTTCTTAAACCAATCTCAGTTCCCTCAGGAGTTTCTATAGGACAAAATCTTCCATAATGTGTTGGATGAAGAGTTCTAGCTAAAAAATTTTCTTGATCAGAAGGAAGCATACTTGATACTCTCTGTAACTGGCTAATTGTTGCAAGATAATTTGTTTTATCCATATTCTGGGTTATCCCGCTTCTTTCTCCAGTCCATGCTCCTGTAGCAATAGCACTCTCAACCCTATGAGAAAATAAAGTTGATTTAGCAATTATCCTTATAGACATAAATTTTTTTCTTTTAGTAGATTTCTGCAATGAATATTTAATATCTCTCACTAAAATACCTAAATTAATTCTAAATAAATTTGAAAGTAAATCTCCTGAGAGTCTAACTCTTTTATTGGAATAATGATCTTTATCAGTTACAAGTTTCATATTATTTTTAGTTATTAAAAATTGTTTTAATAATTTGCAAAGAGTAACTGCTTTTTTTATCCTATCTTCTTTAGCTTGACCAATATGTGGAAAAAGATAAGAATCAATTCTTTGCCTTGTTCTTTCAAGTATTTCTTTTTTAGTTCCTTGGAGATTTGCTTTTTCTGCAATATAATTAATAGCATCGTCTTTTGTTGCTATATCAACAAATTCATAAAGATTAACTATAACTCCATCAGTCTCTTTTCCTATGTATTGTGCTATATCAGATTCTTTTGTTAATCCAAGAGCTTTTAATAAAACTATAAGGGGAATTTCTTTGAACCTACTAAATGAGGTTTCAAAAATTCCTTTTTTATTTTCAGAAATATATGTAGGAATCCTATAAGTTCCCTTTAATGAAAAAAGTCTCAAGATTAATTTACCCATTTTATCTTTTTCAATAAAAGGTTGATTTTCTGCAAGATCTTCAGCCATAATCATAACCCTTTCATTTCCTTTTATTATAAAATACCCTCCTGGATCATTAGGGTCGTTATAATTTTCAATTAATTCTTTTTCCTGCATTCCAGAAGTATTACAAGAATTGCTTTTAACAATAATAGGAATCCTCCCAATTTCAACTTTTTCTGAATCAATTTGTTCGCCTTTTTTTATGGTTATTTCTAATTTTATTGGCGCAGAATAAGTCATATCCCTTAATCTTGCTTCATAAGGCATTATTGAAGATGAACTCCCATCAGCTTCAATAATATTAGGTTTTCCAATTTCAATTTTTCCAAGAGTTATTTCAAAATCTTCTTTATCAAGGGAATTAGAAATTTCATTAACTATTTCCTGCATCCTATAGGTTATAAAATTATTAAATGAAACAATATTAGATTCAACTAAAGAGTGAGTTTCAAGATATTTTTTTACAATTAAATTTTTATTTTTCATATTTAATTATACAACAACTCTATAATAAAAAGTTATTTTACCTCCTTCTTTTCTTTCTATCTTAATAATGTCTCCTTCCTGACAATTTTCTGGAAGTGCAGAATCATTTGATAAAATTTTTGGCAATTGAGCTCTCGAGATATTAAATTCATTCAAAAGTTTTTCAGATTCTTTTTCACTTAGTTTAGAATGCTTTGGTTGTAAAATGTGCATTTTTAAAAGTTTTGTTTTGTCAGAGAAATTTATACAGTTTTAACTAACCTCTATTAACAACTCTCCAATAATAAAAATTATCTTTTAATCATTTATAAAAGTTTCGGTTAGGAGGGTTTTGCACAAAATCTAAATGAATTTTTTCACAGGAAGTTTTTTTGATATACCGTTGAAATCTATCTCAATTACAAGCTCAAAAATTTCATAAATTAAAAAAACAATTTTACGAATTAAAATTTTGCATAGAATTTAATTCTCTTAATTAATAAAAATCGTCTTAAAAAATCAGCCTAAAATAAAAAAAAGGGAGAAAGAACCGAAATTCTAACTCCCGCGCTCAACCGAAGTCAAGCAATTATAATGGGTTCTTTTTCTTTTTAAATCTTTCTATATTTAATTTAATTATAAAAATCTGTTTTTATTATAATGAGAAACAATATCCCCCTCAGATAAAGCATAATCATAAACACTTACCTCATCAATTTCACCTTTAAAAAACCAGCTGTTTACAGTTCCTCTTCCACCAATAGCAGTTTTATATTTTCCATCATAAAGAGTTTTTCCAGAATGAGCATAACTTTTACCAACAACAACTCCATTATGATATAACTTAACAACATTGCCATCAAAAGTTATAGCGACATGTTGCCATTCACTCCATTTAATCACTGGATTATCAGAGAGAATAACCTGAGTTAATTGCCCATTAGAATCCCAAGTTCTCCACATTAATTTTCCTTTATAAGAATATTTAGTACCAACCATAAAATAAAATGCTCTATAATCAGACATTATAGCCATATAATCAGAAGTTTTTTCATCTGGCTTTATCCAAGCTTCAATAGTTAATTTATTTTTTCCATCTAAAACATCATCATCTAAATTAACATAATCATTTACTCCATCAAAACTAACTGCTGTATTTATTTTCCCATTTGCACCAAAACTCACTCCCCCTTGTTCATCTCCATGATGATTATCCCCACTAACATCCTGAACATCTTTTCCTCCAGAAACACTATTTGCTTTCTTTTCATCTAAGTGTAATAAAAGAATATTATTCCCTTGTTTAATTTCAGTTTTACAACCCCCCTCACTCTGGCATTGCTGTCCTGAAACACATCCGCAACTACTACACTGGTTAATCAAATTTCCATTAGAGCAATATTTTGGTTTTGTTGAAGAACATTTATTATATAAAGTTCCGTCTGAACATTTAAGTTTTTCTTTTTCATTATTAAACAAATGATTAACACTAAAAACTCTTGATTTTGACCATTCAGAACAACCTAAATTATTACATGATTTGACTTTCCAATTAAAATCTCCGGTTCCATAATATTTTCCAGTTCTAGTTGTAGAAGTTAAATTAATTTCATTATAACCAT
>Ga0307990_1001069_pt1 | contig 23377 bp, 14 predicted proteins | sample EllFjometagen129_FD_203168 | JGI IMG/M metagenome (GOLD analysis project Ga0307990, IMG submission 203168) | Marine microbial communities from Ellis Fjord, Antarctic Ocean - #129 | ecosystem: Environmental > Aquatic > Marine > Unclassified | place: Southern Ocean | collected 2014-10-08
GAGTCCCATCAGTTTTCATGTTATAAATGAAAACTATGTTAATTGGTGCACCGTTTTTATAAGTAGTAGCAAGGCATTGAAATTTTACAGCATTTTCTCCACCGTCAAGTATTTCATAAGATGCATTTTTCGTAGAAAAAATGTGATCACCCATTTGGAAATCATGTCCAATATATATTCCTAATTTTTCTATATTGTTAGATCCTGGTCTGCCACCGGAGAGGTGTACAGATTTACCACCTCCTCCCTGCTGAAGAGGTGTGTTCCACCATGTTTTAGCAATACTCGCAAAATGATTTAATTCCGAAAAACATGTTTGTTGAGCATTGTTAATATTCTCCTGTGAATAATAATGTAATCCGACTGCTATGCTGATACCAACTAAGATAATTGATAATACAATCATTAAACTTTGCAAATTTCCCATTTACGGCCCACTATTTTTTATTGAGAAAAATCTAAAACAATTATAAAGATTTCTCCCAGGAAATTGATTTTAAATCCTTCAATCTCCAATGTAATGATTATATCTGTATGATTTAAATTTTCAATTCCGTTTCAATATCAAAAAAATGAGCTTTCTTCATGTCAAAAGTGATTGGTATGATCTCATCAATCTTTGGAAACTTCTTCGGATCAAATCTGGCAGTAAGTTTAGAGTTCATAACTTTGAGGAACACAATAAATTCGTTGCCCATTGGCTCTACCACTTCACAAAGTGCTTTTGTGTGCTGTGGAAATTCTGCCATCTGATCATAGTCACTATCATATATATCTTCTGGGCGGATACCCATAATAATTTCATTTCCAATATAGCTTTCCAGTCTCTCTGCTCCTGGAATTTCCATCTCTATATCTTTCGCTGTGAAAAAGATCTTTTTGCCTTTTGCTGCTATTTTGCCACGTAACTGGTTGATAGATGGACTACCAATAAAGCCCGCTACAAATAAATTTTTCGGATCATTATAAATCTTAAGCGGAGTATCTATCTGCTGGATTATGCCATCTTTCATCACGACCATTTTATCTGCCATTGTCATAGCTTCCACCTGGTCATGAGTAACATAAATTATTGTTGTATTGAGTTTTTTATGAAGTTTGCTGATCTCGGCACGCATTTGAACACGAAGTTTTGCATCGAGATTAGAAAGTGGTTCGTCGAATAAAAAAACTTTAGGCTGGCGTACTATAGCTCTTCCCAGGGCAACACGTTGACGCTGTCCACCGGAAAGTTGTTTAGGTTTTCTATCCAGTAGATCTTCGATCTCTAAAAGTGCAGCAGAGCGTTTAACAATTTCATCGATCTCTTCTTTTTTATATTTTCTAAGTTTAAGAGCAAAAGCCATGTTTTCATAAACTGTCATATGAGGATATAAAGCATAATTTTGAAAAACCATTGCTATGTCGCGATCTTTCGGAAGTACGTTATTTACCACTTTCTCACCGATCTTAATTTCCCCATTAGAAATTGTCTCTAAACCTGCAATCATGCGAAGTGTGGTTGTTTTCCCGCAGCCGGAAGGTCCAACTAAGATTACAAATTCCTTATCTTCCGCTACAAAATTCACTTTTTTTACTGCTTGAAACCCATTTTCATAAAACTTATCAATATTTTCAACAACTACTTTTGCCATATTATTCCTCTAAATTCGATTTCATAGATTACGCAAAACTTGATACCTTTATTGTCAAACAAAAAAGTTTGTTTCAAATTTAATAAAATCAAAATTATCTATTCTTTCTGTATATTCATTCTTTATGTTTGACAATTATTTTCTCGGTAAACTTCTTGAAACAGATGATTTCAGGAAGACTCAGTAAAGTAATAGTGTTTTCTATGAAACAATAATAAAGGAGCATTATCAATACTATCTGAAGAAGTTGCAAAAAAAAGTTATTGGTAATAAAAAGGATATATGAGTATTTTTGAAGCTATAATGTTGATCTGCTTTGGATTAAGCTGGCCGATCTCTATCACGAAAGCTGTACGGACGAAGATAGTTTCCGGTAAAAGTCCCCTGTTTATGATGGTTATATGTTTTGGCTATATCTGCGGGATCATTCATAAAGTTACGTGTGCAATGGATTGGGTCATTGTACTTTATGCTTTCAATATGATGCTGGTTATTGTAGATATAATTCTATATTACAGATATCTTCCAGAGAAACGATCAGTTGTAGTTTAATATGTACTAGTAAATGCTCTAAGTGTACGTCGAAAACAGATAGATCTTAATTTCCAAAGAGTCACAACTCAAAAGTTTATAATTAGAAGGTATATGACAAAGAAAAATCCAGCCTGTTCTTATAACCCAACTCATTATTATCTGGTAGATACAGATAATTTGTGCCTAGGCCGAATCCATTACTTAAGACAACATTAAGTCCTAAGGAATGAGATATCCCGTAGGATCCGGTATCAGAATAATAAGTATAACCTAATCTGTAGGCTAAGATATCTAAATATCCAAGTTCGATTCCACTTCCCAGTACTAACCTTTCTATACTGTATTTTCTAAGGTCTATACTGCCATAAATGTGATAATCTTCACGGATTTCTTTAAAATATGGATGTATTGCATAACATGAATAATCTGAAGATAATCCTATAGATATATATTGTGGTAATGGATCATCTTGGCTTTCATTAACATAATGCATGTTATTACCAACAACAATTTTTGAACCAAATGCAAACAATAACTTAGAATTTTGTTTTTGCATTGTAAGCGGTTTATAAGTGACTAACGAACCAAAATCAAATATAGTTCCTGTCCCTATTCCATCAAAAGATGATTCACTCATTCCAATTCCTGGAGGTCCAATTTGACTTTTTATTAGATTAACAGTAGAACCAAGATAAAAATTAAAGGAATTAAAGAATAGTTCTTCGCTATTAAAAAGAGCTGAAGAATCAAGTCCTATTGAAAAAGAAAGAGTACTTTCTACAGGTTGAAATGCACCATATTGATTTCCATCTTCATCAGTAAAAAGTTGTGCAGGGTGTATTACTTTATAACCAAAATTCTCACGCTTAAATTTAAAATCCTCAAAATTATACATTGGAAAAGATATACCAATACCCTTATAGTTAAAAGCTATCTTCATTATGTTATATTTTGCAAAATAATAATCTGATTTGCTGTAATTAATGCAGAAACCACGTAATAAACCAAGTTTTGCCGGATTATTAATAAATGATGATGCATCCAGGTGTCTTACATCAGCGGCTCCACTTTCTAAACCAAAAGCAGCATTGGGAACAGATTGGTTAAATGTCAAGAATGGACATGCATAATCAGCATAACTAAAAAGTAGTAATGAAATCGAACTAAATATAATTATTAATAAAATTTTCTTTCTCATAATTTCACCTATCATTTTATAAGACACATGCCTTCTCTAAATAGAAAGCCATCTACATTGAACTTAACGTAATAAATTCCTGAGCAAACTACGTTTCCTTCATCATCTTTACCATCCCAACTAATTGAATAATAATTAGGTACATAATCATCATCTTCTAAATGCCTGACCACTTCATTTTGAGAATTCAAGATTACGATCTTGATATGTGCATTCTGCAGTAAAGAAAAAATAATTATAAAGAGACCGTTATTAGGATTTGGATAGGGAAAAGCATAATGTTCACTTGATATCCTGATTATATCATTGAAATCTGGTGCAGTCAGTTCATTCGAACAAGAGATCAATAATAGCAAGCTGATCATAATTATCGCAATTGGTTTCATACAATTTCTCCTTTTTGTTTATTGCTGCTAATGTTTGGCGTATGCAGCTGAATTCCAATTTCAAATTCCCAATTTCACATTTCACTTTTCTTTTTTGCCGACGACATGCTTGTTAGAAGCAGTTTTACTTCATTTAATTCGCTTAAAAACATAAGCATAACCAGTATTTGTAAAACCTTCTCCTATCATCTTTCGAAGGACTTTTTCGCAATCAATCTCAGAACCATCTTTTTTGATGAAATATTTCTCTAAATCATTTGCGATTAATTTGAACTTTTCACCTCTTCTTTTGAATACTCCGATTAACTTAAAGTCTTTATCTGTAAAGGCTATACTGGCATCGCCGTGACTATTGTTTGTTACTAAAATCCCATTTAGTTTTAGGAATTTTTTGCAATGCTTAGAAATAAAACCTGCATAAAGAGAAATCAAAAGTTCAAAACTATCTGTTTGGGTTGATATGTTATGTGTAAAATCATTATTGAGATATTTAATAACGGTTTTACTTTTATATTCTTTCTTTTTATTAATAAATTGAATTAACTCATCATCAGAAAAAAAATTATGACAGCGTTTATCAGTATCTACGTAAGTCATTTTTGGAATAAAAAAAGATGGTGTTATATGAACAAAACTTCCAGGGTATAATCCAGTCGATGGATTAAATTCACTTTTGATAATCCTGAATAATTCTTTTCTATCATCGTTTTTTTTAATGAAGTATTTTTCATATAATTTCATTTTCTACTCTCACTCATTTAAACTGCTACCTAATGTTTCGCAGCTGCCACTTTAGCGTTAGCGATGTGGAAGTACTTGTTAGTAGCATATTTTTTTATTCTACCTGTTAAATTGATTCTATTCATCAATCCCCAATATTTTTAAAGCAAAAGCATATTCTTCTGCTCGATTTTGATACCAATCACCTGAACCAAGGTGCCCACCAACCATTGCTGTTTTTAATATATTTATACTTTTACCTTGTTTTAACTCTCTCATTTTTGCGGTATATTTAGCTGTTTCCCAATAATTCACACGAGCATCATTAAAACTAGCCCTTAAAAACATACTTGGATATTCCATTTTTTTTATATTTTCATATGGACAATAAGATTTTATGTAATCATAAAACTCTTTATCTTGAGGATTTCCTATTTCATCATAATGCCAAACGACACCAGCAATAGTTGGATCTAACATCTTATTTAAAAGTTCTGTCCCAGGCACATCTGCTATCACAACTTTAAACAGATCAGGTCTTAAATTAGCAGAAGTAAGCATCAATTCTCCTCCAGCACTTCCTCCACTAGCAATAATATTATTTTTGCTACTATATTTTTTCTCTATCAAATGCTCGGCAACAGCAATAAAATCATAAGCTCTATTTTTTCTTTTTAACTGTTTACCATCCTGATACCATTTATTTCCAAGAATTGAACCTCCTCTTACATGAGCAATTACACAAACGACACCTCTATCTAATAGAGGTAACCAATTAATATAAAATTCAGGTTCTATAACATATCCAAAGGAACCATAAGCATAAATATGCGCAGGATTTGAACCGTCTAATTTCAATAAATCTTTTCTATATACTAAAGACAATGGAACTTTAGTACCATCTTTACTTGTAGCCCAAAGCTGTTTTGCTTCATATAAAGAAGAATCATAACCTTCAATTTTATCCTTTTTTACAAACTCAAGTTTACCAGATTGAATATGATAATCATAGTAAGTATCAGGAGTTTTTAAGGAATTATAGCTTACTCTGATTTTGTCAGTTTTAAAATTTTGATTTCCTACCAGAGAAGGCACTATTACCTTTTCTGGAAAATCTATATAATCAACACTATAAGATGGGAATTTTACTACTCCTATCTTTTTTAGACCCAATTTAGTATCTTTTTCCATAAAAATAAGACCTTTCTCAAAACCCATAATATCCCAATCAATACTAGCATTTTTACGATGAGGAACTAGCTCTTTCCAGTTTTTTTCATTATGATTACCAATTGATGTTTTGATTATTTTCCCATTCGGGAATTTTTTACCAATCATCAATATGTACAAATCATTATCTACTGATTGAATTTCAAGATCGATTTCTTTTTCTCTAGAGATAATAAGGTTAAAATCTGTTTCGGGTTTATTTGCATCCATATAATAGTATTCACAGACAGCATACTTTTCAGTAAAAAAGAAAATATATTTTTCATCTTTAGATTTTTTGATTTCAGCTTCAAATAGTTCATCTTTCTCTTCAAACAACAATTGATCCGTTGACATCTCATTACCAACAACATGCTTTTTGATCAAACAAGGTATTTTCTCTTCTCCATTATCTGTACAATAAATAAATGTTTTACTATCATTTGTCCATTCAACATAATCAACACCACTTGTTGTTTCATTTAATAATTTACCACTTTTCAAATTCAGAATATACAAGTCATGTCTTTCTTCTCCTGTTATATCTACAGTAAAAACCAATAGATTTTGGTTAGGATTAATTTTCATTAAACCAATATCATAAAACTTCTGATCCTTAGCATATAAATTAACATCGAAATAAATTTCTTCTTCTGATTCCATCGAACCTTTTTTTCTACAATAAATCGGATGACCTTTTCCATCTTCATTTTTGTGGTAGTAAAAATATCCATTTCTCTCTTCAGTTTCTAAACTATTTGTCTCTTCTTTTGTTTTAGAAATTATCTCTCTGTAAATCTTTTCTTTTAATTCTTTGGAAGATTCTAAAATGGAATTTGCATATCTGTTTTCATCTTCGATATACTTTAAGACTTCTTTATCTTTTCGAGTATCATCTCTAAGCCAAGCATATTTATCAATTCTTTCGTCTCCATGAAAAGTAGATTTCGTGATGATTTGTTTAGCTATTGGTGGTTGAATTTGTGTCATATATTTCTCCTCAATTTTACTATGATTTTCCTTGTTTATTGCACAAGAAAATAAGATTATCAATGTTATGATGAGTAAAATAATTAATTTAATCGGCATTATTTATTCCTTCAGATTAGATTTTTGTTACATCATTGCCACTAATGGCGGTGTGACACGTCATTTCACCTTGAGCTTTGGATATGATGTTCATATCCTGAAGCGACAAGTGAGATGATTAAAAAAACGAGTAAATATAAAGTCAAGGGTTGTCTATTTACGAGATTCCGTGGATGCAATTTTAAACGATGTTCTGCTTCGATATTGTTGCGAGTATCTGTTAGTGGCACGACGGCATTAATCAACATGGAGCGAAGCGGAATGTTGATTAATGGATGGCAGCTGCCGCGCTTCAAGCGCGGAGCTGTATGTTAGCAGAATTTTACTTAGAATAAATCCAATAAATTTCACCATTAATCTCGCCTTTAACCCACCAAAAGTAATCATCATTACCAAATCTGGTAAGAAGATATGGTGTGTGTGAATGTATAATGACTTCTGTATTTTTATCTAATGTAATTGTGTCGGAATTACTTGATAAAATATTTTTTTTTACTAATAGAGATTTATCCATTTCCTCAGTATATTTTTTGAAAGATTGCAGATTAGGTAAAATATCTGTTTCGACTTTCCATATTGTACGAGTAAAGTCAATTTGAGAAAATGGATGATTAAATACATACCAGTTTTCTGGATTCATATCTATTTCTTTATAAGCCGAGATTACATCTTGAAGAGGATATGAAAAAAGATCTTTTACAATTGCTTTTCTATATATTAGAAAGTTCTGAAATTCAGGGTGAGAAGATGAGATTGCTATCAATTTATCGATAAAATTAATTACTACGTCTGAATCGTTTTCATTTTGTGTAAGAAAATCAAGATACATAAGCGATGCTTTAGCATTAAAGTAATCTGGTGCTTTATAGTAGCTCCATAAAATCGGGTCGTCATATTCATTTATGGATTCAATAGCTGTTTCTATTACCTTATCTAAATTGTTAGTTTCTATGTAATAAAATTGAATACCGCAGTATGCTTGAAGAATTACTATTGGATTCTCGCTAATATCTAAAATTTGTTTGGAAACTTCGAAAAGTTCTTTAGCCGATATTTTCTCATCTTTAGTGTTACTAAATAATGAATTCATTGCTTCTATATCGGAATTGGTATGTGAGATAGATTCTTCAATTTTTATACGACTCTCTTCTATTACTTTTAAGATATAATCTAAATACTCTGTTTTGTTTATAGAGTCATCTGAGTATTCAAGATAGTAATATAATAGTGAATTTGTATAATAGGTTTTACATTTTACCGGTATATCGTCATCCAAAGCTATTTCTTTTATTAGTGGGAAAAGAGAATCTAAAGGCTTATTGGTTAAGAGTTTGTTAAATTGATATTTGCATATTCTTTTTATTGAAGGAGCTGGAATCAATTCGTTTTTAAAAATTATCTTTTTATCATTTGTTTTGTATTTGGTTAATAGTTTATAATTTTTATTGGATTTGGATAATTCTACCCTTTTATCTAAATAATCCGCTAAATATCGGATATTTTTTTCACGGTAATTCATCATACCAAAGTTAAATGGATTATTGATAAAAAAACTTAAGAGTATTTCTTCTTTATTAAGCTCTACAAGGTTGGTTAAAGAAGTGTTTCTAAAATCAAAATATACTGATTTATCATTGAGTTCATTATAATTAACTACGACTAATTGGCTTGAATCTTCTAGCATAACAACTCTTTGATCTCCGCCGTTTTCAGCGATCAATGTTAATAATTGATTACTTGGAATTGTTGAAGTTAGTTTTTTTTTATCAAATTCAAAATTTTCTAATTCAATAGGACAGGATTTTAAACTATCAGTTAAAAAGAAGAAGTCAATATTACCAAAATGCTCAAGTGATACACTTCGAGTTTCTCTTAACTTAATCATTGCATCTTTGTTAACCAAATAGTTTTCAATAATATTAGCTTCAGCATAGATTGAGTACGATAATACAATTAATAATAATAGAACTATTATCTTCATTTTCAACATTATTAACCTCCTAAATTTCTGCTAATGTTCTGCGTATGCTACGGAATCAGTATGATTCCTGCTTAAGCATGCAGATCATTGTTTGAATCGTTTGATTCAAACCAAATTACCTGCAAAACTTTAACCGAAGATACGCCTGTTAGGTGCTCATATTTACGTTCTAATTCTCATATCAGTTTTGATTAAAATAAAATATTGCTCGTTCGAGAACTTCATCTCTTTTCTCGCTGATTCCTTTTATTGTAGGATGAACTTCAATATCTGGAGTTATGCCTACTTTTTGCATTGTTTTATTGTTCCAAAGTAAAGCATTTGCTCCTGTAAAACTTAATGCAACATCTCCGGGGAGTTTCATATAAGTAACTACTTGATTTGCACCGGCTGTGTTTGAACCTATTAGAACTGCATTACAGTTGTATTGTGCGGATTGAGCTAAAGCTTCCGAATAACTTTGAGTATACTCATTGATCAAGACAGCAATATCAATATCGTATTTCATATATGATTTATAAAAGAAGCTGTAACTATTTATTGTCTTTGTTTTTACATTTTTTTGTCTTTTTACTTTGTCTGTTAAGTTGATTTCCTTTTCACAAGAATTACCCCATTTAAAAGTCTCACTTTTACTTAAATTAACAAAAATGCTATCCACGTCAATAAAACGGGGATAACCTCTGAGGTCGAAAATTACTTTTTGGTAATCTGATAAAATAGAATACAATGAATCTACATCGCTTTCTTTTATCTTAAAGGCATTTACATACAATATTGAATCGTTGAAAGTGTTGAACTTAACCTTATATTCTTTTACAAAATTTTTATCTGGTTTAAACTTCTGATATTTTCCAATAACAATAACTTCTTTACCATCATTTTTTTTAATTTTTAGTTGGAATTCTTTTCCGATTTCTCCTGCAGATAATTTCCGGATAGAATTTCTTCTTTGAAGTTCTTTGCGAGAACCACTTATATATTTTTCCTCGTTGATCAAGAATTGTTCAATCAGTTCACCATCTTTTTCCAAAATAATATCTCCAATATGCAAATTCAGGTTGTTTGTTAATTCTTCATTATAAACATTACTAACTACAGCTTTGTTTTCTACCCATTTGCATATTATAGGAATAAAAGCATACTTAAAATTACCTGCTTTGTGCACTACTAAGCTATGAGAATCTTCCAATAAGCAACTCATTTCTTTAATCACAGAAATGTATTCATCTAAATTTTTACAATCCTTCGCTCTTGATATAAAGCTTTTGGTTTCTGCTTCCAAATCACGGGAGATAAGACCAGTATGAGGGAAGAAATGATATATTACATTGTAAAATTTTATTACTGCTAATACTCTTTGTGCTTCACTTGGAAAGTTTTCTTCGTTAAATTCTGAAAGATACCTGAACACGGAATTTATATTAATGATTTCATCTTCAGCAAAACTATCACTGTAGTTTAAAAACAAGTTTGAAGCAAACTCAATGATCTCTGTATCTGTCTCTGTCTTCTTATCTAATGTATGGTCTGCAAAAATAGGTTTAGTATTTCCATCATATATTGGGAGTGAATAAGAAATACGGAATTTGCCATATTGATTTTTTATAACATATTCACTTTTTGTTATGGTTACATTGTTTCCTTTTTGTGCAACCAATATGCATTTTTTATTACTTCTTAAAGCTAGTATGTCGTCGGACAATTTCTCTCCGTAAGAATAGCATATTATTATAGGAACAACTTTACCGTCGGGTTTGCTTATCATATCTTTTTCAGTATCTAATTGAAGCGAACCGGTAAAAGAGTTAGATTGAAACTCAGAGGGATATCCGTCGTATTTAATTGTTAATTCTGTAGGTCTTTGGATATTTTCTGTTAAAAAGTTCTCGAAGAATTTGTTGTCGTCTAAAGAATCATATATTCTGTTATTTGTTACACTACGCAGGTTCCTTAAATCCAGTATAAGACCCTTACAAGTTTTAGATCTTTCAATTGTCTTGAGCATCAAGCTGTCAATATCAGTTCCTTCCCAATTATTCAATCTTAAAACTAATAAAGAATCAGGTAGAACTTCCATAGAATTAGCGGCTGATGTATCCGAAAAACTTATTTCAAAATTTATCTTTGCAAAAGAATCATTGAGTTTATATAGAAGATTGTTTAAAACTATATTCGAAACTTTTTCTTTTTTCGCATCTCTTATAAGAGGATATGCATCTATAAAGGTTTGATTCCAGTCCAAATTGTTTATATTTACATAAGGGCTGAAGAATTTAATCTCACTCCAAATCTTACCTATTTCAAAGAATCGTTGCGAATACTCACTATCAATATTCTCAGGAACAGAAAATAGAATTACAGGTAAAACAAAAAAAGCAATAAACATTTTTTTCATCAATTTCTCCTTTTTCTAAGAACACCTAATGCCGTCGTGCCACGTCATCACACGATAAGCATGGTTTTGTTCACAATCCCACAGCGATAAGTGAGATGATAAGAGACGAGCAAATCAAAGTCAACGGGTGCTAATTTGCGAGTTCCCGTGGACGTATATGTTAAACGACATTCCGCTTCAATATTGTTGCGAGTATCTGTTAGTGGCACGACGGCATTAATCAACATGGAGCGAAGCGGAATGTTGATTAATGGTTTGCCACTGCCACGTTCTTCTTGCTCTTCTTTCAATCTGAATGTGGAGTGGCTTGTTACAAGCATATTTTCTATTTCAACAGTAAACATTTCTTAACTGATTCGTTTTTTCCATCCAATTTTATTTTGTAGAAATAAACTCCAGAACTTACAGATTTACCAGCTTCATCTTTACCTAACCAGATAACTGAATGATTTCCTCTTTCAAAATTATTTGTAACAAGATTTTTGACTTTTTGCCCTTTTATGTTGAAAATAGATAATTCTACATTACTTTCTTTTGTAATTGAAAAATTAATTGTTGTTGAAGGATTAAATGGATTAGGGTAACAACAAAGTGTTGGTTTTAACGGGACAATGCTTTCATCTTCTACTTCGACATAATCTGAAAGATCAATTTTTTGAACATAATAATTTCTTTCATATTCTCCTTCCATCGGCTTGTAACCACAAGATAATAAGAGATATGCATTTTCATCTACAAATTCAACATCTCTGATAGATTCCATATGAGGTCTATCCATTACAATTTCTGCAAATTCAGGGATAAGTATGTTGCCATTTTCATCCAAAATTGTGTATGAGATTTGGCGTTCATAATTTTCAAGCATACTTGTAATGAAAAAAACAAAATTACTACTTTTTTTGTAAACATAAGTAGTTTGAAATCTTGGATTATGAGAAGTATAGGTAAAACTATTTTCTTCTATAAAATTATGTTCATAATCAAAATTGTGAATGTTGTATAGATTTGGATAATTATATCCAGTGAGATAAAAAGTATCTTCTTCAAAAATTGGTTCAAGGAAAGCATAATCTCCAATGTAAACAGTCCATGGATCTTCCCAAAATATATCGCCATTTTGAAAATAGTGAAATTCTCTATTTCCCGTTAAGCCATCGCGCGTTAATAAAAAATAATTATCTTTGTCGCCAACTATTTGCATTAAATCACTATTATCAGCTAAAATGATTTCTTCTTCAAAAAAACCATCTTCATAAATTTTAATATAGGATACTAAATTTTCGTTAAGATAAAATAAATTATTGTCCTTTATTTTTATTCCAAAATAAGTATTAACATAACCAACATCCAATATAACTGATTCATCCCAAACAAGTCCGTTTTCATCAAAATAAACGATCTCAATTATTTTATCTGTCCAACTTTCCAGATTTGTCGAAGTATAGAATAAATGACCATTAAGAAAAGGCAATATTCCGGTATTACTGTGATAACCGTGTGTAATTGTGAATTGTTCTGCTGAATCCCAAAGTGGTTCCCCAGATAGATTAAAGGCTTTTATTGAGACAGTATCTTCTATTCCTTCTGAATAATTAACTTTGTAACTATAAATTACGTTATCAGTAATTATAAAATCTTTTTCATTCTCAATTAAAATAGAACCATTTGATTCAAATTGTGGTGAGCCGGCTTCTTCAAATAATTGGATCATAATAGAATTTTTTGAATTGGAATACCAATAAGCAGCAAGTCCTTCGGGACGCTTTATTAAGATTGGATTAATAATATCATATTCAATTTCTCTAATTGTATTCAATTCAGATGTTGCACCAAATTTTCTTAATGTAGAGATAGTTTTTAATTCACCATGAATGATACCTATCATACTAAACCCATCATTGATATAGTATCCATTATCAAACCAGGCAGTATGCAAATCTTCAGGAATGTAATAAATTGGCTCACTAACTCCAGATTCATTAATTTTTATTAGATAATTTTGGTATTCATTGTCCACATAACCTGAAATACAGGCAAAGTCTTGATCTTGATCATAAGCTCTAATATGTGCATTGTCCAAAATGTTGATTAAATCTTCAGATAAAACATTCCCATCATAATCACATTTTAATAAATCAATTGTTCCTTCATATTCTTCACTAAGACAATAGAAATAGGTTTCTCCATTTAAAATATTTGCATAATACGAATTTCCCAAATCAGTAATTATGGTTGGATTATTACCTGAAAGAGAATTTCCATTTATATCAAAATACCACATTTTTAATTCAGAACTATCATAATCATTGAAAAAAATATAAAAATTGTTATTCATGTATTTGCCAGAAATGCTATTATTAGTTAAAAATGGTTCTGAAAGAAGAAGAAGTTCACCGGTATTATCAAACTTCATAAAATATATACTATCATAAAATTGAATTAATACATACAATTGATTATCAATAAATTCCTTAACAAGAATTTCATAATCAGATGATTGAATAGGAAGTTCGATTAAATTTAGATCATCCCAAATCTCTAAACCTTGATTATCATAATATGATCCGCGAAGATAAAAGATAGATTCTTCATCGATTATCCTAAGATGAATGATTCCACCATTTTCTAATGGTAATAATTCATCATAGTAATTTCCCTCATACTCGTCTTCCCATAAAACAGAACCTGAACTATTAATCTTATATAGTTTTCTCCCCGAGCGATTTTCATAGTAAACGTTAATAAAACAACATTCATCAGTAGATTTGATAATATCGGTTTCAATAATAAAACCTTCACTCTCATCGATTGTTACAGGATTTTGCCAGATAGGAACTCCTTCGTAGTCTGTTTTTTGCAGTTTAAGTTTTCGCATTCCTTGATCATATTCTACCCATGTAATAAAAAGATTGTTTGCATCTGTTTTAGTTGAATGTGTACTATAAATAAAATTACCTTCATAAAGTGGAACACCATTATCCCAGCAAACATCTGCACTTAAGATATTCATAAAGAATATTATTGAGAAGACTGCTAATAATATTTTCATCTTTTCCTCCTATTTTATTGCTTGTAATGCCGTCGTGCCACGTCATCACACGATAAGCATGGTTTTGTTCACAATCCCACAGCGATAAGTGAGATGATAAGAGACGAGCAAATCAAAGTCAACGGGTGCTAATTTGCGAGTTCCCGTGGACGTATATGTTAAACGACATTCCGCTTCGATATTGTTGCGAGTATCTGTTAGTGGCACGACGGCATTAATCAACATGGAGCGAAGCGGAATGTTGATTAATGTTTAGCAGCTGCCACGCTCTCCTTGCTTTTCTTCTTGCTTGGCTGTGGAGCTGTTTGTTAGTCGCATCAATCGCAAAAATTCTAAGAAAACTATAAACTATTTTATTACTGACAATTTCGAATGTAATTAGTTTCACTTTTCAATAATTCATAGAAAAGAACAATGTAAGAACTTCACTAACTATTACATCAACACTTAAATCATGTTATTGTATTTAACAAATTTTTCTTTTAAAATATCAATGTCAAGTACAACCCAAAACTAATCTTTTAATTCATCCAATGGCATTTACACTCACTCAACCCGAAAATTCTCCCGCTCATACTTAATCGCTACCCAAAATGCACTTCTTAGGATATGTTATTTTCGTAAGTGAAATTAATTTAGTGAGGAGTGAAAATGAAGAAAATATTTTTGTTGATTATGGTACTGATTACCGGCTTACTCAGTGCGATCAATCTTGAGCAAGCTCAGGAGATGGGATTAAAAAAGAATTTTGACTATCAAAATAGTGATAATGATTTGAAAAGTGCTACAGCATCAAAATACCAGGCGTACAGCGCAATCTTGCCATCTGTAACAGCGAGTGGAAATTACAATGGAGATGATTTTGATTTTGAGAATACCAATTACTCTTTAGATCTTCGTCAGCCAATTTTTCAGGGTGGAACTATTCTTTATGGAATGAAAATAGCCAACACTCAGGAAGATACTGCAGAGAATAATCTCACTAGTGCTAAAGTAAATTTACTGGCTGATGTAGAAAGCAAATATTTCTCAGTTTTAGAAGCAGCAGCACTCTTAGATGTTTCTGAGACGAGTTTAGAAAGAGCTACCATACAATTACAAACAGCTGATATAAAGCATAAACTAGGTGCAATCTCAAGTTCAGATTTTATGCAATTCCAATTAGAAAAATCTCAAAGTGATGTATCATACTTTTCTGCTGATAAACAGTACAAAACTAGTTTAAAAGATTTCAATAACTACTTGAATAGTGAAGATCAGATTCCGGAAGAGATCTCAGTTAACAGCTCTATCGACGAAGCTGAAGAATTATCTAAATACAGTATTCCTGAAATCGAAGCAATTAATGAAAAACTATCCGATACAGTGATGGGACAGAACCTGACTTTAAAAAATAGTGAAAACAGTGTGGAAACTGCAAAATCATATTTGCGCTTAGCACAAACTTCATTCTTGCCTACTGTAGATCTTACAGCATCACAAAGCTGGATTGATAATGCAACGACAGATGACTTTGAAGATTCCCAATCTATTGGATTGAGTATAAGTGTTCCTATTTTCCCATTGGTTGATCAAGGGTTAAACTATAGTTCTAAAAAATATGATTATCTTACTTCACAAAACAATTTGGAAGACAGCAAGAACAGTACACAATTGCAAAGCGAAACTGCCTGGTTAGAGCTTATTACTTCAGCCAAAAACCTGGTTTCAGCACAAATCTCTTTAAGCTATGCTACATCTATTTATAACCAGTCAACTACAGAATTCAAACTGGGAGAATTATCCAGTACCGATTACTTGAATTCATCAATCTCGCTTTCTAATACAGAAAGCCAGTACTATAGCTCAATATACGATTATCTTAGAGATAAATCTAATCTGAATAAACTACTCTGTGAAGTGGATTATTCAAACCTTAATTCAATAATTTTTAAAGGAGCCAAATAATGAAAACTTTTACTAAAAACTCAACCTTGACCATAGCTTTGACCTTAATCTTAGCTTTCACTCTTTCTGCCTGTGGGGCTAAAGCAGAGAGTAACCAGACCGGGAACGGAAAAACTGATACTAATGGGAGAAGTGATGTCGAAGCAAGAACAGATGCTGAAGGAAGAAGTGATGTTGACGGAAAATCTGATAAAGGTGAAAGACCAACAGCAAACAAAACCAGTGAGATCTCGGTAGTAACAAAAACAATCGAACCTGCTGATGTAGTAGAATATGCGAGTATTTCAGGAATGATTGAGGGTGTCACAGATATCTCTATCATCGCAGAAGTGAGTGGAAGAATCGTATCAGTTTCCAAAAATCTGGGTGATTATGTAGAGGTTGGTGAAGAGATCGCTAAAATTGATAACGAAGATATTGAACTTCAGCTTACTCAAGCCAAAGCTTCTACTTTAGCAGCTAAAGCAAATTATGAGTCAGAAAAGATCAAATACCAGATCAATGAAGAATTATATGAAACAGAATCTATTTCAGAAGTGGAATATATTTTAGCAAAAAGCTCATACGAAACTGCAAAAGCAGCTTATGATGGAGCTAAAGCGAATGAGAAATTAGCTGAACGACAACTTAGTAATTCTCTCTTCACAGCTCCTGTATCAGGCAAAATCGCTACACTTCCAATTAAATTGGGAGATTATATAGCAATGGGTACAGAGATCGCTAATATTGTGGATGATTCCAGAGTAGTGATCCGCACAGGTGCTGGTCCTTCTCTTATCCAGAAACTAACCAAAAATAGTATTGTAGAACTTACAACAACACTTTCCGATAAAACTTTCCAGGGTGTTATTACAGGAATAGGTCTAAAACCTGGTAGTGATAACTTTAATTACCCGATCGAAATTGAAGCTGAAAACGAGATAAATCTTCTCTCTGGTCAATTGGTAAACGGTAAAATCGCGGTTAATAATTATGAGGATGTGATTACTGTAAATCCATCTTCTGTGGTAGATTATTACGGTATTAAGGTTGTATATGTAGTTGATTCCGAAAACTTAGTTCACAAGCGAGAGATCGATATTCTTACAGAAGTATCTGAAACCTGCATAGTGCAAAGTGGATTACAGTTTGGTGATGACGTGATAATCCAAGGTATGGATCAGGTGAAAGAGGGTAGCCTGGTTTCAACAAAAAGCACTGCTTCACAAAACGATGTAGCATTGCCAGGAGAATAATATGTCTATTGCAAATTTTAGCGTAAAGAATCCGGTTCTGATCAATATAATTATGGTAATTGTATTTGTGATGGGAATTTACACAATAGTAAATATACCCAAAGAAGAGACACCGGAAATGGATATGGGAAAATTCGTGATCTCGGTAAGTTATCCCGGTGTATCCCCAGCAGATATAGAAACCGAAATCATTGATAAAATTGAAGAAGAATTAGCTGATCTGGATGATGTGGATTCTATGGAATCTACAGCCTCTGAAGGTAGAGCTGTGGTTAGCATAGACATGGATGAAAATGCCGATCTGGATGATACCGAAGATGTAATTAATCGTGAAATGAACAAAATTACAGACTTGCCGGAAGATGCTTCTGATATCGAGGTTACAAGAATTAATACTAAAGAGATGAGCTCCATTTGCAGTATTGTCTTTTCCGGAAATTATTCCGAAAATGGCTTAAGAGAAATTGCTGAGAATTTGGAAACTAAGATTCTGCAAGTTGAAAATGTTTCTAAAGTGGGAATCTCTGGAACCCGTGAACGTGAAATTGTGATTGATGCTGATACCCAGAAAATGGAGAGCTATGGTATTAGTTTTACAGCAATGCAAAGTGCTGTAGCAAGTAGAAACAATAACGTTCCTGGTGGAAGTGTATATTATGATAATGAAGAGCTTACTTTGCGTAGTATGGGCGAATACAACTCAGTTGATGAGATTGAAAATACTGTCTTAAAAGTGAATACCAATGGCTCCAATATTTTGATCAGTGATGTGGCTACTGTAAAAGATACTTTAGAAGAGAGTGAAACGATCAGTAAGCTGGATATGAATACAAGCGTTACCTTAACTATTTATAAGAAAGAGGAAGGTAACATCATAACGGTTGTTGATGATCTGGAAGATTTAATCAAAGAATTTGGTGAGGAAGTTCCAGATATCCAGATCGGTATAAGAAATGATGGGTCTGTAGATGTGGAAAACAGTCTGAACACTTTAGGTTCCAATGCCATTATGGGTATTATTTTGGTATTCATCGTATTATGGATGTTTATAGGTTGGAAAAATGCACTCTTTGCAGCCTGGGGTCTACCTTTTAGTTTCCTGCTTACATTCATCGTTATGAGCCTAATGGGGATCACGATAAATAATTTAAGCTTATTCGCCTTGATCCTGGTTTTAGGGATGATTGTGGATGATGCGATTATTGTATTGGAAAATATCCAGCGGAAGATCGAACAGGGATTTAGTGTACACGATGCTACCATCGCTGGCATTAAACAGATTATGTGGCCCGTAATTGCGGCAGTTCTTACCACTGTATGCGCCTTTATTCCTATGCTTCTAATGGAAGGTCATATGGGGAAATTCTTAGCTCTTTTCCCTGTTGTTGTTACTATCGCACTTACAGCTTCTCTTATCGAATGCTTGTTGGTTTTGCCTTCTCATGTGGTAGAGTTTTCCGGAAAAAATCCACATACCAAGCCTAAAGAGAAAAAGGGTGCCAATAAACTTACTAAGTATTTGATTAGTAAATATCAGATAGCTATTAAATGGGCTTTATCACATCGAAGATTTGTGATGCTAGGTGTTGTTGTATTGTTGATCTCTTCCTTAGCGTTGGTAGCTACAGGATTGATTAGAATGGAATTTTTTCCCAAGAGTGCTAGCCAGAATATTACTCTGAATTTGAAACTGGAAAACGGTGCAAAATTGGAAAAAACCAATGAAGTTACTGCGAAGATAGAAAATTTCATTTTGAATATGGAACAGAAAAGTGATGTCGAATCTATCGTTACAAACGTTGGTCAGTTGCAAGAAAATCATCAAACTCAAACCCAATCTAATTATGCCGAAGTGAAGATAGACTTTATCGAAGTTGATGATATGACTTTTAGCGACACAGAGATAAAAAATTCTATTCGTGAATTTATTGATAAACAAATAGAAATCACTTCATATAGTTTTACTTTAGGTCGTGGCGGTCCTCCAACAGGTGAGGATCTTGAATTGAGAATACTGGGTAGTGATATGGATGTTCTCAAGAATATCAATTCAGATGTTCTTACAATTTTAGAGAATATCGCTGGTTTGACAGATATCGAAAGTTCATTAGTTGAAACAGATAAAGAAGTTCAAATTATCCCAAACTATGATGCACTGAAATTCTACGGATTTTCTGAAAGTGATGTAGCATCACTTATCCGTACAGCAGCTTATGGAACTACAATTTCTACTTATCGTGGAAGTGGTAGTGATGAGATAGATATTACCTTAAAAGCTTACGATAGCCAGGTGGAACAATTGGAAGATTTAAAATACCTGAAACTTGTATCAAATTCAGGGGCAGCTATTCCACTGTATGAGATCTGTGATATTGAGATAACCAATGGTTTTTCACAAATTGAACATTATGATAGTGATCGTTACTTTATGATCACTGGTTCTACTGAATCTTATACAATTGATGGAAAACAATATGAACTAAGTTCCAATGAAGTGAATGCAATGCTGAAAGGTACATCAAAAGAACCGGGATTACTAGATAATATCTCTGAGAAATATGCCGGATACCAGATAGAATATGGTGGAGCAGCTGAGCAGCAGGAAAAAACTTATAGTTCTTTAGGTATCTCATTCTTAATTGCCCTTCTGCTTGTTTATGCAATTTTAGGAACTCAGTTCAAATCTTACATTCAACCGGTTATTGTGATGACTGCTATTCCTTTTGGAATTATCGGTGTGCTGTTTGGCTTGTGGATTACAGGACTGCCTGTTTCACTTATGACGATGATAGCTTTTGTGGCTCTAACTGGAATTGTTGTTAACGACTCACTTGTTTTGGTGGATTTTGTGAACAAAATCAGGGAAGAGGGGATGGATCGTTGGAACTCTCTCATCGAAGCTGGTTCTATTCGTCTGCGTCCTATCCTGATGACAACCACAACAACTATCGCCGGTTTTCTACCGATGATACTCTCTACCTCTTCAGCTTCAGAATCCTGGAAACCCATGGCTGTAGCGATCGCATTCGGTTTGGCTTTTGCCACGGTACTAACTCTGTTCGTATTGCCCGTAATCTACTCATTGGTAGATAGTTTAGGTGGAAAGCTGAAACTAAGTAGATTCAAGCAACACATCTCCTTTGCCGAGGCCTTGAAGAATAGAAAAGAGCTGGAGCTAGATTAGAAAACGCATAATGATATAATCAGATTTTGCAGTGACACCCCCTCCTCACCCGTTCTGCATTATCTGATTTTTTATATTATAATATTACTGGATTGACATTTTGCAAACGGTTTGCAAAAGTGGGTTGGTTGGAAAGAAGATGTAATTTAGCTAGGATGTTTGCTAGCCATAATTAACCCAATCCAAAATCCGGAGAAAATATGAAGAAATTAGTGATATTGATTTTTGTAATACTTATGCTGGTGGGGTGTAAGGAGTACGATTCCATAATTAAACCGACTAAGATTAGTGTTGCATATAACCCAGATATCAAGCCGGCTAATTTTGATCAGCATGCTAACGCTGATTTCGGTTGGAAATCGGTAGATGTTATTAACAGACGCGAAATTAACTGGTTGAAGGTCGAATTCGATATCGATGATGTTGCAGGTAAATATCTCTTAACTCCATCTTCCAGATTTGCCTACAGGGTTATCTACAATAATGAAGTCTTTCACCCTTTCTCTGGAGATTATAATACCTTATATGCAAAAAGTTACAGATCTCATCCTTATATTTTCGAAATTGAAGATAATGTTAGTGTTATCTATGTTTACTTCGAGCGAAGCTCCATGCATTTTGGGTTTATGATAGATGAACTGGCAATTGGAAATCAGCAGGAGATTCGAGAACTGGCTCTAAAATATAACAAAAATAAACTTGTTAAAGATCAGATTGATTTCTACAGTTCCACCAATTTAATGATAATCGGTTTTCTTTCTATCATGATCTTTTTCATGTTGCATAAAAAGGATTTCTCTCTCATTATATTTGGATTTATGCTCTCGGCTGCTGGAATTTTCCATCTGAGGATATCTCCCTTTTCTGTTTATCTGAACGATCCATCTATAGGAAGGAGGATTTCGGTTTTTGGATTTATCCTACTATTTTATGTTCTGTTTATAACTTTTACCAACTCTTTTTTCCGCATAAAGAAAAAGTATTTGAATATAATATTAAGCTTAATTATCATGATTTTAGTTGGATCAGCTATTCTCTTTGATAACAATTTTGAATGGATTAAACTTCTCGCTGGTTCTCTTTATATTCTACTCACAATACAGGTTTATACTGCTCTTCGTAGTAATCATGATCTTGATAGGGGTACGAAAATCGTTCTGTTTCTGGGGTTCTCCATAAACACCTTTATCATGAGCCTGGGTATGTTAGATCATTTTTTCCGGTTAAAATTATTCATATCTCCCATATCACTGGGACTTAACGCTATTGCTATTTCTTTAGTATATTATATGATTAAGAATTACAGGTCACAACTTCTGGAGCTAGAGCACAGTAGGCTTAAGTTGGTTGCCCTGCAGAAAGAGAACCTGACGGCGGAACTGATTTCGCTTAAACAGCAGATTGATCCTCACTTCCTCTTTAACAGCCTAAGTACTTTAATTTCTCTTATTGAGGAGTCTAAATCATCAGCACAGGATTTTGTGCAGGAACTTTCCAAAGTATATCGTTTTATTCTTAAGATTAAGAATAAGGATCTGATTCAAGTTAAAGAAGAAATCCGTTTTGTAGAATCATATCTTTTTCTTTTATCACATCGTTTCAAAAAAAATCTGGTGGTTGAGTTTAATTTAGATCAAGAAATCAATTATAACCTGGTTGTGCCGGCAAGTATCCAGATGCTCATAGAAAATTGCGTGAAGCACAATGTTGTATCAAACGATAAACCTCTGAGAATAAAGGTCTTTAATGATGCCGACTATATTGTTGTAGAAAATAACTACCAACCAAAATTAGATGAGATTGATTCACCCAGGATCGGATTGAATAATCTACGTCAACGTTTTTCCTATTTCACGGAAATAGAGCTGAAAGTTGAAACTAGTGAAAATAGCTTTAGGGTTATGGTTCCTATTATAAAGGAGATCGACTAACCAATGAAAATAATAATAATAGAAGATGAAATACCGGCAGCAGAAAGGTTAGAGAAACTGATCATAAATTTACAACCCGCAGCTGAAATATTGATTGTGCTTGATTCTGTTAAACGAGCGGTGGAATGGTTTGGTCAAAATAACGAGTATGATTTAGTCTTTATGGATATTCATTTAGCAGATGGATTGAGTTTTAACATTTTTCAAAAAGTGAAAATTGAAAAACCGATTATCTTCACCACAGCTTACGATGAGTACGCTTTGGAAGCTTTCGAAGTAAACAGTATAGATTATCTGCTGAAGCCAATAAGTGAATCACGCTTGCAAAAGAGTTTTGCCAAGGTGGAGTTGCTAAAAGGTGAAAATGATAATAAAAAAATGATGGATATTCTAAATAGTCTACAAAATAGACAGCAACACTATAAATCGCGTTTTCTGGTAAAAGTTGGCTCTGTGCTTCATCCTATCTCGGTAGATAAAATTTCACTCTTTTACATAGATAATCAACTTATAAAACTGCAAACGCTAAAGGGTAATAATTATGTTTTAGATCAGAGTTTGGACGATATTGAAAATGGCTTGAATCCGGAGGATTTTTTTAGAATCAGCCGTCAGATGATTGTAGCTGCTGCCTCGATTAGAAAAATAGAATCTTTCTTTTCAAGTAGGTTAATATTAACCTTGGACCCTGAACACTCCGATGTGATCGTAAGTAAGCGTAAAGTTACCGCTTTTAAACTTTGGATGGAGTAGCAGAATTATTTAGTATTCAGGATAATATCGAATAAAAAGTAAAAAAACAAATTAATGAAAGTTATTAAATAATTATCTTTAAGTCTTCATGTTATTACTATACAATAACCAAAATTAATGCGACTAATG
>Ga0307990_1001070_pt1 | contig 23373 bp, 11 predicted proteins | sample EllFjometagen129_FD_203168 | JGI IMG/M metagenome (GOLD analysis project Ga0307990, IMG submission 203168) | Marine microbial communities from Ellis Fjord, Antarctic Ocean - #129 | ecosystem: Environmental > Aquatic > Marine > Unclassified | place: Southern Ocean | collected 2014-10-08
TGGCGTCGTTGAAGACCAGGGCTGTGTTAATCACTGCCTCCTGGGCACCGGGCACGTCATTGACCGGAGTGTCGTTGGTGCCATTCGGGGTCACCGTGATGGTGGCGATGGCCGTATCCGTACCGCCGTTGCCGTCATCGGCTAGATAAACGAAGGTGTCGGTGGAGGCGAATCCAATCTCCGGTGTGTAGTCGAAGGCCCCATCGGTACTCAGCGTGAGTGTTCCGTGCGACACGTCCGTGAAGACCGTGGCCGTCAGGGGATCCGTCTCCGGATCAGTGTCATTATTCAGCACGCCTGTGCCCACGAGAACATTGAGAGTCCCGTCCTCGGCGACGACATAGGGACCATCGTCGACAGCGGTGGGCACTTGGTTAAGCATGATTTTTGCGACAAAGACGTCGGTGTCAGCTACTGTGGCCGAACTCAAGTTCGTGGGTTCGGTGCTGCCCCAGGTTTCGTGAGTTGCCGTCCAACCTACTACATAGGCTGCACCGAAGCTATCCACGGTCACATTCTCGGCGCGATCGTCGGTGCTGCCCCCGAGGTAGGTCGAGTAGACCAGATCAGTGCCGGCAGCATTCAGAATGGTCAGGAAGCCATCCCAGTCCCCACTGCGGACGCGGTCATTTCCGTCTGCGGTGGTCGGGTAATCTGTCGAGGCGGTGGCACCCACGACGTAGACGTTTCCATCCGAATCGATGTCCAACCCTTCGGCATGGTCCCAGGCGCTTCCACCTAGGTAGGTCGAGTAGACCAGCGAAGATTCGCCTGCAAGCGTGGTGTCGAACTTGGCAACGCCTGCATCAGAGGTTCCGCCAAAGACACTGTCATAGGCGTTCTTGGTGGGGAATCCGATCCCTACCCTAAGTCCGAGGTAGGCATTTCCGGAATCGTCCACGGCGAGGCCAAAGCCATATTCGTAACCGGTGGTGCCCAGGTATGACGAGTACAGCAGGGCGCTGCCAGCGCTGTTGAACTTGGATAGAAAGATGTCGATTCCACCGTTGTATGTCGAATATTCATTGACAGTCGGTAAGTCGTTTGAATCAGTGGTTCCGGATACGTAAAAGTTGCCGCTGGAGTCCACGTCAATGCCATAGACCGTTTCACTGCCGCTGCTGCCCAGGTAGCTGGAGTAGAGGAGTGAGCTGTCACCCGTCTCCGCCAGGTCGAACTTGGCCACAAAGGCATCCTGCGTGCCGGTCAGGGAACCGTATAAGGCGTTTCTCAAGGGGAAACTGGCATTGGAGGAGTTCGTGTTTCCTGCAATATAGACCGTGCCGGACGAGTCGAGAACGACGGCAGAGGCTGAGTCGCTGGCACCACTGCCACCAAAGTACGAGGCATAGAGTAGAGCGTTGCCGCTGGCGTTGAGTTTTAGCAGGAATGCGTCGGATGTGACACTGAGGGCAGCCTGATATGCATTGACCGTGGGCAGATCAGTGGAGGAGGTCCTGCCGACCACATATGCGTTGCCGGAGCCGTCGACTGTAATCCCGTTGCCGTGGTCGTAGCCATCGCCTCCGATGAAGGTGGAATAGACGAGTGAACTGCCGTTGGTGCTGAGCTTCGTCACGTAGGCGTCGTTGTATCCGACAAGTGTCCTTTCCAGGGCGCCCTCTGTCGTCAGGAAATCGATCGAGGGCGTGATGCCGGTGATGTAGGCATACCCCGACGAATCCACGGCCACATCGTTGACCGAGTCACTGCCGGTGCCGCCGAGGAAGGTGAGGTAATCCAGGGTGGGATCGATCGTCAGTTCCCGATGGGTATCGTAGGCGCCCAGTTCGAAGCCAACCGTGCCGTCCGCGTGGATTTGGTAATGGCTGGCAATGCTGTTCCGGGTACCGTCGCCGGCCGTCTGATAGCTATAGGGCGCCTTGAAACGAACATCATCGCCTTGATCATTCAGTACGAGCACCAGGTCGCCGTTGGCGTCGATGCTTATAGCCTGCGCCCCGTCGAATTCCAGGTGGATCTGGTCTGCGTCCGCACCGGGCGCGACGATGAAGTCGTATTCCAGTTGACGCTGGTTCCCATAATATCGCAGATCGATGCCCTCGTAGACCTGTTCGTAGCGTACACTGCCGTAGTGGGCCACATCGGTTTGCCAGGCATCGGGGTCATTGCCGATCATGTAGTTGCTGCGCCCAGCCAGCGGATCTTCGCCATTGACTGCGGGCGGTGTGGCGGCGCCGACCAGGTTCAGTCGCACGACCTGTTCTGCATCGCCCGGGTTGAGGACCAGGACCGCGTCGCCTTCGGTGAGAAACACGGAGTAGCCACTGCCTCGGGCCAGGAAGTCAACCCGCCCGTCCGTTTGCCCGTCATTGACTTCAAAGGCCAGTTCGGCCGAGAGATAGTCGATCGTGGCCGAGCCGCTGCTGTTGTCCGCCAGGTCGAGCAGACCCATCCAGTGGCTCTGGCCCTCTTGACTCAGAGTGACATCGGTTTCAATAACTCCCATCTGGTATTCCAGGTCCCAGTCGCCGCCCAACAGGGCATGCCCGGTGTCATCATCACTGGCCGCCACATCGGCGCCGGTCAGTTCCCGGATCCCTGCCAGCAATGCCTGCCCGTCTTGCCCTTTGGCCAGATCGCAACCATAGAACAGCAGATCGGCATGGTCCGAGAATGCATCCCGCCAGCCGACGATCTGTTCGGCGTAGACATCCAATAATCTAAGATCCAACCACGAACTGCCCAGTTGTACTGCCCCGTCTGACCCGTGCGAAACGATATGCACGGCGTCCAAAGCATCGTAGCTATCCAAGACGTGGCTAATCTGCTCAATGCCGTTTTGATTTCCATCCAACACGACCACATCGATCTGCCGGTTGTCGCTAGGATGGGCCAGCAGATCGTCGATAAGCTGCTGGGTGTCCGGCGTACCGGAATCGATGAATACCAGCTCCTGGGACACGATCTGTTGTGTCTCATTCAATGCGAGAGCAATGCTTAGACCGTAAGCGTCGCCGCTTACTGCCACAGGTGGCTGATCGGTCTCATCCCTTGATTCAGAGAAATCCGCTGTTTTATCGGCCGCGTCAACATCTTGGCTTGCTAAGCCCTGATACTGATCGACCGTTTCCTGAGTGCCAGTCGGTATATTAAAACTAGAGTTTTCCGCCTGGCTGTGCAACTGTAAGATACAATGGATGTCCGTATTCATAGTGCTAGAATCGACATCACAGAATGGGGGTTCAATCGGGCTCGGAGGGGCTCTGGCGCCATCAGTGAAGGCGTATTCAATAGGCTGCAAGTTGTCATCGGAGCGTTCGCTAATACCGTTGTGGATGTCAGCGTGCTCCGCGCTAAGGGAGTGGCCACCATCGCTGGATTGCAGATGCAGGAGGCTCCCTAGATTGTCGCTATTATTCTCGGTAAGCGGCGTCTCAACGGGAAGAGCATCTGATGCAGTATCAGGTGATTCGAATGCCGTCGTAGCGTCTCTTTCGCCATGATGGTCATCCTCGGGAATCTGAGGACTGTGTTCATTTCCTGAGGTCGAGACGTCGCCATAGCTGTCGTGGGTATTCTCAAAAAGGCCTGCTTCACAGACCACTTCACACTGGTTGTATGAGTCTGGAGGCGGCGCATCCAATGCTGCAAAGAGGGGGCCTGCGGACAGTAATACCCGCGGATCAAGCGGCTCGAGAGCAAAAAGAGCTGGAGGCGGAGGTGGCCTTCTTCCGCGTACCCGTAGATCGGTCTTATGACGGGACGTAAGCCACTTGCCTATTTTCTGGATCAGCGTGGTATCCATCATGCAAAGGATTTTCCGGGTCTACGCTCAGACACGTGTTCGAGGCATCTCCAGGTGGGTGAATATCGATCCGCAGTCTGGTACACAGCCAGCCAACACACCCTTTCAGTATGGATCCCAAAATGAGTCTGATGGTATCCTTGCGATTCGATCACGACCATAATCCTTTACCCTAAAATAGCCAAACGCTTACATCTAACCAAGCTTTTTGCTTGCACCAACATCTTTCACACCCATGCGAGCTAGCTTTTACCTGCCATATATTCGGATAACGGCACGATCACACAAAAACTTTAGCTCTAATTAGGTCCACATAATCTCCACCACTTCCAAGCGAACAAATGCCCTGCGTTAGGTGAGCGAAACTGCGATCATGTCCGCTCTTGATTAAGGACCACCGACTTATTTGCCTCTGAATTAACCCAGAACGATTTTTCATATACTTTTATAAACACGTCAGTTACGATCGTTGCCTCCACCCATACAGAGACTAAATCTATTGACATTAGAGTCCTGTTAATTATAGGACCAAAGCCTATGAGATCTCTGAGGAGGTGCGTCATTCTCTGTCAGGAAACCCACTCATCCCTCGCAATCCTAAATAACACCTATAACCGCATAGTTATTAGCCGTAATAAAAAAAAGACGTGAGTCGATACGAATATTTCGATCATGAGCAAGTATTTCCCCTGTCCAAATGAGCCAAATACTCAAGAATCGTTCAGTTCTAACCGATTCAACGTTATTAAGTACTTAAAATATGCGCGTAGTGCGCGCACTGAAACAATGAAAAAGCTAAAAACAGGTACCTATATAGCCTTGAGTTTGGCCAGCATCATGGCCACGCTGCTTTTCTGCGCGGCGGGGTTAGGCCTCCTGCCCAACAGTTATCAGACGGCTTTGGAAACACGAGCACGTCTTTGTGAAACGCTTGCCCTGCAAATCTGTACCCAGGAACAACAAGAGCAAACTGCCACCTTTGAGCAATTGGCACCCATGTTGGTTCACCGAAATCCAGATATTCTATCCTTGGCAATACGGGATAAGGATGGGAAAATTGTAATATGTACGAGTGAGCACCCCCATCTTTGGCAGCCCCTTACCTCTAAGATATCACAGGAAACTCAATTACGAATTCCCATCTACACAAATGATAAGCCCAATGGCACCTTTGAGATCTGTTTGGATCCAATCTATGCCAGCACCTGGGAACAGGCCTATCACCGGATGCATTTGCCGTTGGTCGCTTTCTTGGTGGGGGCAGGGTTCCTTGTCTTTCGTCTTTACCTTATGAAGATTCTCAAGCATCTGGACCCTAGTTCCGTGGTTCCAGGACGAGTCCAGACCGTGTTGGATATCCTGTCTGACGGCGTTGTCATGACAGACCAGAAGGGACAGATTGTCTTGGCCAACGACGCCTTTCAAACGGCTGCGGATCAGCCTCTGAACTCGATCCTGGGCAAAAACCTCTCCATCTTCAATTGGATTGATCCTACGGGGCACAAAAAAATCATAGACCTGCCGTGGATGCAGGTACTTAGCCAGGGATCCACCCACCGTAGTGTCCCGCTGATGTGGGAGCATCCCAACCATCCCGGCCAGTATCGAAATACTCTGGTCAGTGCCACCCCAATCACCGGAACTCAGGGTAAAACTCAAGGTATGCTGGTGAGCATATCAGATGTGACGAAATTGGAGAAGGCCAACAACGAACTCGTGGAAATGTCGAGACTGGCCGGTAAGGCCGAGATCGCCACAGATATCCTGCATAATGTAGGAAATATTCTGAACAGTGTTAATGTCTCGACCACGCTATTGGGGGAAAAGCTTTCTCATTCCAAATTGACTAAGCTTCAGGATGTGGCCCATATGATAACCGATCACCAAGAGGATCTGGGGGGGTTCCTGACGCTGGATCAGCGGGGCAAGCATATTCCGGCATACCTGGTCAAGGTGATTGATCTACTGATTCATGAACAGATCGAATACCAAAATATGGTCTGTAATCTGGGAGGTCATATCAAGCACATCAGCGAAATAATCCAAGACCAGCAGTCCTACGCTCGAACCATCACCTGCGACGTGCCAACCTCAATGCCTGAAATTGTCGAGAGCGCTATTGCCATTAACAGTGAAATATTGCACAAAAACGGTATCCTGGTGGTGCGTGAAAACAGCGAAATCACGATCGTCACCCTTGATAAATCTCGCCTGCTCCAAATCCTCACTAATCTCATCCGGAATGCCGCCGATGCTATGGCAGATAGTGATGTCACAGAGAAAAAGCTCACTGTCCGCCTCCTGGCGTCAACGGATAGGCAGCTACGCATAGAGGTCATTGACAATGGCGTAGGTATCGAACCAGAGGTCCTAGAGAAGATCTTTCAGCACGGATTCACGACCAAAGAGAACGGGCATGGCTTCGGCTTGCACAGCAGCGCCCTTGCCGCCAAGGAAATGGGAGGCTCATTATCTGTCCGTTCTCAGGGAAAAGGACAAGGAGCCTGTTTCGTTTGTGAACTTCCACTTGAGCGCAAAATGCCTGTACAGAAAACACCAAGAAACAAGGTAGTCAAATAAGGAGAGCTTAGATGTCTGCGAAAAGAAGCCTGAACCGACGTATTTTGATCGTCGATGACACTCAGAACATTCATGATGATTTTCGAACGATTTTGGCGCCTGACAATCAAGCTCTGACTGACATCCATGAAGAAGAGGCGGCAATTTTCGGTGACACCAACCTCTCGCCGACAAGGGAAACCTTTGAGCTCGATGGAGCCTTCCAGGGAGAAGAGGCAGTGACCATGGCCCGTACAGCCCTTGAAGAAGACAGGCCCTATGCTTTGGCATTTGTGGATATGCGCATGCCCCCCGGTTGGGACGGTCTCAAAACTATCGAAAAGTTGTGGGAGGTATGTCCGGATTTGGAAACGGTTATTTGTTCGGCCTATTCGGACCACGATTGGCATAGTATCACTGAACGCCTGGGCACTACGAGCAACCTGCTGGTCCTCAAGAAGCCATATGACACTATTGAACTTCTTCAAATGGCCATGGCTCTCACTGAGAAGTGGAATCTCAAGCAAGAATCCGAGAAAAAGTACCGCACCATTTTTGAAAACTCTGCGGTTTCCATCATGCTGCTGGATGAAAGAGAGCGACTCCTTTCGTGGAATCAGTTCACAGAGAAGATGTTGGAAATGAATCACAACGACCTCCATCTCAGAGAAGCTAAGACGCTTTATCCTGAAAAGGATTGGGATGCGATCAGTTCTCTTCATCTAGAGAAGCAGAGTAATGAACGCCATTTTGAAACCGGTATGACTAAGAAATCAGGAGATGTTATCGACGTGGATATGTCGGTCAGTGTGCTCCAAGACCAAAATGACTGCGTCACTGGCTTTATACGTGTGGCTCGCGATATCACCGAACGCAAGCGAGCAGAAGAGGCATTGGAGCGGTCATATTCGTTGTTGCATGCCACGTTGGAATCCACAGCCGACGGAATGTTAGTAATTGATAACACCGGCCGTATAGTGAATTTCAACCGTAGCTTTGTGACTATGTGGGAACTCCCAGAAGAGACAGTTCTCCACCAGGACATCCAGACAATTATGAGAGCGATCGTAGACAAGCTTGTTGATGCTCCGACACTCAGCGATATCCAGAACACCCATTTACAGTCTGAACTCGAAAGCCAGACGGTTTTGACGTTAAAGAACGGTCAATTGTATGAGCATTTTTCTCGACCCCAGCGTATCGCCAATAAAATTATGGGCCGTGTTTGGAGTTTTCGTGATATTACAGAACGCTTCCGTGCCAACGAAATCCTTAATCATAAAGAGAAAAGTCTCGAATCCATTTTTGACGCGGCACCGTTTGGCTTGTTACTGATTGATGAACACATAAACGTTCAGCGTGCCAATGATTCCATTCGCGATCTGACAGGTAAAGACTATCCTGATATCATCAACCAACCACCTGGTATTGCTCTTGGGTGCATACAGGTTACAGACTGCCCCCAATCGGACAATTTCGAATTCCGCCGGAGAAAGGCCTGCAAAGAGTGCCTATTGTCCAATGCTATTAAGGAGGCATTTGATACAAATCACTCGGTACACAAGAAAGAAACTCACATGACGTTGGTGAAAGATGGAAAAGCTGTCCAACCCGTTTTGTCTCTCAGCGTGGAGCCTGTCATTATCGATGGTTCCAGATATAATGTTGTTGCAATAGAAGATGTGACAGACCGAGTCAAATCCGAGACAGAATTGCGTAATACCATGGAGCTTAAATCTCAGTTTATGTCCATGGTCTCTCATGAGTTGCGGACTCCACTTGCCGCCATGAAGGAAGCCATAGCTATTGTACATGATAAGCTAGCGGGGCCCACAACTAAGGACCAAAACCATTTCCTTAACATTGCCACGCAAAACATCGATCGACTCTGGCGTTTGGTCAATGATGTGCTGGATTTCCAAAAGCAGGAAGCCTGTAAGATGACTTTTATTATGGAAGAGGAGGATTTTGTAAACATAGTAAAGGAAACATATGACACGATGATCAATTTTTCCAACAAGAGAGATGTTAGTCTATCCCTTGATATTGACCCCAAAATACCAAGATGCCTTTTCGATCCAGACCGGATGACTCAAGTGCTAGTCAACCTGATGAGTAACGCCATTAAGTTTACTCCGGCCGGGGGACAGGTGACTATTCGTCTACGTCACTTTGACGGTGAGTTAATCTTGAGCATCATCGACACGGGGATGGGCATATCTCAAGAAAATCTTGAGAAGATATTTGACAACTTTTATCGTACCAAACGGTCAATTAATACAGTTGAAGGTACGGGACTTGGACTGCCCATCGTCAAATATATCATTGAGGAACATGGAGGACGCATTGAGGTTGAAAGCGAGTTAGACAAGGGGACGACATTTACCGTTTATCTTCCTCTCAACCAGACAGCAACACACGAAATACTATCAGAGCAAACCGATAGGATTCTGAAAAACGCCGCTAGCGCTGAGTAGGATGGGGTAACGCTTCCAGGCTGTAGGTTCTCAAATCACACTGTCCCATGAACCAGCTGCAGGTTTTTCTGTGATCTGTCGCTTCGTGTTCCAGACATGGTGTATACCCCACAAGATAGGCCACGTATTCCCAATATTCCTTTGGAACCTTCTTGTCATTCAGTGTATCATTGTTTCATACTTTCATGGTTAAAATGGTTAAATCGGACATGAGGCATGATAAGCAAAGAGGAAGAACAAACCAATCCGTCTGCCAACGAACGTGCGGAAGTTCTCAAGATTCAGACACATCTAGAGGTCATGCACAAGGCCATGGCCTTGCTTTGCGTGGTCAATAAACCAACGCGTTTTATGCGGGCTGCCATGGCATTCTGCAATGAACTGGCGACCCAATGGCAATGTGAACGAGTCAGTCTCGGCCTGATCAAGGGCAGATTCATGCGACTCAAGGCCATGAACCACTGCGAACATATCAACCGCAAAATGCAATTGATCCAGGACATAGAATCCGCCATGGAAGAGTGTTATGATCAACATGCAGAGATTGTTTTTCCCACGCACCCGGAAGCCATGATCATTGCCAAGGCGGCAGCTCAGTTGTCCCAAAAACACGGCCCCAGTGCCCTGCTCAGTGTGCCATTGTGTCTTGATGATCAAGTTGAGGCAGTGGTCACTTTTGAGCGTCCCGCGCCCGAGCCGTTTGATGAACAGGCGATTAATGCCATTTGTTTGGCCTGCCGCCTGAGCAGCGTCAGATTGTTGAATCTTAGACATCAAGACCGTTGGTTCGGAGCCCGTTGGCTCAAGTCAATACGTTCTGGCCTAGGCTTCATTTTTGGCATTAAGCACACCTGGATGAAACTCGCCACGCTGCTGGTTTTTGGGGGCATCGTATTTTTGTGCCTCGCCAAGGGCATGTATCGCTCCAAATCTTCGTGTGTTCTCGAAGCCACGGTGCAGCAGAGCATCTGTGCGCCTTTTGATGGCTTTATAAAAGAAGTCAACGTGGAAGTGGGTGACGATCTTCTGGCCCAATCCACTGTTCTGGCTGAGCTTGATACTGCGGAATTACGTCTAAAGCTGGGGTCTGCTCGAGCAGAGCACATGGGGTATCTCAAGCAGGCGGATACCTACATGCGTGACAGCCAGACAGCCCAGGCGCAAATCGCGCAGGCTGATGCAGATAAGATTCAGGCTCAGATCGAACTGTTCAAGTACTATATAGAGCAGGCTCAGCTCAAGACACCGATTCATGGTAAACTCGTGGCAGGGGATCTAAAGCGTCAGATAGGTGCGCCTGTTAAGACGGGAGATATTCTCTTTGAAGTCACGCCATTGGACACCTTGAGAACGCAAATTCTGGTCTCTGAAGATCAAATCCTGGACATAGAAACAGGTCAATCTGGCCATTTGGCCACCGTCTCTTTCCCTGACCAAAAGATACCTTTTGTGGTCGAACACGTCAGCCCCATGGCTGAGGTGATAAACAATCGCAATGTATTCAAGGTCAGAGCCCAATTACAGGACACGCCAGACTGGATGCGGCCTGGCATGGAAGGCGTGGCCAAAATCGACATTGAAAAACGTCGCTACATCTGGATCTGGACCAGAAAACTGGTCAACTGGGTCAGACTAAAACTCTGGCTGTGAGCCAGAGCACAGGGATGAAACTTGAAACTTGAAAACTGAGGACTAAAAACTAAAAACTAAAAACGGAACCCCGTTCTTATGTCAACCAATCGTCCTACATTTCATGAAGCTTGGTATCGCATCTCCAGCCTGCGTCCACGACTGCTTGCCTCGGTAAAAGTCTACAGGCAGGTGTACAGAGGGCGATTGTGGCATGTGATTGAAAACACGGCAAACAACCAGTATTCGCGGCTCAGTGAGGATGCCTACGCGTTTATTGGCCTGCTAAACGGCCATCGTACCGTGGCTCAGGCCTGGGATATCTGTAATGAAAAACAGGGAGACAATGCCCCCACACAGGGGGAAGTCATCCAGATCCTTGGACAGCTTTACGGTAGTAATCTTCTCTATGTAAATCTGCCACCTGACAGTGCGGCCCTGTTTGAACGCTACAAAAAACGCGTGAATCGCCAGGTTCAAAGCTATTTTATGAATCTGCTCTATATCAGAATCCCCCTGCTGGACCCGGATTGGATACTCAATGTCTGGGTCAAGGTGTTTGGTCTCTTTTTCACAAGTGTCGGGCTGCTCTTGTGGCTCGCACTGATGGGTACAGGTCTGTTTTATGTTTTCAGTAATTTCAGTGAGCTCATGACTCAGAGTCAGGACGTGCTGGCACCGAGCAATCTGTTCTACCTGTACCTCACGATGATCGCGATCAAGGTGATCCACGAATTCAGCCATGCCTTTGCCTGCAAAAAATTCGGCAAGCTCCATAAAAACGGCGGTGAGGTCCACACCATGGGTGTGATGTTCCTCGTATTCTTTCCATTGCCCTATGTAGACGCCTCCAGTGCCTGGGCCTTTTCGAGCAAGTGGCATCGAGCCGTTGTCGGTATGGCGGGTATTCTGATTGAACTGGCACTGGCAGCCGTTGCCGCCATTGTCTGGGCCAGTACATCCACAGGGACAGTCCATATTGTGGCGTACAATGTGATTTTTGTGGCCAGCGTTTCTACCCTACTGTTTAATGGCAACGCCCTCCTGCGTTTTGATGCTTACTATGTGCTCTCTGATTTGATCGAAATACCCAATCTGGGCAACCGTTCAAAGGCCTATCTCAATTACCTTGTTAAACGCTACTCCTGGGGACTCAGAGAAACGACCAATCCAGCCTATACAGTCGGCGAACGCGTTTGGTTCCTGTTTTACGGCGTTGCCTCCACCCTATATCGCTTCTTCATCTGTATACGTATTTTGCTCTATCTTAACGATAGACTGCCCGCACAGTTTTCTTTGGTCGTGCCAATCTTTGCCTTCTCGGCAATTGTCGCATGGGTCCTCGTCCCTGTCAGCAAATTCGTGAAATACCTCTTCACGAGCCAGGAATTGATACGTCGCAGACCCTGGGCTCTGATCAATGTGGCAATGTGCCTGGGGGGCATTTTCTATGCCCTGGGACTGGTTCAGGTGCCGGATTATTGCCGCTTGGAAGGGATAATCGAGCCCAACAACCTCACGACCCTGTATGCCCAAGAAACAGGTTTTATCACAGAGTTTGCCGCGTCAGGATCATCAGTCTCAACAGATGGATTACCCGTGGTGACCACGCAAAGCCAAAATCTGGCAACACAAAAAAAATTGCTCTCAGCTCAGCACAAACGGCTTGAGATACTCAGACGCGTGGCGGAACTCAAAGAAGCCGCTGCCACACAAATCATCGATGAACAGATCCTTGCCCTCAACGAACAAATCTTGCGTGTGGATTCACAGATCGCCGCATTGAACATTCGGACACCCCTTGAGGGCACCTGGTTTTCACCCAATATTCATAGATCCAAAGACACGTTTATCCAGAGCGGCGGACCGGTGGGACAGGTTGGAGACTTTGGTCAGCTCATCGTCGTGGGCACCACGCCCCAGGAAATCGCCGCCCAACTCACCCAGGCAGACAAACAGGTTGAGCTACGTGTCAAGGGATATGCAGGCCTGTGCCTCAAAGGGATCATCCGGAAGATCGCACCGGTAGGCCAATCCTCACTTCCATCGACTGCCCTGGGCTACACCGCCGGGGGCAATACTGCAGTTAAACAGACAGAACAAGGCAGAATCCAAACCGCAGAACGCATCTTTGAGGTACGTATCCAACTGGTTCAGGATCAGGCCCATAGAGTGATGGCAGGCCAGAGAGTCCTGGCACGCATTCGCTTGGGGTCTAAGCCCCTACTTTTGCAATGGTATCAATCCGCCAGGCAGCTGTTCCAACGGAGGTTTTATATCTAAATGCAAGCCTCTCCATCAGTCCTGTGGCACACACTCGATCAGGGTGTGTCAGAAAAACCAATACTGACCGGTCTGGATGCAGTCTGTCACGCCAGTCTAGGCGCCCTTGACAGACTGGTCAGTCGGCGTCTCCGTTTTTTTAGACAGGCCAAACGTGTCTTGCGATTGGACAAATTCTACCGAGACATCAGCAATACCTGCCTGCATGAAGAGGTCGAGTCTTTACGTAGCCTGTTTCGACGGCGCAGAGACACGACCCAAGATTTGGAGCGTGCCTTTGCTGTGATTCGTGAAATTGCCTTTAGACAAATTGGGGAGAAACCATACCTTGTGCAGGTCATGGGCGCTTTTGCCTTGACCCACGGCTGTATTGCCGAAATGGGGACAGGGGAAGGCAAAACCCTGGCAGCCACATTGCCGGCCACCATTGCCGGATGGCGAGGGCTGGGATGTCACGTGATTACGGTCAATGACTACCTGGCCAAACGAGACGCGCAATGGATGGGTGATATCTACCGTTTCTGCGGCGTTAATGCCGCGTATATTGAACAAGGCATGCCTCAGAATCACAGACATCAAGCCTATCTGGCAGACATCACCTACTGTACGAACAAGGAAGTATCCGCAGATTTTTTGCGTGACAAAATCGCATTGGGTGCCATTAGAACCTCTGACGCAGCCTTGTTGTCCAGATTTCGACCGGACACAAACGTGCTCAATCGAGTGGTTCAGCGAGGTCTGAATTATGCCATCGTCGATGAAGCAGACTCCGTGCTCATTGATGAATCAGTCACGCCGTTGATTATCTCCGGACCAGCCCCCAATAAAGAACAACTGGATGCCTATGCGCATGCCTCTTCCTTGGCTGCGTTTTTACAGCCAGACCAGGACTATCGAGTCAATGCACGTCATCGAGAAATCAAACTCACCCCTCAAGGCCGTGAAACCCTGTCTCACCATGCAGACTCCGGTCATGGCATTTGGAAGGCCACTCGTCGACGCGAAGAACTCATCACAAAGGCGCTCACGGCCAGAGAATTCTATCAAAAAGATAAACACTACGTGGTGCAGGATGACAAGGTTGTGATTGTGGATGACTTCACCGGACGATTAATGACTGATCGATCCTGGCGTGATGGTCTGCACCAGGCCGTTGAAGCCAAAGAAGGCCTTGAACTAACGCCTATTAAAGACACCTATGCAAGAATCAGTTTCCAACGGTTCTTTCGCTTGTATCGCACCCTCTCCGGCATGACCGGAACAGCATTGGAAGCAAGGCGCGAGTTCTGGTCTGTGTATGATTTGCCCGTCGTGGTGATCCCGCCCAATAAACGATGCCAAAGAAAACAGTATTCAGATACTATTATGCGCGACCAGGCCCACAAGTGGGCTGCCATAGTCACGGATGTCAAACACACGCACAACCAGGGCCGCCCCGTACTCATTGGTACACGCAGTGTCCATACCAGTGAATTGCTCAGTCGCATGTTGGCAGCCGAGCAGTTGGATCATCAAGTGCTCAATGCAGTGCGCCACCAGGAAGAAGCCCAAATTGTCGCCATGGCCGGGCAGGCCAGGCACATTACTGTCGCCACCAACATGGCGGGGCGCGGCACAGACATCAAGCTCGGACCTGGCATCGCTGACCTCGGGGGCTTGCACGTCATCTGTGCAGAAAAGAATGAGTCCAATCGAATTGATCGCCAGTTATTTGGTCGATGTGCGCGCCAGGGTGACCCTGGCAGTACACGCGTTATTGTGTCATTAGAAGATGAGCTTATCAATCGACATGCCGCCAGACAGACACGCATGGCTCGCAAACTGAGCCTTCGTCTCGGTGCCAATCAATCCTCCCCAGTGACACGGGCCGTGTTTTCCAACGCTCAAAAACGCACACAACGACTCGCTCGACAGCAACGAAAATCTGTCATGAAAACTGACCGTTGGCTTGAAGATCAATTGGGATTTGCACCATCCTATTAGTCAGGCTTAAGGGAGTTCAGGCTTTCTGAGTCCTACTTGATGTACCTGCAACACACGCCCCGTAATCTGAGCCAATTGCGCCAACGCCACATTGTAATCCACCACGGCACTCATGCGTGCACGTTGAGCTGTAGCCAGGGCCTCCTGAGCCTGGAGCTTGACCTGAAGATATTCAGGGGTAAGACGTTCACGCACCTTTTCCGAATCCTCAAGTGCCAACAAATGAGCGGCTGCCGCCTGGATTGTATCTTCCTGAATCCCAATCTGATCATAACTGGATTGAATGCGTCTCAGACGTTCTTTGGTTTGTACGGCCACCTGATCTGCCACATTTTGGACTACAGTGACAGCCTTGAGACGCTCAATTTTCCTCGAACGCAACGCCGCTTTACGAGCTCGATTGCCCAAGGGTATTTCCATGGTCAAGCCAATGCCATAGCTATTGTAGTCATAATTATTCAGCTTGCCGTGGGACTTATTAATATGCCGATTCAAACTCTGAGAACTCGCAGAAGCCAGAAGATCCAGCCTGGGCATCTTCTGGTTGTCTGCCACCTCAAGGTTGATGTCCGCGATCTCTACACGCATTTTGACCTGACGCATTATTGGATTATTTTGAAGTGCCACAGCAATCATGGCTTCAACACCCAGGCCCTTGGGTGTCTCATACGGCTCATCTGTGGGGATAATTTCCGTCTGATCTATCAAATCCACAGCAGGATCAGCCATCAATCGAACCAAGGTGTCCTGGGCATCCTTTACTAGCTTCTCAGCCTGCACAAGAAACGCCTTACGCGAATTAACACTGACAATTGCCTGTGTGATCTGCACGTCCGTGGCATCAATCTTACGTCTACCCTGCACCTTGTCCAGAGTTTGCTGCGCAGCACTCAACAATTCTTTGAACACAATTCGGTCACGCCGCGCCTGAACCAGCTGCCAATACGCGGCAATGGTTTCAGTGGCCAGATCTTCTGCCTTCTGCTTAAAAGCTAACATGGCGACCCGGTGCTGCATCCTGGAGATGTTAACATTGGCCAGATTGACCCGCTGCCAGCCATCCCGAAGTAGCGGCTGCTTGAGCCGGAAGACCATCACGGGCTCATACCGTCTTTGAGGAGACCGGCCAATCAAATCATCCCAGCTGTTGGTCAAGGCGTAGCTGGCAGACCACTCAGATCCGTAGGTTGACCTGCTTTTGAGGCCAGACTCAAATCGATACACATCGGCCTGACCAATGTCACTGCTTGAGCTCTTTATCCTGTCTGTTTTATCATATTGGGCTTCACCAAAGAATGAGGGATCAAACGCAGCGACCTGTTTTCGGATCTCCTCTTCTGCCAGAGCTGGATCATAACTGATCACACGTACTTCAGGACTGTTGATCAGCACCGCCTGGATCGCCTCAGTCAATGAAAGCCGCAGTGTTTTTGGGCCCTCTGTTTTGAAATAATCGGGGTCCGTGGATAACGGCTTGATGGTTGAAAGACCCAGAGGACGGACCAGCCCCAACGCATTGGGCTCATTCGCATCAAACTCTGATTCTCGCTGAAGTGGCCACTGTCTAATCAGAAAGTCGTGGTAACGGTCTGTCAACTCCTCCTGATCTACCTGGCCAGACACGCATCCGGTCGCAAGAATCAGACAAGTGATTCCAAAAATAATGTCCAACAAATAACAAAGTTTCATAAAGCCCAGACTCCTCATTGAAGCAATGTATAAACAACACGCACATGCTCGCCTGCAGGGCGAGCCGACTTGTTAGGTACTTCGATACGGACAAGGAGCGTTCCACTGCCCGCATCAGCCACCGCGGAAACAAAGGTCACGAGACCTTTGCTGGTTTCTGCATTGGGCGATGGAAACACAACCTGAACCGCTTGTCCCTTAGCCAAAGACTGGGCTTTCGCCATGGGCACAGGCACATCAACCCACAGAGGGTCGATCTGAACAATACGCATAACCTCTTCTAACGCATTTACACACTCGCCCACTTCCATGGCGACCCGCTCCACCAAACCATTGATCGGACTGGCCACACGCATACTCGCAACACGCTTCTGAGTTTCTTTAAATTTAAGCTTCGCCTGCCCATGCTCAAACACAGCCATCTGCAAGGCCAATTCAGCAATTCTCACATCCAATCTCGCGTGCTCAACTTCCAACTCAGTCACAGCGTGAGAAACCGCAGCTTCTTCCAACTTCTTGAGGTCCAGACTCTTTTGGTCCAGAGACGCCTGACTGGCCTGGATTTGTGTCGTGTCTGTGCTGGCCGCTTGGATCTGAGCCAGAGCGATCTGCTCCACTGTATCATCCAATTGAACAAGCATCTCTCCGGCCTTAACCCTCTCACCATCCTTTTTCATGATTTGAGTCACGCGCCCTGGCTGTACAAATGACAGTTTCACATCTGCACTGGGTCGTGTAATCGCACGACTGGCTTCTGACGTTATACCAGAACTACCTGTTTGCGCATAAACCATGGCACAACATAGCCCGATGACACATATGATACCCTTTGCTCTCATGACGTTACCTCTCAAATACGAATCTCAAACATCTTTCACCATGCATGCTGCACTATCCGCAATATGCAGACACACAGTCCAAATTGACGCCTATATTAAGCTGAAACTGACCTACTAACAAGTACTAGTTTGTTTTTCTAAGAAGTTGGTCGTAGGGTGCAAATACTTATCCGGAGCATGAATTCTTGGGAACAAAAAGAATAGATTTCACTTTGGTATAAATATTCAGCTGTATTTGGGATTAATCGTTGATTGATCGTTCGTGTAAGCCACCATACTGCGTTTCGTCTGTTACTGCAGAGTGCATCACTCTTCGCTTTGAATGCGAATCGGATGGAAGATACTTGAAAGAAGCTGACAGCTCTCAGCCGGAAAATAGGCATTGTACGAGTTAACGCTTAAAGAAAGGACTGCCCCTGAGCAGTCCGTAGGGATTATCTTTAGACGTACCGATTCTTGTGATTCCAGGCTAATCGTGAAAAGTTGACAAAATGTACCATTTTATTGACGTACTTCACCCATTTCTTGTGCTTGTTGTAATACACGCTCAAAAATCTTGCGTTGCTCCGGATTGAGCCACCCGTCCTCTCCGGTAATTTCCAAGGGCCATTTTGGCAACCAATCTTCAAGAAAGCCTCTGAACTCCACCATCTTTCTGAGTTTATCGATCGTTTCTTGGGGCATGGTTTTAAACATGTCAGGCACCACATATTCATCTGTGAGCTTTGCGTAGATACCCTGAGCCTTGTAGAAGCCAGCAGGCAGCACACCGGTCTGTACGGCGCCAATGCCGTCCAAGTCCCTTACTACGTGCCATTCAAGCTCAAGACTGTCGTCCGGTGCCGTGAGATAAGGCTGGGTAGATTGAAATCCAAAGTAGAGTTCTCCGGCTTTGGGATTTTCTGGCAATTCTAGGGCCTGCCAACCTTCAGAGATCTGTCCCTTTTCAAAAATGACGATGTCTGTGCTTTCCTGTCCGCGTTTAATGCGTAGGCAAAGCTTCCCAGCCAGAGTGTCTGCCCGGCTCATAAACGTCCAATGAAATTGAGGCTGAAGCAGGGGTAATTTCAGAGTGAGGTGCCGCAGGGTTGGTTCCGACGAGATCTCGACCAAAGACGTGACGTCCGAGGCCTGGGATGAAGGTTCTTTTTCATCAAACACGCCCAGATCCAGATCCTGATCTACCACAGTGACTACAGCAACCTCATGCCAACGTGTTTGACTGTTGGGCATCTGATAGGCGAGTTCGTATGTATCTGGCACAATGCCGGACAAGGTGAAAAAGCCAGCGTCATCGGTCATGGTGAAGCATTCAAAATAACTTCGAAGGGCCGATCTCAATGTAACACGACGTTGCGGTATGGGTTCATTTTGTGCTTCAATGATGCCCCTGACCTTAAAAGCCCCACCAAAATCTAAGCGAATTGTTTTACCTTCCTGTGGCGTCACAGCTCTATTGATAACACCCCTCATGCGCCACAACTTGGTCTGATACACATAGCAGAGCTTTGTGGGCAAATGATGGGCTACATAGAAACCATTGGCATCCGTCACAACGGTCGCCCATCGTCGAGACGTATCGTCAGTCGTACCCGTTTGGGCATCGCAGAAACTAAGGGTTTGGTTGGGCAGAGGATTGTCGTGTTCGTCCAGGACATACCCTTCGACGCTTCCCCCGGAGGACAAAACAATGTCATTAATCGACGTCATTTGACCGACTTGGATGTGTATATCCCGCACGATTTCAACAGCATAATCCGGATGTTTAATCTGGAGGGCCTCATCGCCCTCTGGCAAGTGAGACAAAGTGAAAAATCCGTTCTTTGTGTGAGTCGCCCCTCTTTCATTGGCAAAGAGGAACTGTGTTATCGGGTGCGAATCGCTGGCCCAGGACAAGGGAATGACCTTGGCATCATTGACAGGATTACCTGCCTGGTTGACTATCCTGCCCGTCATCGTACAACCTGGCGACATTGAAACGACGGTGACCTGATTTTCATCGGTGTTGATCGGATCACTCCAACGCGGGGCATAACCATCCGCCACCACCTGCACCTGATAGATGCCGGGACCTGCGGTATCCAAACAGAAGTCACCTTCGGTTTGATTAAATGTAATCCAGTTTTTGGCAGGAATGGCATTGCTGCCACGTAGCGTCTTTATCTTGCGTAGACGGATCTCAAAATGGGTCACAGGTTCGTCAGTGGCCTGATCCATCACAAATCCCTGAAATTTTGGAGCACGTATGGTATGAAGTTCAACCTCCAAATCCGAACAGGGTATGGTCACATCTTCCATTATTTTTTCTTCAATATTCGGACTCCAGAAAGCCACACGATATTGACCGGGCTTAAGTCCATCAAGGCAAAAAGACTGGCCGGTTCGACGACCAGACATCACCTGAAAATCTCTGCTTTTTTGTCCCAGTTTTCGAGACGTGGCCGTAACTATGACACTCTCGGGCCGTTCATCGCCTTGGAAAACAAAATGGCCACTAATCGAAACGCTGGCTTGCGGAGAAGGGATGGGCAAATGCAAAAACAAAGGTTCATCCTCGGGCAGAGGCAACTCTTTTTGCATAATGGTCTTCGACGAGACGGGCAAGCCCTCAGCATTGGTCGTGGCCAGGATGATGTTGTAGGTGTCTGGCACAATGTGGGGGATGGCAAAGGTCCCATCTGGATTAACCGAATAGAGGTCTTGACTTGAGTAACAGTGCCACCATGAAGGTTGAACGCCTATCTTGACACCCTCTGCCGGTATTTTATCGTTGAACTCAGCAAAGCCGTGAATGGTGTCTCCACGTTTCAACACGATCTCGACCTGAGTCGTGACATTGGGATCTGTCAGGCGGACTATCGCTCTGGCTGGACAATGGGTAAATTGTGTTTCTAATTGAAAGAGACCGTTACCTTGAGATGTTGTGCGCACCGTTTCTTGGGCCAAGGCAGTGATCATATAATCGGTTGACAAAGGCGCAAAACCACCCAGTAAAAGATAGCCATTGAGATCCGTGCGCCGGGGCAAGCCGTGGTCATTGATCTCTGTCGCACGATCTGCCAGGGAGGTGGGTATCACTCGGACACCTGCCAGGCCGACCCCATTGACATCCACCACGCGCACCTGAACCTTGCAAGCCCTGGGCAGTTGGATATGCTCGACCACCTGGTCATTCTCATTTAAATTTAGTACTGGTGCATTGGCATTCATGCCAAAACCTACATAGTCATTGGAATCAATACAGAGCGTACAATTGCCCGGCCTAAAGATTCTGTCCACGTGATAGAAACCATGTTGATCAGTCCGAACATCACCAATCCCATTGTTGGAAATGTGAATCCTGGCATCGCGAACAGGCTGCCCTGTTTGGGCATCTGTGATCAGGCCACTGAGTACGCCAGTGGGCTTGAACTCGTAAGGCAGCGTTTCGGCTTCAGACACAGGCGCGGGTTGAGGTGAAACATCGGTGGTGTCCAAATTGTCTTGAGTTGCCATTTCAAACAGCTCGTTAGGCTCCGCGACATTAACGAGGGGCGACTGTGCCACTGACCCAATTTCATTGGGGCTTATGAGACCTGCCTGCGTCTGTATTACAGGGAATGTAGGCTTGGAATCTTCATGGTTGACCATCATGAAGGTGGCACCCGCCACAACCAATAATCCCGCAGCGATACCTGTGATTTTTACGGTCAGGGCTGACAGGCCCGTGGTCACAGCCTGAGCCGCCGTGGCCGCAGCGGCCCCCTTCATGGAGACACCAGCAATAGAGACCAGGACGCCGGCTGTAAAAGCCTTGCCTGGTTTGCTTCGAGCCAAAGTGGTTTCCACCATGGCAGCGACATGGTCTTTAAGCAGGGCGCGAGCGCGAAAGATGCGTTGTCGTGTGGCATTTTCATTGATCCCGATGATCGTTGCCACTTCTCGAGCTGATTTATTTTCCCGATAGAACAAAATCAGTGGTACACGATATTGTTCAGGAATGATCTCAATGGCCTGATTCACTACATCCTGCTGTTCTTGCTGAATAGCCACCTCCATGGGCGAAATGGCCGTGGATTCAGGTGACACATTTTCTAAAGAGGTTGCCTTGCCCACCACATCACGTTGTCTGGCCCGCAACCAGTTCTGAATCACATTACGAGCGATCCGGCAGAGCCAGGCCTTGAACTTGGCCAGATCCTTGAGCTGTCGCAGGCTCTTCCAGGCCAGTAGAAAGGTCTCTTGGGCCAATTCTTCGCTCTTATCTGCATTGCCTGTGGCACCATAGGTAATCGCGCATACCAGGGATTGATACCGTCCCACCAGCACCTCAAAACTCTGCGTGTGCCCCTTCAAACAGTTTTTCAACAATTCAATATCATTTATGGTCTGACTCATGTCTGTCCAGCCTCTCAGGTTTTAAATGCAGGCTTATAATAATCTCTTCAAACACAAGAAACGAGGTTTAACCACGCGCGACAAAGTTTTTTGCCTTTTTTAAGAATTTATGGACAAGAGACAAGCCCAGCCGTAAAGAAGGCCTAGCAGGTTTGATTGGTGCCAGACCTGGAAATAGTATTTAGAGAAGCAAAAGGAAAGTGTTGGACTGCACGCATACTGTGCCAAGGGAAGGTTTACTGCCGCAACGACCAGGGTGAGATTGTCTGTATCAATGTGAAGTGAAGCGAGCTGCCCTGTCGAATATCGCTAACAGAGGCCAAAAGCGTACTCTAAAACGCCAGATAAGCCCTCAATGACAGAACCAGGGCATCGCTCAAGGTTGAATCCATCCCTTCAATACGTGGTGTCAGATAGACCTTGCCATTAAGCTCAATGGCCCCGCTGTTAAAGACGGCATTGATTCCCAAACGTTCGCAGGATAGGGGATTTGTATTGGGATCCAGATCGTATCGCCAAAATACGGGTGTGTAGTCCGCTGTCAACACAGGGTTAACATAGCGTGTGACAACACCATTGTCCTGGGCAGTCGTATTTCTCTGTGTCACCAGAGCTTCATACTCTATGGTTCGTTCATTGAGTTTCTTGTTACATTCCATATCTCGTGATTCCTGTTTCTTTGTCACACTCTTGCGACCTTTGGCAAGAGCCTGGCTTCAAGGTTTACAGTCGATCTCAGAAAACTCTGTCTAAAAGATCAACCGTGAACCTGGAACCGTGAACGGTGAACCTTTTTCCTTTTTACTTGAGTCGTTTTACAATTTCCAAACAGGCCCTGACATTGTGATAGGGCCCCTTCCATTGGGAAACAATGGATTCATTGGAATCGGGTCTGCCTGCCTGAGTCACTCGCCAGAACCATTCACCCTGCTGCCGATCCATACCGATACGTTCCAGGCACTGCCACATGTCACAGGCCGCTTTCAGATAATGTGTGTCCGCAGTCAGTTCAAAGGCATTCACAAAACCAACCACAGCCTCGGCCTGGCACCACCAGTCCCGATACGTATGTAGAACCTTGCCGTCTTGGCCCTCATAGCTCAGGCCGCCGTACAAGTCAATGCCCTGCTCCAGTGTGGCACGTGCCAGGTTCAAGACCAGGGGCTTGATCTGAGTGAAGTATGTGGTGACATACTGATAGGCACGGCATGCCAGATTTTTGCAGACTGGATCTTGATTGTATGCAGTCAATGCCGAATAGGTCCAAAGCAAGCGAGCATTTAGAATCAATCCCTTGGCAGCCCTGGGATCAACCACACCCTCAAAGGACATTTCACCCATAAAACCGCCCTGCGCTTGATCGATCACACGCGTGGTCCAGAACGGAATCAGCCGGCTCTTTAACTCCGTTCGAACGTTTTCTTTTAGGCGTGTCATTCGATTCTTGGTCATTGTTTCCATGGACTAATCCTCAGGCAACCGGTCGTACCAATTCTTCTTCAGGATCACGGTCGTCACGATCACCCCCACAGCACCCCACACGATACCCATTCTGTGGCGTATGATGATGTACAAGGGTAAAGCCGCCAACGCAATCTGCCAGGCCGCCCCCACCACCACATTAAACAGGTCACGTGGCATGTCCCGATTGGGCTTAAAATCAGGATCTTCCTGTTGAATCTGATCAAGGATTGGGCCCCAGCATCCCCAGGGACGCACAGTACGATAAAACTGCTTGAGAATGGCACTGTCCTCTGGCGGTGTTAAC
>Ga0307990_1001072_pt1 | contig 23360 bp, 17 predicted proteins | sample EllFjometagen129_FD_203168 | JGI IMG/M metagenome (GOLD analysis project Ga0307990, IMG submission 203168) | Marine microbial communities from Ellis Fjord, Antarctic Ocean - #129 | ecosystem: Environmental > Aquatic > Marine > Unclassified | place: Southern Ocean | collected 2014-10-08
CTGAAAGCCCTGATACAATCATTAGAAAACAAATAGCTTGTCGAAGATCCCGTTGACTTTCACGGGGAACCCCTGAACCCTTGAATCCTGGACCCCTTTCTCCCAACTAATTGGGAGAAGAACCTTAAAAAAGAACTTGGCTGGTTGGATGCAGGCAGGGCATTTCAAAAACCGCCACGCTGTTGGCGGTCAGGTGCAATGACTGTTATCTCAAATTCTTATATCCAAAAAGTTTGTATGGAGTATTTTTGAATATAAATATCTTTTGTCACCAACAAAAATTGATGTTGAGATGCCTGGGCAATCAATAAGCGATCAAAAGGGTCTTTATGGTGATCAGGTAAGAGAGTTGAATGAATCATTTCGGATGCTGTTGGATTGATCAATTCAATATTGGTATTGTTGAGTATTTCATTTTTCCAAGCATGAATATCTCTCATTTCAATTTTACCCTTTTTGACCAGTAAAGCGATTTCCCAAAATGAGATGGAGGACACAAAAATATTGCCTTTTTGTTCCTGCTTATCAAAGAAAATAATAAAATCATCCGATACTGATTCTTTGTTCACCCAAAAAATAAGGGCATGTGTATCGAATAAATAAGAATCTTTTTTCAAACGTAATCCTCCCAAATATCTTCCATGGGCTTAATTAATTCATCCGGAGATACAAGTATTTTAGGCTTAATGCTCATATTGTTGCGCCAGTTAGGTTTCTGTAAAGGAAGCAAGCGTGCAACTTCGAGATTATTACGCTGAATTACGACCGTCTCTCCTTCTGCAACTTTATCAAGGTAGTCGAATAGATTATTTCTTAGTTTTGTTGCTGAAATTTTGATCATAATTTCCCCCAATAAAAAATAAAGAATGTCGTGTACATTAAATTACGTCAATGTACATTATAAACCACGATTAAAATAAAATCAAGTATAAAAGAATGGAGTTTTTTCTATGGAGATAACGCCTCCTAAGAAACTCAATTATGAATAAGCCTTTTTTGTATTTGACAGGATTTACTGGATTTAAAGGATTTTTTTCTTTTTCTCAGTTTCCGGACGAAACTGAGAAAGAAGCATCCCGCTACTCGGGAGAAATAACTCTGAGTTGCTGCGTTTATATGATTTGTCATACTGCTCAGCGCTTATTTGACCCCGGAGCCTTCATATGCTGCCTTTGGCGGCATGGTGTTTTTGTCCTTCCGCCCGGGAAGGACAAAAGAAGAGAAAATCTCCTGTCAATCCCGTTTATCCTGTCTAATATGGTAGGAAAGATACATTATATTTTCTTCCATATATAACCCTTGAGAGGAGCACCGGGGTCATGTGCTGAGAAGTTACCAAATCTCTATTAAATAATAGCAACTGCTCGAACGGGTGAACCATCTGCCTGTTCGATTTTCAGGGGAAAGCACGAAAACGTGAAAGAGTTACCCGATACTATATCCAGATTTGTCAGGTTCTCGATAATAACAATATTACGACGTAGGAAAATTTTATGAATTGGTGAATCAGTTACACCTATCTCATCCGGGGAAATTGTGTCTGATCCGATTCCCTTTAAATCAAAGTTGCTAAGCCATGATGCTGCCTCTGAAGACAAAACAGGATAATTATGGAAGTAGCTTTCGGACCCCCAGAATTTGCTCCATCCGGTGTTTAGCAGAATGAATTCGATGTCGTTTAACAAATCCTGATGAGGTTCTAATTCATCAATGTCTATGTATCTCTTATCCCCTAAGCCTACATTTAAAATGAATGCCTTTCCAAAAAAGTGCTCAACAGGAAGTTGATCAAGTGTTTTTGCCTCCTTAATCATATGAGCAGGGGCATCCATATGTGTGCCGGTATGTGAATACATGATTATCTTCTTTTCAAGAAAACCATCGTCATCAATGGAGTATCTATCAATTAATACGGGTGGTTCTGAGCCCGGATATACCGGCATGTTTGGAGATATAGGATGACTTAAATCAATTATTTTCATGCTTTCCCCCTTTTTTCTTCTCTTTCTTTGGTCACACAGTATATTCCCTTGCCATTCATTCCCGGATCGAAGCATGAATTTTCTGATATGCACTTTGCTTTTTGTCTATCTCCGGATTTCCAGCGATTAATTAAGTCAGGTTCTCTGATGAACGGCCTGCTCATTGAAATATAGTCGGCTACACCTTCAGTGATAAGCCTGTCTGCAACTTCAAAAGAACGTATGCCACCAACCAACATTAAAGGAACGTTAACTTCCTTTTTCAACAGATGGGCATATTTTTTAAAATAAGCCTCTTTGTCTTCAGAGTTTATACCGGTACGGATGGGGGAAAACTTGCCCGCCCTTGTAATACCGCCGCTTAATTCAATTGCATCAAAACCCACATCGGCAAACATCTTTGCAGCCTGCAGAAAGTCTTCAGGGCTTAGCCCGTTTTCACCCATATCCTCGCAGTTCATTTTAATCAAAAAGGGATAGCCGCTGCCAACAAGCTCTCTCACTGCGTGGTAGATTTCCAGATGGATTTTAGCCCGATTTTGGATGTTTCCTCCGTATTTATCCTGACGTTTATTGTGGAGTGGGGACAGGAATTGACTGAGCAGGTAACCATGAGCAGAGTGAATTTGAACACCGTCAAAACCGGCGGATTTTGCCCTTCGGGCAGCGCCGGCAAAGTCTGTAACTATTCTCTGGATTTCCTCGGGTGTCATTTCTTTTTGTGATGATTCAGCAAAATCATTAAGTTTTGACACAATGAGTGGAGGACGATTAATGAGATCTTTTGGAGCAAATTTTCCGGCATGAGCCAATTGCATTACAATCTTTCCGTCATTTTTGTGCACCGCTGAAGTGAGCGCTTTTAGGCCATCAATAAGTTCGTCTTTATATATGCCGAGTTGCCATGGCGAGCCCTGTCCTTCTGTGCTAACATAGGTATGGCCGGATATAATTAAACCAACACCACCTTTTGCAAGGTTGGTAATTGTGTCAATTAATTTTGGGGTAACAGCTCCATCAGTGGTAGCCATTCCCTCCCATGTGGCGGAACGGACGAATCTGTTTGCTATCTTCATGCCATTGATTGAGGTGGTTTCGAATAGTTTGTTCATAGTATTTAACCTGTTTTAAGATTGTGTGGTTATGTTTTAAGTTCGGTCTATATTGCTATAGAACATTGTTTGAAGTTATTTGCCTGAAAAGGGCTAAGCCTCATACAGTTCAGGTGTAGTTAAAGGTCATATGATTTTAATGCACACTAAATTAAGGATGTTCGAGAGTCTACTCTTTTTGATAATAATGCAGGTATTAATTTAGGAAATTTATCTTCTGGTATCAATCACCAATTCGGAATCCATACCCAGCCAAAGAAATAGATCAAGGATGATATGTATAATGATAGGAAAAAGATATTCAGAGACAAGCCACCCTGGGCATAATCCTTATCTCCCCATTCTTCGACATAACGGATCGATTTTAGTGATGAAATTAGTCCTGTCAACTGGATCAACGGCACAATAATCAAATATTGTAGAGCAAATGCAAGTGAACCATAGTTTTCCCGATTAAAATAGAGCAAGAGACCCATCACATCAGCGCCAATCAATGACAGAAAAAATCCAACAGATGCTAACTTATTTACATCTCCGAGCTTATAAGGTTTCATATGTGGTGCCTCTTCATAAAAGGTTTTTATAAAAGTGTACAAATAAATAATTGTTCTTTTACAACTACACCCCACGTATTGTCTTCCTTTTCCTCGATCAGTTTAAAGCCCCATTTCTCGTATAAATACTTTGCAGCCTCTAATCCTGCAAAGGTTGTAAGGTATACTTCTTTGAATCCCGAATCTTTGCAAAAACGAATAGCCTTTTCCATTAATAGATTACCAATACCTAAACCTTGATAGTCAGGTGAAATGATAAAAAAACGTAAGCGTGCTTCTTTTTTCTTTCCCTGACCCCCATCAATTGCAATGCTACCTACAATGTTGTTTTTGACAGATGCAACCCAAAACCCACTTTGAGATGAGGTATCTTCAATGAGTAGTTTGGACAGTTCTATAGCAACCTTTGCCTCAAAAAATAAACCAAAATTCCAATGCTTATTGTAATATCTCCCATGTAACTCGGCAATTCTCCCTATTGCGCCGGGTACGTAATTTGAGATAAGAACCTCTTCTCTGTTTAATGTGGTCATGTTAAATTAACACCTTTAAACCTTCAGCTATGCTGATGGACCCAGTCCCGCTGAAAGCGGGACTATGCGGGTAAGTGAGAGAATATTTTTCACCGCCCGTCGAAGCATAGCGGAGATCCCGCCATCGGGGCTTCGCTCAAGACGCAAAGTTCGCAGAGTGAATAGATTTTCCCTTTGCTGTTGAGAGGACAGCAAAGGGAAAACATACAGCCGTTTCGTGTTGAACCAGCATCATGGACAGGTATCTGTCACTGGATATAGTATACCATCATGCCCGGTAGGGCTGAGGATTTTAGCTTTCCGTCATCTCAGCGGAAAGCTAAAAAATATCTCCCTTAGCGTCCTCTGCGGCTCTGCGGTGAAAATTGCAGACCCTCTTAGGGTCATATCAAGCCACCCGTTTTACGGGTGGTAGTTGACTACACCTAACTCCCACGTTTCCCCTTTTGGATTGTCTGAAACTTTCCATATCGTTAACATTCAAAGCCATACAACAGCTTTTTTTAGAATACCCCTGGAATCATACGCCATGGAACGTCTTGTTTGTATCTGGTATATTCATGGGGAAATGTTTTTAACAACAACTCTTCTTCTTTTAATGCAGTGATAACCCAGTGAATAACTATTAAAAAAGTCACAGCAAGGGTCACCATGATGCCAAAGGCAAGGGCAATTCCTATATTCATAGCAATGAGACTGAGGTATAAGGGGTGACGAATTTTTGAATATATACCACTCATAACTATTGTATCTATATCCCTTGATTGTTTATGGGCCTGCCTGTGGTCCTTTTCTGCCCACCTATGAAACACAAAGGACAAAATGACGAGAATACCACCGAAAATATTTGATAATGGAAAAATCGAAAATGTTTTCCAAGAAAAGACCGATCCACATATTCCTGTCCCAATGAGAATAGTTATTTCAGCCATTCCACGATAGAACGGATTGGAAATAAAGAATGCATCTAATACACGAAGGTCTTTCATATTTCTGCTCTCCCGCTTGTTTTCACCATGAGGAATGATCATTCTTATAATAGCCAACAAAAAGCAAATGCGGCGTTAAATGTCAATCCTTTTTTCTTAGGCGCTGTCACCTTGATTTCAAGGTGGGTGAAATGTTTTCTTGTATCTTTCAGATACGAGGATTGCACCACTTCAGCTTCATAAACCGCGAGACAGTAGGTAACGTTACTATTTACAACCCTACTGCTGCTTCGATGATCCAAACGCAATAAAAAACTGAGCCGGATAATATGTTATCATAATCCAAAAACTCGAATATGATACTGGCGCTAAGAACCGATTTATCGCAATAATCGAGTCGGATAGAATAAAAAAACATGCGCCTACTACCACTAAGTAATGAATGGAACCTCCTATCGAGGCGGAAATGCCCATTACCACTATAACACAAAGATACACTATAACAGGGACAGTCATATCACCGAGGTTTGGGATCAAAAAATATCCTATAATAGAACCGTAAACTATCATAAAAAGGGAGATTAATGAGCGTGTTCTTTTTAATTCCGGTTCCCTGATAAATGCAGAAATATAAAAAATTTGGGCAATCAAAAAAGCCCCAAGACCATAAGTAAAATAGCCGGATCGATCGAGTTCAAGAATAATATCCCCTGCACCCGAAAACAAAAGACCAATGCCTATTAACATGCCCCTTATTCCTTTAATGTTGAAAAATGCAATCAAGGAAAGGCTCAACACAGGGATCGATTTGATCAGATAAGCAAAAGGATATGGCCGAAGACTCAGCGTTAAAAGAAAAAGGACGGCAAAACAAAAAAAGATCAGGTATGCAATGCTGTTTAAAGTGAACTTTTTTTCCTCTTTGTGGCTAATATTTTTTTTCATATGCGTATCCTTTTTTATATTTTTTTAAATTATTATGCAGTGCCCAGTATCAGCAGCAGTGGACGAAAAGCCCCTTACCTTGAAGAAGGCAAATAGGGCCGCCAAACTAAGGTCGTTGAAAACGGAATTTCCTTGGTCCGTCTGCTTAATTCTATTGTTTACACCCGGCATGTCGAAGACCCCGAACTTATCGGGGGACACAAACTCATCTGTCCGTGCTTAGAGCTGTTACAGTGCTTTATATTATTCGATAAGCACCCTGAATAGTCTTGCAGTTATTCTACTCCTTGAAGTGCCTGTTGAGATATTTGATAGCACGTTGTAAAATCTGATCGTTTAAAAGATACAATGCACTCTTCTACTAATATTTCCTCTTTTTCATTCCTTGGTTCAGGAAAGCGTTTCAATAGCTCCTGCATCATCAAAGCCGCTTTCAGTGCATCGGAGTATTTAACAGGGGTGGTAATCAGAACGCCCTTTTTACCTTTTTCGGACCAAAGAGGTATGATGGCCACGTTGTTTTTTTTGTCAATAAAGGAGTTTCTTTTATCTTTATCCAATCGGAATGTTGCATGTGAAAAATGTGGGGAATCTGGATCGGCATCCATGACCTTTACCGTGCCGGAACCCTCCATGGCATCCTCATTTACCTTAAGTATAAGTATGCCGCTGTCCGGCAGGAGTCGGTCATATCCGATGGGCTGACGATTCTCTATTAGGTAAAAATTGCCCCGGCCACTGCTCCATTTCCGCTTCAAGGGTATTTTAACGGCCAGAGTTTCGCCCATTTTGGAAAGGGGAGATAGAAAGACGCTTTTGGTGGTACCAGGGTTTACTAAAATTACTTGGTCCGGGGAAATCCAGCCCAATCGAATTTTCGTGAAAGAAGAGATGCCCTCTGGGGGTTGTTTTCTTTTTATAAAATGTTGAGACATAATGTCCCACGGCCCCATATATATGGCATGGTGTTTGAAGCTTGGAAGCTTGGAAGCGTCAGACTGACGCTCGAAGTCATACAGTCAAGGAATAAGCCGTCTATTCTTGTATATCCCTCCGAGCGCGTGGAAAAAATCATGGGCAAACATTCCCAAATGGGCATTTTCGGTTCCGACGCATACGCCACCCTTGAATGCCTTGCCGCCTTTTGACTTCAATGGTACATATCTGACGTTTTTTCTTACACCTGAAAGCATGCCCGGATTGGCACAATAGCACATCATGCCGTAGCCCTTGCCCGGAGTAGTAAAAGCCCCGGGTATGACGATTATATGTTGGTACCGGGAAAAATCCACATTTTTCTCAACAGCCGTCATGGAGTCTTGGATAAGCTTTGTAACCCTTGTTCTATCAACTTTAAAATTATACGGGCTTACCTTATATTTTCTAATAGGGTCCGGAAGCATTATCCATCCTCTGAAGTCGGTCTTCACCCATGTCAGACCATACGATTGCTCTTTTACGTATTTGTTAAGGCCATTGGCAACTTTTTTTCGGACTCGCTTTAGGGGAAAACGTGGTTCTACGTCAGGAAAACGAACCGCAAGCACAAGGACCTGCTGTTCACCTATGGCATGTTTTGATTGTGGCCCTAAAATATTTTCTTTCTTTGAGCCCGCAGCTGGTTCCGGCAGCCAAACTGATATCAAAAGAAACGAAATTGCTACTACCAATACATTATTCTTTAACAGGCTTATAATAGACCTCATTGAAAACACCCCCTTTTTTAATTTGTGCTTTTATCACTCTAAAGTGACAACAGTTCATCACGCAGCCCGGATGAACGATTAATGCATTTAGAAATCGCCCTTCGAAAAACACCTTGATTCCCCCATATCTTTATGCTTTTTTTTGCCCTGGTGATACCGGTATAAATAAGCTCCCTTGTCAGCACCGGAGACTCTACATCTGGCAAGATAAGGAGTACCCTTTCAAATTCCGATCCCTGGCTTTTATGCACTGTCATTGCATACACAGTCTCATTTTCCGGGAGGTTGAGATGGTGAAATTTTTTTACATTGCCGTCCGCCCCTTGAAAAAAAACGCTCAAATCTCCTTTTTTATCAGGGTCCGGCAGGGCCATGCCCACATCTCCATTGAATAGCTGCAAATTATAGTCATTTTTTGTAATCATAATAGGCCGTCCCAAATACCACTTTTCATTGAGGTTAATGAGGTTTTTCTCCCTTAGGGCCTTCTCAGCCAATCGATTTATAGCATGGAACCCGTAAGGCCCATTTCTCAGGGCACAGAGAATTCGAAAGTTATCAAACATATGAAGGGCCTTTACGGTATCTTCAGACCCCAGATAGTTACTATAGCCCTGTATAATATTTTCCTTCATTGTTGTGGAAATGGCATTTGTACCAGGCAGTTCTTGCCATGATATATCCTCAAAATCCCCGGACATCATTAGCTTTACCGCTTCATCACTGTCGCCGTTATTTACAGCCATGCTTAACCGGTATATGCCGCTATGGGAACCAAACCTATAGTTTTTCCGCAACTGGACAATCGAATCACTGATAGTTGATGTATCATCTGTTTCTTTACCGGTTTTAATATCATATCCTGTAACATTTTTAAGGGTCTGAGAGAATTTCTTTGAAAAATCATATATAGCGCTCGTATTGCATATATCGCCGAGGGCTGCACCTGCCTCCACGGATGCAAGCTGATCTTTATCTCCCAGCAATATCAATTTAGCATGGTGTGGAAGTGCCAGGACAAGTTTGGTCATTAAGGCCATATCAACCATGGATGCCTCGTCAATTATTAGAACATCAGCAGGAAGCGGGTTCCTGGGACCATATTTGAAATAAGGGGAGTGTGGTATCGCCCTTAGCAAGCGGTGTATTGTTACAGCCTTTTCAGGGATGGATTCCTTTATGATCTCAGGGCAGTCGAGTTTCTCCTTGGAGAATTTTATTATCTCTTGGAGCCGGGCAGCGGCTTTACCAGTGGGTGCGGCAATGGATACGCGTTTTTTATTGGGGGCTTCCTGTTCCTGAATAAGAGAGAGAATTTTTACGACTGCTGTTGTCTTTCCTGTGCCAGGGCCCCCTGAAATAACACAAAAGCGTTTTGTTAGTGCGGTAAAGGCGGCAATTCTCTGCCAATTGACCTCCCCTGTGGTTTCTTCAGGAAAAAGACGCTCTAATCCATCTCTTAAACGGGAAATATCCACATTTGATTCATCTGCTGTAACGCGTTCCTTTATAAGGGTTGCAAGGTTGTGCTGATACTCCCAGTAACGGAACAGATAGAGTCTATAGCTGTCATCAAGGACCAGTGGTTTATATTCCCCAGGTCTTCCTACTGCATTGCATTCTCTGAGTGATTTTATCCAGTCATCTAATCTTGGACAGATAACGGGGCTGCTCCCATCCCCTTCATCCAGTAACCGTTTCTCCTTGAGGTCTGAGAGGTTGAGGCAAACGTTGCCCTGTCTCGTAAAACTGCTTACAAGTGCCGCTGCAAGAGACAGCTCCGGATCATCCCTTCCCTCAATCCTTTCAATAAATTTTGAGAAATGGATATCAAGCCAAGACAACAGTCCTTTATCATAAAGACGGTATATGGTTTCTTTTTTCAATGTGAAAACATCTCTGTTGTATCGATAAGCTTGTCACTGAGCGTCGTTATTAATTCTTCAGACGGCCTTTTCCTGTAGATTCCAAATTCGTAACCCCTGTTGGGGTCTACTCCTCTAAGAAATATGTAAAATATACCGCCAAAATGACTTTCATAGCTGTACCCTGGAAGGCGTAGCAATAGATATTGGTTCAGGGCAACGGTATATATTTGGTACTGAAGTGTATAATATTCCTCTTCCATGACTGCAGTTAGTGAATCCTGACCATAGTTCTCAATACATGTTCCGAGAAAATTAGATTTCCAGTCTACCAGGTAAAACCTTTCCTTAAAACGAAATACCATATCAATAAAACCGGTCATAAAACCCCTGACCGGTGAAAATTGTAAGCGCTCAATACGCCGGGGAAATCCTTGAGAGAGCTCTCTATCTGAATATTTTTTAAATATATTTTTCAGGTTCATTGGTGAGATCTGTTTTAAGGGAAAATAGAACTGCAATTCATTTAGCCTGTCCTGGTTTCCAATGCATGATAATGTCAGATCACTGCGGTTTTCAGGGTCTAACGGAATGGAAATTACCTTGCCGAGCATATCGTAAATAGTATTTTCCCATGTCAATTCAATTCCATATTCCGTAAGCTTGTCTATTATCAAATTTTTTGTTACCTGCTCATTACTTTCTGTAAAGTCTGTATGCTCCAAAAGATCATGGAAGAATATTCCCGGCCTTGCACCTTTTGGAAATGAAACTATATCAGGAATATTTTCTTCACTCTCTGATTCTTCAAAATCCGTATAACCGTTACTATTTTGCATGGTTATAGCATCGTAGTCCTTTAATGCTTCTCCATGGACCTGGCCTGATATGAGGGATGAGAAGCTTGAAATGCCCTGGCAGGTATCTATGCTGCCTGAAAATTTTTTAAAGGTAAGCTCTTTTTGCTCATCAGGCAGGGGAGAAAATTGTTTTCCTAATCCGGAAGGTATTTCGGTAAGTCTTATTGCTCCGCCGGACCTGTCTGCAATGTTTTTTAGCTCTTGAGTAATGTCATAATCGTTGAGTCCTTTAAACGTTGTCCCTATATGCTCTGTGATATTTTTCCCTTTCAATGAATCGTGCTGATGAAAAAGATACGCAGTGGCCGAGGTCTCAGCTTCATTAAAACGGCCCCATATAATGTAGCAACGGTTTTTTGCCCTTGTTAGAGCTACATAGAGCAGTCGAAGGTTTTCGGCTAACTGTTCTTTCTCGGCAACAATTCTATTTTTATCTATGTCCTGAGAGCCAAGATCAAGGGTTAATCTCATGCCTTCTTTTTCATTGTGAAACATAAAAGGCGCCTTTGAGTTTTTGATCCTGGAGCCGTCCCACATAAACGGACAAAATACAATGGGATACTCAAGGCCCTTGCTCTTATGGATGGTTATTAATTTTACGGCATTTTCGTCGCTCTCTAATCGTAATTGATGTTCCTCTATTCCCGAGTCTTTTGATGCTATTTGCTCTGAAAACCATTGTAGAAGTCCTGCCATAGTCAGGCTTTTTTCCACGGATATACCGTGCAGAATCTCAGAGAGATGAAGCATGTTGGTATTTCGTCGTTCCCCGTCGGAAAAGGACATCAGCCGCCTCAGAACATTTTCTTTCCGTAAGAGATACCGGAACATCTGGATGAAGCCCTTTTTTCTCCATAGGTCGTGATATTCTTTGAATGCAACAAGCCACTTCTCCCATCCTGGCTCATTATTCATCAGTGCATCCAGTTTTTCCCCTTTTATACCGAGCATATCTGTCGCAAGGGCAGGCCGTAATAGCCTTAAATCATTCGGCTGTGCAACAGCAGCTAAAACCCTCTTCGTCTCAGTTGCCTCGTGGGCATCAAAGATATTTCCGGAGCCGTGGAGTACACTTGGTATATGAAGCTCGGACAGGGCCTCCTGCATAAGGCGGGCCTCATCATTTTTTCTTACCAGGACAGCGACGTCCCCAGACCTTACTGGATTTCCCTGCAACAGGGCCTCGCCTTTTTGGCCTAAATCGATAAGAGATGAAATTTCAGCGGCAATCGCCTGTGCAATTAATCCCCTTGCCTGTGTTTTGGAAATCGGCTTTGCCGGCATTTCCCCATGGGTGGACTTAACATACCATATTGTAAAGGGAGGCTCTTTTTTTCCTTTAAGGCTCAAACCCGAGGTATTGTTTATGTTTGACGGCGAGGTTGGTTGAAATGGAATTTCATCATAGATAAAGGGGTTATCCGCACTTGAAAAGATTGTGTTTATTGCAGTAATTAATGGAGGGTCCGCCCTCCAGTTTTCTAAGAGCGTATAACGGGTTTTAACATCTTGGGAGGCATGTATATATGTAAATATATCGGCACCGCGGAAACTGTATATTGCCTGTTTGGGATCGCCGATAAGAAAAAGATCGCCTTTACCCTTGCCGAAAATTTTCCTAAAAATGGCATATTGAACTGGGTCGGTATCCTGGAATTCATCAATAAGGGCCGCCTTAAATTTTACCCTTAGGGATTGGGCAAGTTTTTCTCCGCCTTTCCGTTCTAAGGCACAATAGAGCCTGTTCAAAAGATCGTCAAAGAACTGGATATTTCTATCCTGTTTTTTCTTTGTAAGCCTATCGCCGGCGTAGCGAAAAAACTCTACCTTCAGGCCAAGGAGACGCCTCTCAAAGACTTGCTCTAAGAGCCTCTTTTTTTCAAGGAGCGTTTCGCAAAGGTCAAAAAACGGGTGAGCCGGCGGTGCAAAATTTGGTTTTGTTGCCCCCTTGAGTTGTTTCGTTGTGAATTTTTCAAAGTCCTTAAAAAATATAGGATTATCTGATCCAAGGCTTATTGTGTTGTCCATGCCTTGAATCCAGGAGGGAAGCTTTGCATTAGGATATTTTCTTTTATCTAAGCTTTTAGTGTTTTGTAGGATGTCTTGTACCTCGTCCTTCATTTTCTGCCAGTTTTTACTTACCGTGCCAAAAGACAGCTTGAAATCTTCTTCCAGGGAAATAACATCATTGGTTTCAGGCTGGGGAATGATTGTCATATTTAGCTGTGAAAATCTGCTGGAAAAGAGGGAAATGAGGCTTTCCAGGTTGAATTTTTTAGCCATTAAATATCTTATAAAGAGGGGTGATTCATTGTATAAATTAGTGCGCCAGAAATCACCGGCAACCTCTCTTTTTAATTCTTCCTGGTCGGTGATTAGCACAGTATCAAAAAGGCCTCCGCTCTCAAATGTATTTTCATGCAATACCCTCATGCAAAACCCGTGTATTGTGAATATAGACGCCAGATCAAAGGCCCTGACAGAATTTATTAGACGTTGTAATGCATGTTTAGAATGTTTATGTTTTTTAAACAGATACGCCAGGAAAATATCTTCCGTGCTCTCCCCGGAGAACACCTTTACTGCTTCCCTCAGTCTATTGCGAATCCTGTCTTTAAGCTCTTCCGTGGCACTCTCTGTGAAAGTTACGACCAGTATTTCATTCACTGAAAGCTTTTTTTCCAATAACAAGCGGAGAAAAAGGCCGGTAATTGTATACGTCTTCCCAGTGCCCGCACTTGCCTCTATAAGATTTGTTCCCTCTATGGGACTGTCTAACATATTAAAACTATATAATTTTTCCATTTCTAAATCTTTTTCTGATGCATTAAAAGGGTGTCAAACACGTCTTTGGAGGTTTGCTCAAACTCGGAATCAATTGGAGTACTGGTTGCGAAACACAGTCTATAATAAGGATCCTCAGACTCACCCCGTATTCGGTTTCCCCCCAACCATTCCTTGGAGGCCATATTTATGGCATACTCCTGCGGCTTATTTTTTTCCAGAAGGTTGAAGGTGTAAGTCCATGAAGATTTTGGAAAGAAATGGAGAGGATATCGTAACCCTTCCCAGTATTTCTCTAAGAGCTTTCCTAGTATCTCTTCTCCCTTTTCCACTGGTTCATATTCCAATGCCTCCCACTGCGGATTGGAGGAGTTTGGAGAAAGACCTGCAAGCATGCTGATGCACGGATATTTTTTATCCTTAATGCTGTTCATTATGAGGTGATAAATCCATATTTTTAGCCTATCCTTAGGCCTTACTTTCGCATAACGATATTGAATCAGCCTATCCTGGTAAATGCTATTGATTTGACCTGTGATTTTAAAGCCGGAAATAGTCAGATCAATTGTAAGGGGTTCAAGTGGTATTTTTGATATATAAGGGCGAATTTTTTGTATAAAAACGTCTATCTCTTCATTGATTTCCTCGACCACGGACTCTCCGATGTTTCCGTGTGGGAGTCTGCCGGACGCTTTTATTAGGGAGAAAAGTTCTCCCGTATTTTTTCCTTCCATTCTATGTCTCAACAGGTCCTGTGCTATTAGATATTTATCCAATTTATTAATCTCAAAAGTTTCACTATCCTCTAATGGAGTATCTTCCTCCGGGAATTTAATGCCTAACCTTTTATTAAGAAGATATTTAGTTGGGTTTCCAAAAAACCTGCACAGGTCATCAAGATCAACAATCCTCCATTCCGGCCCTACCTCATTAAGTTTACCGGAGATAAACGGAGTAGGTGCAATCTGTGTTTTTAACAAGGTCCGCGCTGCGTCGTAGTTCTCTTCAGAGTAGCTAAACAATTTCTCATTATCCATGAAATAGGCCGGATTAAACGCCTGGAGGCGGTGTTTGGTGAAAATATGATCCATAATATCCCGGCCTTTCATAAAAAAACCCTGTTTCATATAATCAATAAGTTCGTTTACCAGAACTGAAGGAGGTTTAACGCTGTTATCCTTTATATTCTGGCCGATATAGCTGATGTACAATGTTTTTCTTGCTGAAAGTAGCGCTTCAAGAAATAGATATCTGTCGTCATTGCGTTGCGATCGGTCACCAGGTTTGGGGTTTTTGGCTATGAGATCAAATCCCACCGGCTTGTTTTGTCGCGGGTATGCGTCATTGTTCATACCTATAAGACAGATTATCTTAGAGGGGATACTCCTCATAGGTAACATGGCGCAAAAAGTTACCCCTCTGGTGAGAAATCCAGATCCGTAACCTTTGTTCGTGAGCGAGTGGTCTATATGCCATTTGATTACGTCAATACCAACATCCTCATTAAATTCTGACACATCCTGCCGGCTGGACAAATCACCTATCACTTTTCGTAATGCCTGTATCTCCGTTTCCGTGTCTATATCCGGAGTAAATAAGGCGTTAAGGAGCCCTAAAAGAGTTTTGGACCATTTATTTAGTTTGCGAGGTTTGCCAAGGGATAAAACATGGGTAAATAACCGGTCTGTGAATTCGATAAATTTTCCAAGAGTAATAGACTCGTGGCCTTCAATATAATCAAAGGGAAGAATGCCTCCAAATATTTTTTCGTCTTTACCGGGCAGTGCATATCCCAGCAGGAACCTATCAATACCGGCCCTCCAGGTATTTTCCGGGAAAGGAGGGAGGCCTTCTTTTTCTTTGCTCGGCCCGTCTATTCCCCATCGTATTCTTGTCTCTAGTATCCAGTTTCGAATGAGGTCAAGATCTGCCTCAGATAATGCAAATGCTTGGTAGACAGCCTGAGACTCCAGTATTGAAAGAACCTCCGGGGCGCTAAAACGACTGTTGGCAAGATCAAGAATTGCAAGAAAGGTATCTATGATTTTTCCCCTCCTTCTCAGGCCTTGGTCTGCAATAGTAAAGGGAATTTTTGTCGGGTTGTCGGGTTTCATATCGAAGACCGCTTGTATGTACGGCGCATAAATCTCTATGTCCGGAGCCATTACAAGGATATCGGCCGGCGTAAGCTTGGTATTTTTCTCAAACATAGTGAGGAGCCAATCGTGTAATACCTCAATTTCCCTCATTGGGCTGTGACATGAATGTATCTTAATGGAGTCGTCATTCCCTTTAATAAAATTGTTTCCATCACTTTTTTTCTTTCTGTCCCGAAGGTTCAGAATGTCTGACTGTATGCAAGAAAGCAGGGTATCCTCACCGGGTTCTTGAAAAATTGTGTGCTCTTCACTTTCAAATTCGTTTATAACCTCAAAAAAATCCCTCCCAAGAGCGCCCATAGATGCAAGAATACCATTTCCTTTTTCAAAATAAAGCTCATCTATATCTTGATCACGTATGCTTGGCAGCTTTTTTTCTATCCCCAGCTCAGATATAATATCACCCCAATACTCCCTGCTTGGATTCATGAGGAAAAGGTTCACCTCCGTAAACCTTGAAATAACATGAAACAGTTGTAAATAAAATTCCGGGAGTGCTGAGATACCAAATACTGAAATTCTTACAGGGAAGTTAGGTATCGTGCTGGGGAGTTTGGTGGCCTCTTTAAGAAAGGCCCTCCCTAATGCGGCACGATGCATTTTTTCCCTTCCCTTAATTAGTTCTCTCCAGAGAACAGCCTGCCAGTGTTTTTCTCCGTTTTTCTCCCAACGGAAAATCATTTCCGGTCGAAAAAGCAGGTATTGGTCAAAGGTATCTGCAATCCGCTCTGCGAGTTGAAAACATTTGAGATTACCCCTGTTTTTTCCAAGGTAATGACTGATGCTTTCGAACCCTTCCGTTTTTATAAAGGATGGCAGGAGTTTCATTATACTCCAGGTCATTATTGTGGGGTCAAAGGGTGAGGGTTCTTGAATATCCGGGATCAGCTTACGGAATATGTCCTGGACAAATGTATTTGGAAAGGAAAATTTGAAGTTTGCACATACTCCATGACGCCGTGCAAATCTCATTGATATCCAGCGCTCCATGCCGGCGCTCTGGACAACAATGATTTCCTTTTCCATGGGAGATGATAGAGGTATGCTGATGACAGAGTTAAGCGCTTCGACCAGGTTTTCCAATCTGTTGCTAAAAAAAGTTCTGATGCATTTCATGGATATTCCTTTTTTAAAAAAAAAGGGTATATTTTATAAGTACATGCTTATATATATCAAATACAAGCCTTTTACCCTTTACTATCTTATCAATTTTTATTATTAAAAAAACATATTTTTTTAACCTTGACCAGATAAATTATCTATGATAAATAGACTTAAGATTTTAACATTAGTTAAAATTTGGTTTCTAATGAGGGATTAAATTTTTTAATACATGCAAAAATGTTTAGTAACCGTTCACGGTTCAACGTTTCCCGCTGAAAGCGGGATTCAGGGTTAAGAAAGAGACTAAAATCGGATCCCCGAAATGCTCGTAAAAAATGCGGTTTTTTTAACATCATTGTCAAGTACCATGCTCCAGATTTGTGGGGACGTAGAAGCGGTCGGTTTTTCAGTACAAAACGCTTACAAAATGGCATATGGTGATAAGAGCACAACCTTTGAATCCCGCTGTAAGCGGGAAACCTTTGAACCCCTGAACGCTTACAACGTTTAATCCTTTTATTATGAAATCACAATAGACATTTATTAAGGTGTTTCACAACAAATAATTATTACAGGAGGATTTATATATGGCTTATAATGCAGTTGAAATGAGTGATTGGCAAATTTCTGAGGCAGCTGAAAAAAACATGCCGACACCGGACGAGTGGCGAGAGAAAATGGGTCTTAAGAAGGATGAGATGCTTCCAATGGGAAGGCTCAGCAAACTTGACTTTTTAAAGATAATAGACCGTTTAAAAGATAAACCGGATGGAAAATACATAGAGGTTACCGCTATTACCCCAACACCCTTAGGTGAGGGAAAAAGTACGACTTCCATGGGATTGATGGAAGGTATGGGGAAAAGGGGCCTTAATGTAGGTGGATGTCTCCGACAGCCATCAGGCGGACCTACCATGAATATCAAGGGTACTGCCGCAGGTGGAGGAAACGCACTCCTTATACCGCTTACAGAGTTTTCCATGGGTCTTACCGGTGATATTAATGATATCATGAATGCCCATAACCTTGCAATGGTTGCCCTGACTGCAAGAATGCAGCACGAAAGAAATTACAATGATGAACAGCTGAAAAGACTCACCAAAATGCGCCGCCTTGATATCGATCCTACAAGGGTTGAAATGGGATGGATAATGGATTTTTGTGCTCAGTCGCTTCGGAATATAATCATTGGTATTGGCGGCCGTATGGACGGTTTCACCATGCAGTCAAAGTTTGGAATCGCTGTAGGATCAGAGCTTATGGCAATTCTTTCTATTGTACGAGATCTTGCTGACCTCAGAGAGAGACTTGGTAACATAACCGTTGCCTTTGATAAGGCTGGAAAGCCGGTAACAACAGGTGATCTTGAAGTAGGCGGTGCCATGACAGCATGGATGAGAAACACCATCAACCCCACCCTTATGAGCACGGCTGAACACCAGCCATGCATGGTCCATGCCGGTCCTTTTGCCAATATTGCCGTTGGGCAGTCTTCTATTATTGCAGATCGTATCGGACTTAAGATGTTTGACTACCATATCACGGAAAGTGGCTTTGCCGCAGACATAGGTTTTGAGAAGTTCTGGAATGTCAAATGCCGTTTCAGCGGCCTTAAGCCCCATGTTTCAGTCCTTACATCTACTATCAGGGCCATGAAAATGCATGGTGGAGGACCCAAGGTGGTGGCAGGGCTTAAACTTGCTGACGAGTATACCAAGGAAAACCTTGGTCTTCTTGAAAAAGGCCTTGCTAACATGGTGCATCACATTAATGTTATCAAGAAATCCGGGATTAATCCTGTTGTATGCATCAATGGCTTCTATACCGATACCAAGGACGAGATCGCTATGGTCCGGAAGGCTGCAGAAGATGCCGGGGCAAGAGTTGCTCTTTCCACGCATTGGGCTGATGGTGGCGATGGAGCCCTGGAATTTGCAGATGTGGTGAAAGAGGCATGTGAGGATGAGCCGGACTTTAAATTCCTCTATCCCCTTGAGATGAAGCTGAGGGATCGGGTTGATAAGATAGCCAAAGAGGTCTATGGGGCAGACGGAGTATCCTGGACACCAGAGGCAGAGGCAAAGGCAAAAATGCTTGAAGCCGACCCGCAGTATGACGACTATGCTACAATGATGGTTAAGACTCACCTTAGCCTTACACATGATCCAACCCTGAAGGGAGTTCCAAAGGGCTGGACCCTTCCTATCCGTGATGTGCTGATCTATTCCGGGTCCAAGTTCCTCTGCCCGTGCGCAGGGGCAATCAGTCTTATGCCTGGAACCAGCTCAGACCCTGCCTTCAAAAGAGTAGATGTAGACACAAAAACAGGCAAGGTTGAGGGAATATTTTAAATTAATAAAAGCTCCAGGGGGATTGTTCATATCCCCCTGGATATTGTTAATCTGCGCTTTAAATCTATTTACCCCATAACAGTTCAACACTCACTCCAGAAGTTTGTAGAATTGGCTTTTTTTATAAAAAAGCCTTTAAGCATAAAGAACAAACCCCCAATGTTTATTAAAAGCTATTTTTCTTTCTTGACATAATTAAATACGAAATGATAAAAGAACATCAAAAAACGTCAGGCATATCCTAACATTTCTTTTTTTGCTCCTAAATCGAAAAATTAAACTAATTTTGCCTGTTAAATATATACAAACATGTACTCCAGAGCGGGTTTTGTGACAATACCTGGATAATTATTTTTAAATAGATTTAAGAAATTCGTAAAAATTTTTTTCGCATAATTTTGATCGTTTTTGGAAGAGATTCATAAAATACCGGGCGTTAATCCGCCTGAGGCGGATAAAAAATTCCAAACTATATTAAGGGTTTCGGGCCTAATTTTTGGAATTCAGCGAGGCATTTAAGGGACCTTTTTTTATCCGCGAGTTTTAAAAAAGACTTTTGATACGACCATAAAGTTTAGAATTTACCATAGACCTTTATAAGTGGACTTTTTTGATTAAAAATTCAGAATAAAAGGAGAACTATAGAAATGACTAATAATGGAAAAAAGATAAAATCTGTACTCGTTGTTGGCGCAGGAGTGGGAGGAGTTCATGCGGCATTGAATTTGGCTGATCTTGGATTTAAGGTGTATTTGATCGAAAAACTTCCACATATAGGTGGAAAAATGGTGCAATTATATAGAACGGCTGAAAATAATTTTGCCCTTGGAGCAATTTCACCTATACTATTAACAACGGTTAACGATCCTAATATCGAGATAATAACACTGGCAGAGCTTCAAAAGGTTGCAGGAGAGCCGGGTAACTTTACTGCCTCTATCAAAAAAAGCCCCCGCTATGTGGACCCCATCAAGTGTGTAACGTGCGGACTGTGCTGGCCGGAATGCCCGGTTGAGGTGCCAAGTGAGTTTAATTACGGCTTAGGGTCAAGAAACGCAATAGGCATGCCATATGCAGGCGCTGTCCCAAATAAGCCCTCCATTGATCCTGGTACCTGTCTAAACTTAAATGGGGAAAGCTGCACAAAGTGCGCAGATGTATGTCCTACTGATGCCATAAGTTTTGACGGCAAAGAGTCTATTCAGGAGCTCAAGGTCGGCGCTATTATGCTTACATCCGGTATAGAACCCTACCGTACCTCATCAGAGGCAAAAAAGCTTGGTTACGGGCAAATGTCCAACGTTATAGACAACTTTCAGATGGAAAGAATGGTCAGCATATATGGGCCTACTAAAGGTGAGATTCAAAGACCGTCTAACGGAGAAACGGCAAAAAAGATTGCCTATATCCAGTGCGTAGGTTCAAGAAAATCAGACGATGATAGTCTGGAATATTGCTCCTCTGTTTGTTGTATGTATAGTATACGGGCTGCCTTGTCTGCACAGGTAAAGGATGCGGAACATGATGTTACTATTTTCCATAATGATATAATGGCCATATCAAAGACCAACGAGAAGGTCTATGGGGAGGCAAGGGAAAATGGAATAACCTTCATAAGGGGCAACGTGTCCTCAATAACAGAGGATCCGGATACGAAAAATCTTACAGTAAGCTATTTTTCCGAGGCGGGCGAGCAATCCGGGCAAGAGGTTTTTGACCTTGTAGTCCTGTCAATGGGTCTTATCCCTTCCCAAGATGGTGTTAAGTTAGCCAAATCTCTTGAAATTCCTCTTAACAACTGGAATTTTCCAGAGCCCCCGGCACATTCATATATGGCGCTGCCTGGAATAGCCGTAGGCGGAAGTTTTAAATCCCTTGAGGACTCACCGTTAGCCGTGGCGGATACCCAGGCCGCAGCCATGGAAGTGGCGGATTTGCTTTCAGATTCTGTTCCGGAAGGCCAGGAGAGTAAGCCCCTCCCACCTGAATTGGATGTTATGGGGATTCCTCCAAGGGTAGGGGTATATGTATGTGAGTGTGGCGGAATAATAAAAAAGGTTGTAGACACCAAGCAGATTGAGGAATTTGCCGGTCAATTGGATGGAGTTGCAGATACTAAAATTATACAATATGCCTGTTTTTCCGAGGGAATGAAGGAGATTCAAGAAAGCATCAAGGAAAATGAAATAAACAGGGTTGTTATGGTTGCCTGTAGTTACCGCAGCCACCTTCCCAGATTTCAAAATCTTGTTAGGCAGGTCGGTTTGAATAAATTTTTGGTAGAAATGGTAAACGCCCGTGAATTGTGCGCCTGGGTCAATAAAGACGAAAAGGCTGGGGCCACTGAAAGAATGAAGGATGAAGTTAAGGGAATTGTGGGCAAGGTAAAAGGTCTTGCACCCTTACCTGTTTACACAAGGGACGTAAGGCAGAGGGGCCTTGTTTTAGGTGGAGGTGTGGCAGGACTGGCATCTGCGTTGAGCATATCATCCCAGGGTATACCTGTAGATATTATTGAAAAAACATCTGCATTAGGGGGAAATGCGAATAGTATTTCCTATGATACAAAGGGTAATAAAATTTCCGATTACATTGATGGACTTGTGAAAGATATTAATGAAAGCCCATTGATAAATGTATTTTTGAACTCAGAGATGCAGGAGGCAAGGGGACGGATAGGACAATTTTCAGTCAGAATAAAGACTTCATCAGGGGAATTGGAGAATAAATATGGCGCCATCATTGTTGCAACAGGCGGCAGAGAATATAAACCGCAAGAGTATCTTTATGGGCAGAATAAGATGGTTGTCACCCAGTTAGAACTTGAGGGTATGATAACACGGAATGACCCTACGTTAAAGGATATCAAATCCGCTGTTGTTATCCACTGCGTTGGCTCGAGAAATGAAGAAAGACCCTATTGCTCAAGGGTGTGCTGTTCGCAGGCAGTGAAAAATACGCTCAAATTAAAAGAAATTAACCCAGATCTAAAAGTTCATCATCTCCATAGAGACATAAGAACCTATTTCCTAAATGATATCCAATACAAAATGGCGGAAAAACAGGGTGTATCTTTTATACGATATGATGAAGAAAATGGAATAGATGTCTCTCAAGATGCAGGCCTGACCGTTGGATTCAATGACATTAAGACCGGACAAGGCATTGAGTTAAATCCGGATTTGTTAGTTTTAAATACGGCAATAATACCAGGGGAGGATAATGCTACTCTCTCCCACCTGCTTGGAGTCCCATTAGATGAATACAACTTCTTTGATGAGGAAGGCTATATGACCTTTACACCGGTAGACTTCAGCAAGAAGGGAGTTTTTCTCTGCGGTTCCGCCCATGGACCAAAGACTATTGACGAGAGCGTAGCACAGGCAAAGGCCGCCTCAATAAGGGCGCTGTCAGTGCTATCAAAGGAAACACTTATACATCAAAATGTTTATGCAGAGGTTAATCCTGGTAAATGCATTGCATGTCTCACCTGTGTGAGGGTGTGCCCCTTTGGCGTGCCATTTATAAATGATGATGGCGTAGCCGAGATTGTTCCTATTGAATGTAGGGCCTGTGGAGTCTGTGTGAGTTCATGCCCGAATGATGCAATAGAGCTAAAGAGCTTTACCGATATTGATGTTATTCCTCAAATAGAGACAATATTCGCATAATAAACAGAAGGAGATAGAGAAAATGAAGGCATTTGAACCAAAGATTGTTGCTTTTTGTTGCCATTATTGCGCCCTTGCAGCCGCTGACGTAGCCGGGAAAATGGGATTCCAGATTCCCTCAAATATCAGAATAATAAGGGTACTGTGCACTGGTAAGGTGGAGGTGCTCCATATTTTGAAGGCTTTTGAAGCCGGTGCAGATGGCGTTGTAGTAATAGGATGCAAATTTGGTGAGTGTTATTTTAAAGAGGGTAATTTCAGGGCTGCCAAGAAGGTTGAGAGAGTGCAGTCTTTGATAGAGGAGGTAGGTCTTGAAGGGGAGCGGGTTAAATTTGACTTTGTACCTGGTCCTGGAGCAAAAAAATTTGCTGCCATTTTGAGTGATATGACTGAAAAAGTTAAATCTATGGGACCAAATCCTTTAGGGCAATGATAAATTGTAAATAGCATAAATTAAAATTAGGGAGAAGAATTATGATAGTCGCTGAAAGAAAGCCATTTTCTGAAATATTGTCTATGGTAGAGAACTATTCCAAGATTATTGTTCTGGGCTGTGGCTCTTGCGTTACTATATGCATGGCTGGCGGCGAAGAGGAGGTCAAGATTCTGGCCTCTCAATTGAGATTGGCCTTTAAAAAAGATAAAAAAAATGTAGAGGTCGAAGAATTTATGGCCTTGCGCCAATGCGACGACGAGTTTATGGACGATCCAGTCCTTATCGAGAAAGTGCAAGCTGCAGATGTTGTAATATCTATGGCATGTGGAGTAGGGGTGCAACATGCAACTGCATTTTTTAACCGTGTTA
>Ga0307990_1001074_pt1 | contig 23302 bp, 24 predicted proteins | sample EllFjometagen129_FD_203168 | JGI IMG/M metagenome (GOLD analysis project Ga0307990, IMG submission 203168) | Marine microbial communities from Ellis Fjord, Antarctic Ocean - #129 | ecosystem: Environmental > Aquatic > Marine > Unclassified | place: Southern Ocean | collected 2014-10-08
CCTTTCCTTCATTGAGCCAAGCCAAGATTCCATTCCCCGATTCAAACTTTGGAGGCCTTCGCTTAAAGCTCCCCTATTTTGTCGCTGTGAACTCTCTGCTAAACCAGCTAACGATCCTATCATAATACACCTCTACTTATTACATCCAGGGACTTCCGAAACCAGCATAGGGTGAAGTACCACTACTATTTACCCCCCCCCACCATCCCTGATTTTGTCCAAAGTCCCATACGTTTAGACCTGTTTGCAAAGCTCCAAGTCCTGATCCTGCTATATTTAACCAGTCACCTACCTGACCAGACACTGGTTGACCTGGAACCTGTACACTTGCATCTGTAGTCTGCGAAGGAACACCATAAGCCAACCTCTGCATATCCATTCCGGCCTTTGCAAGACTATCTGCATAGCGCATAAAAGCCGTGTATGGGGTATTCTGTTGAGCGTAATCTTGCTGTGCCTGGGGAGCCAACATATTAGCGCTTAAGCGTTGCTGCTCAGCAGCCATGCCGCCACCCATCATTACGTTGCCTACTGGCTTTCCACCAAAAGAAATATTAATCGGATTGGCTTTAGCTGCATCTATAGCTTGATTATATGGTTGGACATTTTGTTGTATAGCATCTACATATTGCTGGTTTTGGGCATCACGGTATTGCTGTTCTCCGGCTAATGCCTGCGCTAAATAGGACGCTTGACCTGCACCCGGACTTCCAAAAACATTATCCAAATACATTTCCCAAACAGCCGCTCCGCCCGCCGGCAGAGGACCAGGCGCTTGTATTTGAGTTTGAGTTCCTTCGGTATCGCCGCTCATATTATTACCTCCGATTGACCCTATTCCGGACAACGTGCCCAGAGACGAGGGTTGCTGTGTTCCTCCCAAAAAATCCGTTTGTGGTTGTGCTCCGTCAGCTATTTCCGACAAGGAAAGCGCCGGAGGTTGTTGAGCGGTGGGTTGGTGGCCCAAAATATTCTGCGGTAGCAACATACTTGCATCCGTAGCCGCAGGCTGTTCCGTGGGTTGTTCGGCCTGCCCTGGCAATAATGTACCGGTATCGCTAGGGGGTTGCTGCTGTGGCGGGGCGAGGTCTCCGTTGGTAGCAGGCAAAGAGGGAATTGATGGTTCCCTTGGCAATAATGTACCGGCATCGCCGGGGGGCTGCTGTTGTATATTTCCCGCAAAGGGTGGTTGATCTGACAATAAAGGAGCATAAGCCTCGTTTGGGACGACTTGGGAACTACCAAAATCAATAGTCAGGGAATCGCCTTCTTTATAGCTTAATGAGCCGACATCATCGTAAAAACCACCAACAGTTCCCAGATAGTTACCTTCCAAATCGTAAGTATGTCCTCTGCGGGTATCTACATAACCAATTAATTGATCGTTTGCATAAAGTTCTCCCTGGGGGTGTCCAGGAGTAAAAGAATTTGAGTAGGGCGCGCTCCCAGTTTGTTCCCGTTGCCATTGATGGAATTGCTTATATGCCCCATTTTGCACAAACTGGCCGTAATATTTCCCGCTCTGGCCTTCATCAAACGTAATTCCATAATTATCTAACCACCATTTGTCCCAATCTTCTGGCGTTCCTCCGCGAGTATCTTCTTTAATGTTGCGGACACTGATATCATTCCTTGGCCTATTTAAGCTAATGCTGCCAGGCAAACCCAAAATAGAAGTCTCTTCACTGTCCATAAAAGCAGGTGCATGGATATCAGTTAATTCCCCCCCCTGCGGCTCCCTGTTCAACTTTCCAGTCAGAATAGGGTCAACAGTGCCATCATCGTTTATTGCAGATGTTTTTGAACTGCAAACGAAAGAGTTTACATTGTTACCGTCTTCACTAAGATTTCCTATAATTTGACCGCCCGAATTAAATACCATTCCAGATTCATCAGCCCAATATCGTTTTCCGGCTAAAGTGACCGGCGTGAAATCCCCTTGTGACTGTGGTACTTGACCAGACGGAACGAGTACCTGGTTATAAATTTGAGCTTGCAATGAAGGCACATTGTAATATACAAATGGTTTCCATTTGTATCTATTACTTCCAAATTTAGGAGGTTTCGGTTTATATATAAGTGGGTCGAATTCTTCCCATCCTATATTGTCAAGTGTGGCGATTGCTTCTTTTTCTTTCCCCTGGCGAAAAAGTTTACGAAATTCTGTTTCTGGTATATCTGCAGGCTGATCTCCATGCAGACGTTCATTCGTGCATTGTTCTAATTTATTGGTTCCAGGGTTATACCTGAGGAGAACACGAGCTTGATTTTGTCCTGTGTCCTGTAAGTAATAATTTCCTTCATTGTCAATATGTATTGTTTCTAACTCAGGATTACGCCATGAAACGCGGGGCTTTAGATTTTTTGCCCACTTTTTCTGTGCGTGCTTCGACATGAAATGACTAAAAATTCCCATTCCCACGCCAACAACAATAGCCGCAGGATTACCTGTTGCTGCCCATACTGCCATTCCTCCAAGATCGAACGCAGTTCGGCCAGACGGGTCTTTTGCAAAGTTGTAAGCTGCAAGACCGGTGCCTACCCACGGAATCCATTCACCGACAGAACTTGCACCAGCCAATCCCGCCCCTTCGGCAGCCTGATTTGCATATTGAGTTGCGGCAGTTCCGGAAAGGCCCATTTCTGCTGCTTCTTGAAGTCCTTGCTGAAAGGCCCGTTGTATTAGTACGGTATTGGCAGTGTTATAAGCACCTAATCCTTGCTGTACTCCGGCAGCGACTTGACCCGGATCTCCTTCGTCAAAACCTTGATAGATATCCAACCCGCTCTGGGCACCGCCTAAACCAACGTTTGCTATACCCATTTATCGAAGTCCTCTTTTTTGGTTAAGTACCATTTTTAGGCACCCGGATTTCCATATTGAGCCATGTAAGGCAAAGCATTATAAACCATTTGATAGGGAGCCAAAGGATTGCGGCTTTCTGACTGAGAACCACTTGTCTGCGTTGTGTAGCTGCCCAAATTGCTGGCAAGCCCACCAAGCGTTGCAGGATAAGAGGTTTGATATGCTGCTTGCTGGCTTGCAAGTTGTCCCAATGCTCCTGCCTGTTGCCCTGCAAGTGAAGCTTGTTGAGGCAAAATGCTTCGATATGCCGTATTGGCTGCATTAGCCAAGACTCCCTGCCCAGTAGTTGAATTAATCATATTCTTGGATGCAAGCTGATTTAATCCCCCCTGCAACGCTGGTTGTAATTGTTGTTGGTATATAGTGGGCAAATAGTTCTGGGCCTTCTCGTACCCCTGGTTGATTTGCTGTCCCGCCGTATCGTATGACCCAGAGATTAAAGACTGAAATGCTTCAGGCGTCATGCTCTCTTGTAACTGAGACATCCATCCGGCAATAGTAGGGGCATATTGTTGCCCCATTCCAGAATATGATGATCCTTGCGAACCAGATGTAGACCAGGGGCCTTCAACACCAGATACATCAGGAAGATTAAAGGCTGATCCCTCCTGGGACGATGCTTGGCCTGACGGACCAGAACCTGCTTCTACAGTTCCATCAAGGTGGGTAAACCCAAGCTGTCCATTTTGCCCAGCCGCTATGTCACCAATATGATCACCACCTAAACCATAACATTGACCTGTCTTGAGGTTCACTCTACCTGATACTTGACCATTAAGAAGTATATTCCCGTCAACATCAATATCAAAAGAACTATTTTGGAAATCATAATGCCCAGGGTTAACTATAGGTTCTTGATTTGGCACCGGGTAGGCACCACCATGCATGGGGCCTTCACCAGATGGCCCACCTCTTGCTTGAAGGAGGGCGCGCCTTATGGCATTAGTGTGAGAATTATCAGATCTTATAGGTTCTTGATTTGGCACCGGATAGGGGCCACCAGAAAAGGGGCCTTCAAAGGGTGCGCGGCCACCGTCCCCACTGTAAGGGTTATAAGATACTACAGGTTCTTGGGGATAGAAGGGGCCACCACCGTCCCCACTGTAAGGGCTATGAGATAGTATAGGTTCTTGATTTTGAACGGGATAGAGGGGGCCACCTTGCATGGGGCCTTCACCAGAGGGCCGACCTTTTGCTTGAGGGAGTGCGCGGCTCATGGCATTAATGGGAGAGCTATCAGATATTATAGGTTCTTGATCTGGCACCGGATAAGGGCCACCAGAAAAGGGGCCTTCAAAGGGTGCGCGGCCACCGTCCCCACTGTAAGGGTTATAAGATACTACAGGTTCTTGATTTTGAAGGGGGGGGTCACTATAAGTTTGTAACGGACCAGAACCTGCTTCTACAGTTCCATCAAGGTGGGTGAACCCAAGCTGTCCATAATGCCCAGCCGCTATGTCACCAATATGATCACCACCTAAACCATAACATTGACCTGTCTTGAGGTTCACTCTACCTGATACTTGACCATTAAGAAGTATATTCCCGTCAACATCAATATCAAAAGAACTATTTTGGAAATCATAATGCCCAGGGTTAATTATTCGATTTTGATTACTTTCATTTCTTCCAATTCCTGTCCAGGCCATGATTATTTACTCCTTTTATGTTCTATTTCTTTTAAATAACAGGAACACTTTTTATTAATTCCTGAATCACTAAGTTATCCAAGGTATAGTCAACCCCACCAGAAACAGCCAAAACATACTGCTGATTTCCTTGAGGACGATCATTTGCATCTCCCCAAGTCCAAAAACCAATAGAATAATCAGGATACCAGGGCAATGTCCTTGCTCTCTCAGTTTCTTCTAAAAAGACATTCCTGAGTTGTTTATAGAGAGAACTTTGATAATATCCCCATTTATCAGCCATACCAGAAAGATCGGCACCTGTATAGGTCAAATATCCACCTGCATCTCGAACCACAACAATATTAGGTATCCAAACATCTTTTCCGTATCGTGTCGCAAGTTGTCTGACTACATTGCTGACCATTCGGTGATGTTCATGCCCATACTCTCCCCAGGGATTATGAGTATAGATTGTGTCAACTTCGGGATCGGCGATTATGTCCCTCAAGAGCTTTTTTAAGATTATTTCATTTGTTCGCTCTTTATGAAACCTTCCTGTTTCAACTGGACCGCCACCAGGGATATGTGTAAACTGAATCTCTCCTGATGGGTTTCCCGACATCGTGCCGATAAAATCTCCGCCCAGGCCATAGCATTTGCCTGTGCTGAGTTCTACTGTTGCGGCTTTTTCTCCATCGACATAAATAAAGCCATTACTTGCAAGAACGTACGTCCCTGATTCAAAGATGTAATCACCAGGAACAAGCTCTCCTGATTCAGCACAAGGGCCGATTTCTCTATTAAGGAAGTTATCACAATATGGCCCGACCTCCATTATCCCTCTGGTAGGACACCACGTACCAGAGAAGTGCTTAGAGAGTTCGGTTGCTATATTACAGTGTCCATAAGTCATAGGTACTGCTGCAACATAAACTTTGTCGAATTGCTCAAGAAACGGTAGCATCCAGATGACCTCATCGTCGAGATGAGCAATAATCACAATAGATTGAGCTTGCGCTTGTATTGAAGAACTCATAAGTAAAACCACCAAACTTACAAAAAGTATTTTAATCTTTTTTTTCATTCTTTAATTCCTGAATCATTTCTTCGACAAATTCCATGATCAAGATTTTCCAAGAATCCACCAAATCCAGCAATGATTTCTTTACTTAGGCGATTGCCTCGGTTTTCAGCCCAGTAGACATATTTGCTCTTGCATTGTTATCAAAGTTATAAGTACCAGCTGGGAGGGGTAAATTGCCCATAATTTTTACTCCTTACGATACGGCTTCATAATTTTCCAACACAATATAACACCGCCCCCTAAGTGGCAAGCCGTTTCCGAAAGTGCTGTTATATGTGCCCTTGACAATAAAAATTCTCCTAACAACCTCAAATTGGGTCTCCCCGGCCTGGATTGCACAGTCATCACCGGAGAGAACTACATCCTCCGAGGCAGTCGGTGAAGCTATCGCAACCTCATCTCTACTATTGATTGTCGTGCCGCTTGCATCAGTAAGCGTCCAGTTGAGAGTTTCGGGAGCCTTGGTACTCCCATCTTCATCAGTGGTGGCAATATTAACAACATAAGTGCCACCTTCATCCGCGTGAACAGATAATACAGTTGCCATGATATATACCTTCAAGCAAGAGTAAGTATGTTTGCACCAAAGTCGAGCTTGAGAGTTTCCCCATCTGCTACCGTTATCGAGGAGCCATAATCATGCCAGCAAACCAATTCGTCATTTGTCGCTGTGTTATCATAGATTGTCACATAGCGAAATGGTCCTATACTACCACCAGATGCAGTCAGGGTTAAGTCTGTTAAGACAAGAGCATAGGTTCCTGCAGTTTGTGCTGAAGAGACAGTAGCAATATCTCGTGTCGAGCAAAACGTGTAAGCCACCTCGGTAAGATCAGCCAATACAGTATTGGTAGCTACTGGAGCGACATTGCTCAGAGCCACCACAAGCTGATCTGCTCCGAGGTCATGCTTCTTTTCTGCTATAGCCTCTACAAAAGATTGAAATTTATTGAAAGTTGCCATAATCAAACTCCTTTTAAATCCTTGGTGTAAATGTTATCCCCGGCTTCCTTGGTGTAAATGTTATCCCCGGCTTCCTTGGTGTAAATGTTATCTTCATTCTGCCAATGGGTAATCCACTCCGAGTAAATGTTATGTCAGTCCCAGTTAGTATAAATTCTCCTGAGTCCATTGATAAAAGACGGTTGAAAAATAAGCCGATATCAGCACCGGTGAGTGTGAATGATCCTGAATCCATTGCAAGGAAGCGGTTTCGCAACAGGTTAATATTTGCACCGGTGAAGGTGAATGATCCCGCATTCATTGATAAATATCTGTCCACAAGCAAATCAATATCTGCACCGGTGAAGGTGAATGATCCCGCATTCATTGATAAATATCTGTCCACAAGCAAATCAATATCTGCACCGGTTAAGGTGAATGATCCGGAATCCATCGCAAGTAAATACGTTATTAAATAGATGAGGTTAATATTTGCACCGGTGAGAACAAAAGATCCGGAATCCATCGCAAGTAAACGACCTCGCAACAAATCAATATCTGCACCGGTGAAGGTGAATGATCCCGCATTCATATTAAGTGAGCGCCCCAACAATAAATCGACATCTGCGCCTGTAAGTGCAAAAGAACCTGCACCCATTGCAAGAGCAGGTATTTCCGGTGTTCCCTCTATAACAAAAGTTCCGGGATCACTTTGGTTTTTGTATTCTGCTCCCATCCATTCAACAGATCTAGCTATATTTGAAACACGAACCTCATCTATCCAACCGTCCGAAGAAGTTCCGAAAGTTGATCTTTCTAATATACCAATATGACAGGTATTCAATATTGACATATCACCTAGTAAATCTGTGTTCGTCCCCTCCACAGCCCCACCATCCACATAAACCGATCTGGAACTTTTGCTCGCTTGTGTGCCAACAATATAGTGAATTGCGTCATCATTTATAGCAGTTGTTCCTTTTGCTTCGCATTTCCAAGTAGCATTTTCTTTGAATATTATTCGTGCTGAATACGGGGAGTTTGGATCTATCTGGAGCAAGAGTGCCCATGAAGTATTTCCATTGTATCCTTCTCCAAATATTGTCCCAATTCCAGATGATCTAATCCAAGCACTTATAGACCAAGAGGTATTATTAACTACAAGCATATTAGCTGGTGTTATATAATCATCGCCAGAAGCACTACCATCAAAATCCTGCCCTTTACCTATTTTCCCAGTAGCCTCTATTGGTTCATTCGCAGCTTTTTTCGTCCCATCATTACTATTACTTGTAGAATCAGTAATGGTAGAAGTGGTCGCATCATTCATATGCTGAACCATAATAAAATTACTGTCCCACACATTCTCAGCACCATAAGCATTGTCTATTGCAGGCTGGCTTTCTCCAGACTTATGATACCAAACGTAAATGGTTGTGTTAGATGAAGAGCTTATTGAAGGAACTTTTACCCAAATCTCGGCAACTCCATTGGCTGGGTCATTATCAATCGTGGAGGTAACAACTTCACAGGCAAGTTGGGTGTCCCCAGCGCTATCAGACGAAAAACGGATATCACCACCACCACTGAGCGCAGGGTAGCTTCCATCTGCATCAAACATCTCAGATGGCAAAGTATCCTTTGTCAGCAAAACAGGAAAGTTTACCTGATTGGCATCAACCTTGCTTGATTGTATTACTAGGGCACATTTGCGGCCCCAACCAGTTGGGAAACTCATTGATTATATCTCATCAGTCTTTGTATCCAATATAGAATCTGACTGCCCTTTTTTCTTGCTCAGTTCTTCTTCAAGTATTTCCATAACAAGATTTTCTAAGAATCCACCAAATCCAGCAATGATTTCTTTACTTAGGCGATTGCCTCGGTTTTCAGCATCGAAATTTCTCATAAAAGGAACAAATTTATCTTGTACCCTAACAAGTAATTCTTGATTCTGTTTTTGCTCCATTATTTTTTTATCCCCCTATGAGGCAGTACACCTTCCGGCAAAGATTCGCATAACGTATTATCACTAAGCTTTCTATCTATTTCCAGTTTCCGTAAAAGCATATTGAGAATTCTCTCAGGTGTATTGGCATTAACAGCTAAACAAAAATCTCTGGCTTTTTTATACCTTTCATTTCTGAAAATTAGCCGGACCGGTTCAGAATTAATTAGCTCGTTATTAACATCATACTTTTTGTTGACAGCCTCAACTTGCATTCTCTCTGTTTCGAGATCAAATGCAAATCGCAGTAATGTCAATTCTTCCCTTGTTACTTTAATTGATTCTCTAAGTTCTGTGTTCATTTATTTTTCCCAAAATTATAGATTATGTTGTAAATTCAAACTCATACTGACTCAAGAAAGAATGGTCTACAATGCTATAAAGTTTAAGTCTTCCAGCAGCCTTATAAGCTCTCACTATATCTACGCAAGCTACTTGTCCACTTGTATTGACATGACGTACATATAAATCCCTGAATCTATAACTAAGTGATCCCAAATCTGTAGATAAATTAGTATAAGGAACCATGGCTGGGGAAAAAATCTGCACTTCATATGAACATTTCAATTTCAAGGCATAACCACTTTCAGCAGTCATGTAAATTCCACGATTACAGTGCACATATAAATAATTATTATCTGCAAATATAGCCGCATAAAACACATCTCCTGAATTACGGAAATCTATAGCTTGCCCAGCGTGCATTCTAAATTCGCCATACATATCAAAGCCATAGGCTGCTTGGGTGGTAGAACCATTTACATAAACCGTGTTATCGGCCGTATGACTGGCTGTATAATCACCAGGATTGAGACAATTATGCTGTGATGTATAATCACCAGGATTGAGACAATTATGCTGTGATGTATAATCACCAGGATTGAGACAATTATTAGCACTAGTTACATCAGCGCCATCGTCAGGTTTATGGGTATCATCATCTGCTATCTGACTCCAATTAGCGGTGTTGGCCGCTGTTGCTATTGTGCCGTCTCTTATTGAAGACCAGTTGGTTCCATCATATCTATAGGGTTCATTGTCATTATCCGTATCAAACCAGAGGTCATTTTCCCGCATACCTATAGTGGGCATAGATGTTTGAGCAAATACATTTCGATAATTTCTGTATCCTTCCGTATCCTGAAGAATCTGTAAAGATGGAAGTCTTACTTCGTTTTCAGTGTTGCAGCGAGCATCGGGTTGACATACTATGTCAAATAGCTGCCCACTAGAATAATCATCGGGATCAATATAAAAATCAGCGAATCCTGCTGAATCGGTATAGATTTGAGGCGCTGTGTCATGAAGGCTATCGTTGGCATCAAAAACACGGGCAGGTGTAGACGTACCGGCAAGATAAATCGAAACACCGGCATTCTTTAGAAGAACCCCGTTTTGCTTAAATGTTTGCCGCCAAAGAGTTTTAGCCATGTCAGTGTCCTCTACTTCTCATGGATGCAATCAATAATCCCAATCCCTGGATATTTACAGGACTTGTAAAAGTTAATGTATCCAGTTTTACCTGAATTGAATCACAGGAAAAATTTAAGCGGGATTGAACTGGACCGGCAGAGGTTGAAAGATTTTTGCTCAGAAATGCCGAATCGCTCCCATTTCGATAAAATGCCATTGTCCAGCTTGCATTTGCCGCGCTTGCTAATTCAATAAACATATCTCGTACAAGGATGGAAGCCCCCGGCATTCCCAGGATTGCTGATTTTATTTCGTAGTCAGGAGTTGCCCCATCATCTTGAACCAAAGTATCATCTAGTCTATAAAGATAATAATTTGAACATCCTACATAGAATTTATTATTGAAAGACGCAAAAGCAGTCGGAGTAAGATTCTTGAATTTGTATTCTGACCAGGGATATCTGGTCGGACCCTCTTCTGAATTTATGGGGTATGCTACATGACAAACAAGCACATTGTCATACCCATTAAGTTTGATTAAATATTGTCCATCTGCCGGATTATACTCAGCAAAGGCATTATCATCAAAATAGGTAGCTATTTTATTCTTTACGGGATCGCCAGGAGAATAAGTCCTGATATCCCCGTATTCTTGTACGCCTGCTATGTTATGAACAGATTCTCCACTTGCCAGCCAAACATCGTTTCTCAAACTTTTCACAGTTTTGTGATTTGTAAATATCTGTTGAAACAATGGCGGGAGAGTAAAATCGTTAGGAGTTGCTCCTGTCAAACGAGAGATATATGGCTGTTGCTCTTTTCCGAAAACAAAGAGATCGCCGTAATGAGCGACAATCCCCCCCACAGGATACGAATTTGCGTTATCGTCAACCGCAGAAACATACCCCCCACCGTCCGTATCATAACCAGTGTTTGTAGACAAAAGGGAAGTAGCGGTAGACCAGTCGAAAACAGTATTGACATTTGAATACCAAATATACCCGGGATGGTCCGGGTCGCCGGCTACAAAAAGCCTATTATCTTTTACGTCTCCAAACTTGGCTTTAGGTGGCAATCCAGGCTTTACGCCTAAGTTTGTATTTGCGGTAGACACATTGTGCCAAGTGCCATCATAGTAATATTGATCTCCACCGGATGCTACCGTGGAGCCATGGACTTTGAGATAATTGGCAGCACCCCCGCCAGAATATTCTAAGCAGATAATAAACTCAGTGGCCGAGGCCATAAAATAGCTGCCATCAAATACAAAGCTTTTTTGTATGGCGTTTGTGGTTAGTGTAGCAATGTTGATTGCTGCAGATGTTGCAAGCAATGTGTCCCCTGAAGCATTGAACAATTTAGCCGTAATGTTGCCCGTCGGAGAACCTGCCTTATTGATCCAAATATCCAAGGTAGTTAAAGGAATCGTATAACCCGTAAAGACGCCTGTAGTGAACTTAGTCCCACAACGGATTTTTGATCCAGAATAGAGACTTTGAGTATTATCATCATTTGCACATAAATTGCTATGTTGATAGGCCGCGTGGCCCACTCCATCATCATAGGCAAGACTAACTGTTGTCCCCTGCGTCACTTTGATATAATCTCCATCAAGAATGACACAATAGCCGTTAAATGGCACCAAGGTTGCCTCACCGCTCAGGGTCGCAAGCGCGTTACCCGGATCGATAGTGGGTTCTACTCCTGTGCATTTGTAAATTTTGTGATCAGCATCAACTAAAAAAATATAGGTATTTGCTCCTATAGGAATATAGGCAATATGCTTTATTGCGGCGCCAGTTGCGACACTACTTACTTTTTTGAGACCGTCTCTTGTTACCCATTTTCCGAAATCGTTGAGCTTGAAATTTTGGCAAGAAGCAAACTCATCTGGGAGCAATTGCTTTTCATTGACAACCGAATTAAGGCCCAGAGGTTTAGTCCAGAGCATTAAAGGCTGTGATTGCCGTGGTTGAGTATTTGAAGTAGGCCACGGCATTTTCAGAAATCCAATTTTCTTCTGGCAGGCATTTGTGGTGCATACCGTCTCATAATATTTTTTGACATTACCGCTTGACTGAAAAATTTCATTAAAGCTCCATCCATCCCAGCATCAAATTCGTTGCGATTTTTGGCCTGAACAACCACTGCTTGTCTTAAGGTATCATTAAATTGATCTGCATAAGGCAGGGTTCCATCAATAAGCAGAGTTCCGGTTGCTTTGTCCAAATATAAAGTCAGCGAATAATCAGCATCAGCAGTCTCTTCAAATTCAATATTTTGCCCTATCACACACCAATAGTCAGGCTGTCCAGTAGAGGATATCCATTTTCTTTCATAATAAAGTCTTGCAGGCGGTGTCATCGGACTAAGTTGAGTAGTATCAATCCACACATCGGTAATAATTATGGTATTTGTCGGCACAGCGACCGAATTGTCGCCGCTCACAAGAGTTTTGCTCGTATCCTCAGCCATTACAAGATCGCTCCCGATTCCGGATAACGTATAGTCAAGCTGGAATATGGCCCTGTTGAGATACTCTAAAAGCTCGGCAACAGTATACTCAGCTACATCAATATCCCGAAGATCATATCTTGCTACGGTTATTAGGGTATCTGGAGTGGTCATCTTTTCTTATTACCGATCCATAATTCTTACCAGTTGTTACCAACTGAGGTTATCTCCTGCTTCATAGACAATAGTTTCACCACCATAACAACTGATAGCCAGAGCTGCCGTCTCTACAGGCTTAAATTCCGCCAGAACTTGGCGTATTCCCTTTTAGTCAGTTCTGAAACAAAGTGCGCTTACCTCAACTATGAGCCCATCACAATCGACCGTTCCGGCACCGGAAAAATCAATAGTGTCGGCAGTAGAGAAGTAGACCGGGACTTGCCTTAGTGGAGCTTTATTTACCATCACAGTCAAAGTAGCCGTGCCAAGATCAAGTGTACCGCCTGTGTTATTCAGCAATAACGCGGTGACTGTATCGGCTGCCGTAACAGAGGCAGTTAACGCCACGTCAGCTAGGTCAATGCTGTAATAAGCAACGCACATATCACCCAACTGTGCCCCGTTCACCGTAACTTCTTTGGCTTCTTCATCGCCATCGGGAAGAGAAGCGGCATCCCAGGTATCCGAAGCGGTGTAAATGGTAGGGACTACCCCTGTGACATCCATGGCGAGTTCCTGACCCCACTTGTCTACATCACCGCCATAGCCAAGGTTGAGGATTGCTCCAGTACCTTCAGCCGTGACGATCCGAGCCCAAACATCTAAAACTGTGGTTTCGGCAATCACATTCAGAACCTGGGCAACATCTGTATCGCCCGTATCCAAAGTTTGCTTTGTGAAATCAACATAATTTCGTAAAACGAAAAGATGCTGATCTATTGGTGATAAAGGCCGCACAGCAGCCTTCTTGGATTTTATCTTAGAATGGCTACTCGGGATCATCTGACCCCCAATAGTGCCATCCGTAAAGTTATATGTAGCAGCCATTTTATTACCTCACATAAGGAAGGGCGAACCTTGGAAAATCACCCTTCCTTGTATTATTTGTATTTACCCCTACAAGCTAAAATGCCGAAAGGTTTTTCACGCACATCGCCACGACTTCAACCTTTAAACCGTCAATATCAACAGCGCCGGTATCTGTAGTAGCCAGGATGTCAATGGTATCAGTAGCGGAGAAATATAAAGGAACCCGAAGATATCCAAGCAGGCTTCCCGCAGCACCATCAACCGCAAGAGCAACACCCCAGACGTCAGGATCACCCCCATAACCAAGATCTACTGTTCCATTTGCTGTCTCGGCAGTAATTACCCTAAGCCAGGCAGTGAGAACGGTGGTTCCCGCCGGAATATTGATAACCTGGGCTGTATCAGTCGCAGTGGCCTCTATTGTCTGCAATGAAAAATCAACAATGTTGCGAAGAAAAAATACCTCATTCTCTTCGGCAGTCTTAACCCTGGGGGTTATTGCCCCAGCGATTGACCCGTCTGTAAAATTATACGTAGTAGCCATAATTGTTTACCTCTTAGAAATTATGGGAGAGGATCCTCCCCCCCTCCCTTTAATTAATTAATGTCAGTGAGCAGCAGCATAAGAAGTGATGGCTAATGTGCCAAAGTCCTTAGAATTAAAGGTATTCTTTTTAATTCCACACACCATTCCACCGCAAATGCCTTTCTGATTACCGTAATCGTCCGCATCCTCCGCCCAACTCATGTAATTCTTTTTCCCGTATCTTGACTGATCCATCTTGTCATACGGATTGGCGAGAGCAAAAGAACCGGCCTGAGCACCAAGCAACATTCCCCTGCGTACATTAGAAACCGGGGAATGTATATGGTGAGTCTCAAAAATTATCATGCCGTGGTAAACGCCAAGTGCCCCTGTAAATACAGGGTTCTTGAGGCCACGAACATTTGCATATTGCTGAATTGTAGTCCAGTCAATATTAGTGCCAGGCCCAATGCCTAAGCGTATATCTGTTGCTTGATATGGATGAAGAACGACTATAAAGTACTCGCCGCCCTCAATCTTAACCGGACGAATCGGAGGGATGCCCGTCGTCGGCACAGTTGCCTTTTCCTTGGCATAGTCAAGATCCTCAAGTGAAAGCTGATCATTAGCCCCAAGGCTGCCTTCATCTGTGGCAATAGTCCCTGTATGAGAAACATCACCGCATACATAGTAGTGTGCGCTATCAGGAGCCGTACCCGACTGACCAAAGCTTATGGTCGTATCGCCACACAAAAATCGCCACATATAACTCTCAAGAGTATCACCACATTTATCGCTGATATTTTCTTGAGCATCGCTTCTTAGATCATGTAGCGTTCTTTGCTGAGACATCCGCTTGAATTCGTGCGGAAACCTCATCTGGTCGATAACAAGCGAATCTTGGTAATAAACCAGGGCTTCGCCCATTCCTTTGGCTCGGTTATCTCCAGTGATAGGATCTTTTGTCATCTGCATTAACAGATCGTATTTGACAGTATCTCCCTCACCTTTGTCCATTTCGTCAAAAAATTCAATTACAGCGCGTTTCTTTGTAGGCATACCATTGACTTTTTTCCCGAGTCCTACAAACTTCTGAAAAAGATGTGTGCTTTTTAGAGACTCGCGGAAAGCCTTGGTAGACCAATTAAGAACATTTTGCGCTGAACCTGTTGCAAATTCAGTAGCAGCCATTTTATTACCTCATTTTTTGTTACTCCTCCTCCATCAGGTCATATAATTTTTCTGCCTGGGTCTCGGTTAAAGATAAGAGAGACTCAAGCGGTAAATCAGCAATACTTTCAAGTTTCATGCCCGGCTTTTTACTATTAGGCACACTAGCAAAGGACGTCTTTCTACCAAGAAGTTTGGCTTGATCAAGAGATTTTCCAGGCGTACCTTTAGCCGCTGACGCCATTCCCAACGCCTTGCGTAACTTCCTGGTAATAGTCGAGCCGGTAGCCATAAATGCCTCAACAACTGTTTCAAAATCAGAAGCAGGATATCGTTTTGCAAATTCTGCTTCTATACCAGACGAATAAAGCATTTCTTCAGCCTCTCGCTGTGACCTTGGACCCCGACCAGTCGAGTTAACAAGATTGTCAAAGTTCTGGCTAATCCAAGCCCATTCACCGCTTAATTTTTGCATACCACCTCGATAGGCAGCATTTTCTGAAACAATGCTGTTTTGTATCTTCTGTAGCCCATCAAACTGCGTCTGCTGTACTTGCTGATTTCTGGTACTCATTAAGTCCTGTTGGAGTGGAGTAAGTTCTTTTCGGATTATTTCTCTAATTGCAGAAGCTTTGATTATAGGAGTTTCGGTTTCACCGTCTCCGTCTTGCCTGAACTCAACCATAAGATCTTCAGGGACAGTCGGTTGCGCCGCTGCCTGTTGCTGTGCGGTCTCTTGCTGACGCTGTTGCTGTGCGGTGACAAGAAATTCATTAACCTGGCTAAAACGGCCTTCAAGATTCTGTCTCTTATTCCTTTCTTTTTTGAGTTCTTCGAGTAATCCATTGTTGGCTGTTTCGAGCTCACCAAACCGCTTATCTATAGGATTTTTTGGCGCGATTACCGGCTCCCCCCCTGCATCAACTTCGAGTGCAGGACTTCCAACAGCCTCTTTTCCGCCTGGCGAGGGCGTAATTTCTTCGCCGGAGAACGCTGGAGTTTCTACTTCTTCGATTTCAGGGAGAATGTCCTTTGCTTCCATAATCTCTTCTATTGTTGTTTTTTCTTCTGCCATTGTTCTTTCCTTTCACTCTTCGGGAGTGAGCCGATGCACCGTTTAACAGTGGTGAACCGAAAACATCTTTTAGCGGGGATGAGCCGATCATAAGAATTGCTAACCGGGCCTATATGGTCCTCGTGTTAGTTATTAGTTATTTGATTTTAAATGTAATTTTAAACTCTATGTTTTTAAGGCATGGCTTGTTCTCCTTTGTTATTTTGTACCATAAACTTTCACGCTTGACAGATACTTATTAATTTGTTTAATACTTTATCAATATTGGACATCGTGAATTGTTATCTCATTCCAGCTTGCGGCATTTGCCTCGCAGGCTGTTGCTGCTGTTGCTGTTGCTGCTGTTGCTGTTGCTGCTGTTGCTGTTGCTGCTGTTGCTGTTGTTGCTGCTGTTGCTGCTGTTGCCCTGGCAATAAAGGTTGCTGTTGTCTTTGGGCTGCCATCTTATCCTGAGCGGATGAAGCTGCCTGCGCCATGCCCTGCTTAATGAATTCAGACATCAGCTTTTTAGCCACTGCTCTTTCGGCTTGGTCAAGATTAGCCAGGTCAACAATAAAATCCTGCTTATTCCCTTCTTTCTGAACCTCAATCTTAGCATAATCAACTTGTCTTTTACCCTGTTCAATCTTTTCTTTCATTTGTTCCCCGGCGGCTTTTTGTTTCATTTCCATTTCACGGGCTTGGCTTTGCTCCTGCTTAGACTGTTGAATAAACTCTAACCAATCAGCCTTATCCCCCGCGCTTAAATCAAGTTTTTCAATTACAGCCTCGGGATTCACGGGGAAACCAAGTTTCATCATTTCCATGAAAATAGCAAGCTCTGACATGGTTTTTGTAATATTCCCAGGCGCATCCTCAATCTTCACGTTGTATTTCAAATCTTTGACATTGCGAAGTTCAGCGGATAGGCCCCTCTTCACGTCATGGATTACACCGTCTTGAATTTGATACTTGTCATTCCCGCCCAGAATGCGAAGCATCTGGCTTTCAGGCATATATTTCATAACAATAGCAAGCTTACGCCTATATAACTCAAACCGCATCTTTTTGAAATTGGCGAAAGCCCTTGCAAGTAAAACAAGGCCTTGTTGAATTCTCAGTCGAATTACAACCCCCGATTCTTGCTTGCTGCCGATATTGCCCAACAGGTTAGGATTGAATCCGCTAATTGTTCTAATTGCCTCCTGGGCCGCTTGTTCCATTTTCATTGCTGCGTCAGGAAATACAAGAACGGGCTTCTCCTGGACTTTATTTTGCGCAAGAGCACCTTCGTTCATCCAAGTTATCTCACGCGGATCCGACCAACTACTTTCGGCTTGGCGTGGGTCAACAAAGGCATCTTGCTCAGCCATAACGCCCTGCCCTTGGCTCACCAAGGAATTTAGTGCCTGGCACCACCGTTTGTTGACTTCGCGGTTAGGATCTTTTAGCGGCCTGACTATCCCAAAGTAATCAATTATGTCCTCACTCTTATCCTTGGCCCAAAACATTGGGACAATGCTAAATCCATCAACAGGGATAGGTGAATCATCATCATATAGAATCTCGTCTCCGGTAAACTCAAAAAATTTAAGCTTTTTATCCCATAATTTAGTATAGTCAAAATTTGGTATACGTTCTTTCAATGCCTCAAGCTTTTCTTTTGGGAATTCCTCGACTTCCTTAGTGGTAGGATTAAAGCCGTAATATCGTTGGTAACTATCCCAATACTGCATCCTGATCACACGGATTAGGCCCTTCTCCATATTGTAAAAATCAGGATCAGCCTCCCGGTCATAATCGCTGGAAGGTGCGTCGTCTACTGGTATGCCATCAATCTCGTGAGTGCTAACCTCATCAAGGAAAGTATACACCTTCCCTGACTTCATTATTTCCTTAACCCGTGAGGCATGTTCAGGATACGTTATTTTGAAGTCTTCTACGCTAAGCCATTTCTCTCGGAATAGCCATCGCGAATCTTTCCAGTCGTCCCTGCGACTCGTCTGGTCCGGTGAAAGCTCATAGTAGGGAACTACTGTCTCAGTCATCAGAATTTCAAGGGGACGTTCCGGGTCTGCCGCAACATCAATCTCAACATATCCTGCACCGCAAGTAGCCGAATCGTCGTATGCCTCAACTTCTTCTGCCCCCGCACCCATCCTGTCATCTACAAAATCAATTATCTCACTCAATACATCGCACAATAGCTGGTCAGACGATTCGCGCGGCTCTGGAAATATCCTAAAAGGATTCTGGATAACCGTGCCGACGGCTAACTTAACGCAAGGCTCAATCATATTCCATACGTATGCGGGACGCGGTGGATTAGCATTCTCAAGAGCATTCTTTTCCTCTTTGGTATATTGATGCCCAGCCTTGAAAGCAAAATCATTGCGCTTATCCTTACCAAACTTCTTAGACACTGCTGAAGATTCTTTTAGCTTGTCTATAGCATCTTTGAGCTTTTCTGACTTTAGTAGGGTCATTTTATGCCAAGCCCGTTAATTCCGTTCCCAGAAAATTATAGCTTCTACGGTTTCAGTCCCGGCCTCAGATTTTTTCATCTTGATCATATCACCACGTGCCACAGACTTGGCCGGATCAAATACCATGTCCTGTGTGGTGCTTTCAGCCTTTGTGCCGGAGTTCCACCGTTCGTCTACATCTGTTTCCTGCGAATGATCGAATAGAGCGAAGGACACGGTCGAAGTCCCTGAAAGAGCCGGTATCTTGGCCCATATCTCACTCACCTTGCCGCGGAACTCAAAGGTTTTTAATGTTACCCATGCTGTTCCGGCCAAAGTTCCTGTAATTGTATTGCGCCTTTCTTTTGACATGATTTATCCTCTCATTTTGCCTTGGGAGGCCTACCGGGTTTCCGGCCTGCGTGTATCTCAGCCTCAGCCTTCTCTACAAATTCCGGCGTCACCGAAGACCCCACCAGAAGCTGTTGCGCTGGATTATCCCGATACATAGCCACGATATGAGATCCAACAAAACCCACTCCGGTCTTACCATCGTAATGAACAGCAAAAGGATTAATCTTCCCGGTCTTCTTGATTCCATTGAATTTGTTTTCCGCAACTTCGAAAATATCACCCGTGATTAGCTTAACGTATGGCATCTATGGCTCCTTATAAATAATGTTTATCTACTGTGTGTCGATGTACTCAACCCAAGTCCTCCAGAATATGGATCTGCTTTTATCCTATCCCGCATCGACTCCAACGCCTTGGCTCGCCTGTTCAAATCATCTAAACGTCGCTGCTCGTCAGCTTGTGTAGCCAGCGTCCATTCGATGTCACTTATCCTATCTTCGATGTCACCGTCTCTGTAAGCATAGCAAGGTAACGTCCATAACAACGCCAAGAGAAAAATAACAACTATTTTCATTTGTTTATCTCCCCATGAATCCGCCAAGATACTGTCTTTTTGGTAATTCTTGTTTCGTAATCTGCCTATACCCTGCGCCAAAAGTTCTAAAAGCGTCCGCGGGATGAGAGGTCCAGTCGTGCAATGGCCTATCACCTAACTTCTTTTTCTTCTCGCTATACTCTGATCGATAATTTTCTAACCCTGCAAGACCTTTAGAACATTTTCCTTCGTCGAACCAGCTTACAGCAATAGCATTCCGACAGGCCGGGATATGCTCTCTCATAATTACATCCATATTGCGAGCCCTGTCAACCACTATTATAGGCTTAATACCTAAATTTTCAGCAGTTTTTTTTACCGAGTGCGCTATCTCCCCAGTGCTAAGTTCCCTGTTGCGGGCATCGTGCGGCATCCAATGGTTACCGTATACGTAGGGCTTAGCCTTGAGTTGCTTAGCATAGTGCTCCATGCCGAATCCTACGCCCTCACAGTAGTCAATCCAGTGGTATGATTTTCCCATTGGCTGCATGAACCAGATCGACATCGAATCGTCTAAACCAAGATCCCAAAAGGTGTCAACCTCTAGTCCTGGTTGCCACGGAACAACTGTTACTCTCTTCTCAGCCCTGGCCTTGGCAATCGCGGTAGCATAATAAGCGCCCATGACCGCACCGGCAAAATCGCAATTATGGACAACCACCCCGTTAGCTACATAACTTTCGTCAAACTGGACTGCTATATTATAAACCTTCCCTATATATTTTTCTTTTTCTACAGAAAGAACCTTGCATGCAGCAGAATGTTTAGCCAATATAACCTTTTGTCTACCACACTTTTTCTTTTCTGTTGGTGACATAAAAACATTATAAGAATCAGAAAAATTACACTTTCGTTTTTCAATAAAACCAATTCCTGCTGTCTTGCCTTTATTTATCCGAGCTCTTTTCCCGATTATGTGAGCCAACATCTGTACATCTCTTGCTAAAGATAGACTAATAGTCGAATATACCTCTGTAGCACTTTTATATTGTCCTCTACATCCATCACCGTCAATTAAAGTGTTATATAAAAGTTCTTCGTGCCCAGATATTAAATTCCATGGAATTCTTTTATTTGCAGCTCCAGATCCGCAATGCGTAACCAAAAAATCAGCTAATCTACATGAACACACCTGCACCATCATAGCCGTGGGAAGTTCATGTTTGCTACATTTGCCAAACTCGGCAGCTATTTCCTGGATTCTCTGTACATAATGTGTCTCTTTCTTATTTAATGAAAAAGAAACTGCATTTTTCATTACAGAGCCTTCGGTGATATACCACCCAATCAACTCTATTAATTCAGGCTTTATAAAAGAATTTGAAGATTGTGTCTTTGGAAAAGTAATCCAGTGAGTCCCCGTTATGTCTGAAGCTTTTTCCCATTCATATTTCTGGGTTTTTGGATTATATGTACGCACTGGATGTTCGGGAGTACAAATTAAGGCCTGGCAATTCCCAGAAGATTTTATTTTACACAAATCGTCTTCATATTCCCGGCAAAAACATTTTGTAATCTTGCGCCATCTGCCTGCATGAGTTAATACTATATCTCCAACCGAAAGTCCCTCAATCGGTTTCTGGCCTCTATCAGTCCAGATTAAAGTACTAGCCGGTACGCATAAGTATTCCTGGGAAAATAACGCTCCCCCCAATTCTAACCCAAAGAGATCAATATATTCAGTTTGTATTCTCCCGAGCTGTTCAGTGCTAAAAACTTTAGTTTCGATCGCTGTTTTCTTTTCGGCGAACCAGCCTTCAGTTCTTTTCGCTGTCTCAAAAGTAGTCTTCCCGTGGTTGTTCCCTCTGCTAGTATAAACGAACATAACCCAACCGCCGTTTTCCTCAAGGATAGGGGAAAGATACGCCCATGCCATGGGATCGGCCAACGCCCACTCGGAAAGAACTAAACCGACCGGGGGTGATCCGACGATAGCGTTATAATTGTCAGACCCTACCAGCTGCCAAGTCGATCCGTTACGAAACTCTATAAACATCGAATCGTTGCGGGTCCGCTTGCGGATTTCTTTGGGAAATGCCTCGTCAATGCGTCTCAAGCTCGTCCTTGGGTTAACAGCATCCCAGATAGCCTTGCGCGCCTGGTCATATTTGGGAAGCATGTGCCAGTAATTGCCTACGCGTTGGAAAACTGCTGTTGCTGTATAATGTAAAGCACAATCATCCTTCCCCCAGCGCCTATGTGCGACTTCGACGGCTCGCTTACCACCTGCCTCCATGTAGGCCCATAGTGCCATCTGGTCGGGTCTGGGATGCCAATTGTTGGGGAGTGTCACAGTGCTAGACACTAGGTCTCCGGTCCATCTTTCTTTTTCCCAATATCGTCGTCAATTTTACCAAACTTGACTACGTTAACCGTCAAATCTCCACTCACGGCAACATCCTGCTTATCTCTCCAGTTCGCCCTGTCCCTGTTCTTCAACCAAAAAATCATACTGGTAGGATCAGGCGGATAAAATTTTGTAATCATTTCAGTGCGTTCCACCCCATCAACAACTACAGTGCGTTTCTCAGCCGGACATGCAAAACCACATGCCCTTTGGTACAAAGATTTGACCACATTCTTGTCAGCTTCAGCCTTTGCATCCTTTACGGACGTGAAAAACTTGGGGTATTTTTTCTTCCAATGGGTAAGTGTAGATTCGTCAATACTTAGAATATTGGACATCTCAACGTCAGTAAACGCCTTGAGGGCCATACACAAGATTTGCTTCTTAACCTTCTCGTTGAATTTGGTGGGCTGACCTGCTTTTGCCATTACACAACCCCGCAGCTAAAGTGGCTAAACACATTCACGGGCCCCGGCTCAAAGCACCAGGTAACATCCGCCACTTCCCACAATTTACTTTTCTCACCAAGCCGGTGGGTACCCCCTGCTACTGGTTCTCTGGCAAGTTCAAGGACTGGAGAATTCTTCCAAGGATGGTCATCCCGTTTCCGTTTATGGAATACTGTTTTCATAATTTCCCCGTAATACCATATATTGTATAATGCAAAAAATGCAGCACTATCAGTATCCATAAGATCTTTAAGGGAATTTGTCAAGGTTTACTATTATTTTCATCTCTGCCTCTTGACAATATCCAAAACAGGTATTATTAATCTTTGATTAAGGCTTCTCACCCCCCCCCCTCATGTCAAAGTCAAACCAAAGAGGCCCCAACGGAATATATACAATAATATTAAATACTTAGCCAAACCTCTATAACCTAGCTGCTTGATATTATTATAAGTTCTGTTTTTACCCCCCTCTTGACAAAATCGCTCAAAAAATGAGAACATTGCAATGGATAATATCACCCTAATTATCGATACGCGTGAGCAAAACGCCTACAAGTTCAAGACGCCTTCTATCCGCGCCACTCTGTCTACCGGTGATTACTCAATCCAGGGATACGAGGACCAGATCGCAATCGAACGGAAAAATTTAGACGATTGTGTCGGCTCCCTCTCTATCGGTAGAGATCGCTTTGAGCGAGAACTCAAGCGCTCAAAATCCTACGAATATTTTGCACTGGTTATAGAGACAAGCCTAGGTGACTTGGCTACCGGTAATTACCGCAGTCGGATGAACCCGAAGTCAATTGACAAGGTGATTGAAATAAGGAGAAAAGAATTATGAAAATTGACGTTGTTGTTACCAGACATCCTGGCCTAGTAGAATATCTGGTCGAAGAGGGGATTGTGACTAAAG
>Ga0307990_1001076_pt1 | contig 23285 bp, 14 predicted proteins | sample EllFjometagen129_FD_203168 | JGI IMG/M metagenome (GOLD analysis project Ga0307990, IMG submission 203168) | Marine microbial communities from Ellis Fjord, Antarctic Ocean - #129 | ecosystem: Environmental > Aquatic > Marine > Unclassified | place: Southern Ocean | collected 2014-10-08
GCGATTTTTATATCGAACAAAATAAGATTACAGGAGACAAACTTTTTCATGTATTCTCATACGATAATGATTCTTATTTTGTTGTAGATATGGATTCAGGACCTGTCCAATCAACTGATATCTTATCGCGTTTGGATGTCGAAGATGGGATTTGTGAAGAGTTTACAGGGGATGAGCCATTTACACTATTGCCGATTAAATTTATTGATTTTCCCTTTGCCGATATAACGCTTGAATATCCTATTACTGTAAAATCAATCGAATAGTTACTGGGTCAGTAATTCTCATTTTGGAATAATTTTTCAGCCACAGACCCACACAGACCTTTTGACCGAGCGACTTGCTCGGCCAAAAGGTATCATCACTTTACGAAAACATGATAACAGTTTCTTATGCAGGTTGATGACGATTTTTGCCCGAATGATATAGCGATTAAACAGGTGACCGTGTCGGTCACCTGTTTGTCCGTATCCGTCTGCGTGAGTCCGTGGCTAAGTCTCTTATTTCGCTATAATTAGAATTGCTGTTACTTGGTACATTATACTTAATAGCCAAGACTAATAATCCCCAGTGCAATTCTCAATATCACTAAAGCATCTCCTACATTAATCTGACCATCCGGATTAGACTGACCCTGTGCATCTAAGGGCGCAACATCGCCGTGTTCTTTATCCTCCTGAGTTGGTATTTCCAGTCCTAAGGCAAAACGCAGGGCAACCAGGGCATCACCTACATTCACTATGCCATCCCTGTTTCCAAGCGGCGCCACATCGCCATTTGCAATTGCGGGTATGAATTCATCTGCTCCCATATCCACTGTTACTGTTCCATCGCTATCACCATCAATCATCCTAGAATTACCATCGAAATCGGTATCCGGTAGTTCGGGGGCACTATTATTACCCTTATCAATACATGGCGAAGATTCTTGAAGGTGATAATTGTCTCCAGAAACAAAGAGGGGGTCTGAGTCTATATTCCCTTCACCGGTGTATCCTCCCTGAAAATCGCAGTATGTAACAACCGGGGTAGAAGTTTCATCACTGTACATCTGGGGTTCATCGGGAGCAGTGTTTCCCCAGATAATGGAGTTTGTGAAATATGGAAATGAATTTTCCTTATTATGAATCCCTCCTGCGCCACTTTCAGCACTATTCCCTGATACTGTACAATTTATAATATCGGGAGAGGAATTATAAGAATTCCATATTCCGCCTCCAACAATGTCCGAGTTATTGCCTGTTATTGTACAATTTGTAATCACAGGAGAGGAATTATCAATATTTAATATACCACCTCCACCATATGCCGAGCTATTTCCCATAATTGTACAATTTGCAATTACAGGAGATGACTTTTGATTTGTGATCCCGCCTCCACCAGTGTTTGAACCATAAAAGGTAGAGCTATTTCCTGTAATTGTACAATCGACAATATTGGGAAATGAATTATCATCATTAAATATGCCGCCTCCCACCGAAGCACTATTGTTTATTATTTTGCAATTTGTAATATCAGGAGATGATTGAACATTAGCAATCCCACCTCCACCAAATTTTGCCTTATTTCCTGTTATAATACAGTTGGAAATGATAGGAGCAGACTGGTTTATTAAAATGCCGCCGCCGGAAGAATCTATTAATTCTCCTTCTGCATTTCCTCCCGTGATTGTAAATCCATCTATTGTAGCGCCTGCCACTATATAAAAACACTGATAGACTAAATTTTGACCGTCTACCTTGGTTAAATTCATCTTCCAGTCTCTCTGATTCCTCTCGATTTCACTGCCCGCAAATCCACCATATATACCCACTTCAATGGGCACGAAAATTGAGGAAGACAGTTTATATGTTCCCTTCTTGACCCAAATCTCATCACCTCCACTAGCCACATTTACTGCCATTGCCTCCTGGATGCTTTTAAATGCCTTATCCCAAGAACTTCCATCACCCGAGCTTGAAATATCCCCATCTACATGCCATATATCTTGTTCTCTAATATCAAGCCTTGCTACAAAAGCATCTTTGATCCCCCCCCCATAGGTGTCCTGAAAGGCATTGTTTGTAGGAAAGTTGGTAGAGGAAGAAAATCCAGTCACGTAGGTCCCACCTGATTGATCAACGGCAATACCATAGCCTATTTGCTCCCCGTCGCTCCCACCAAGGTATGTGGAATATGCAAGTGTTCCACCGTCAGGACTCATCTTCGTTACAAATGCGTTTTGATTAATTCCAGCAAAGCCCTGAAAGGTATTTTTTGTAGGAAAATCTATTGAGTTAGTAGACCCTGATATATATGAGCTTCCTTCTCCATCAACTGCAATAGAAAATCCATATTCATCATTAGAGCTTCCTCCCAGATAAGTTGAATAGGCAAGCGTATTTCCATCGGGATTAAGTTTGGCAATAAAGGCGTCAATAAATCCTGATAATACCGATTGATAGGCGTTTTCTGTTGCAAAGTCAGTTGAATTTGTTTCTCCTGTAATATATGCGCTTCCTTCCTGGTCAACCGCTATATCATGAGCAAGGTCGTTTCCATTTTTTCCACCAAGAAAAGTAGAGTAAGAAAGACTATCTCCTGAGGGGCCTAATTTAGTGATAAATGCATCTAAATATCCTGATAATTCATCCTGATAGGCATTCTTAACGGGAAAATCCGTTGATAGTGTATATCCTGTTATATACGAACTTCCATTAGTGTCAATGGCAATACCCTCTGCCATATCGTCATCGCTTCCCCCTATATAGGTGGAAAATATCATGCTATTACCGGATGGGCTAAATTTTGAAATGAAAGCTTCATACCCCCCTTTCAGTGTATCCTGAAATTGATTAACAGTGGGAAAATTTGTCGAAATTGTATTCCCTGAGATATAGACATTGCCTGATAAATCAACGGCAACTGATCTGCCAGTATCAAATAGATCTCCGCCAAGGTATGTTGAGAAAGAAAGGTCATTACCTAATGGAGTTAGTTTTGTGATAAAAATATCGGTTTCGCCTGATATCTCAGATTGATACGGGTTTTTTGTAGGAAAATTATCTGAGTCTGTCTGCCCTGTTATATAAGCGCTGCCTGATAAATCAATGGAAACATCCCAACCCCTCTCTGAGCCACTGCCCCCCAAATAAGTTGAATATATCAAGCTGTCTCCACCATGGTTAATTTTTGTAACAAAAGCAGTGGAATTCCCCTGAAATGTATCTTCATATGAATTTTTCTTTGGGAATTTTTCTGAAAAAGTAAAGCCTGTTACATAAGCGTTTCCTGTTGAATCGACTGCTATGGAATCTCCTTGATCCCGACCACCTCCACCCAGATATGTAGAATAAGTAAGGGTAAGGGGGTCTATTATAAGTGGATAGTCTTTATTATAATTTTTTATGTCAAAAGAGAATGTGTTTTTTGATAATCTGAATGAGCCATCTACAGTATGTCTCTCCCCTCTTATTTTTTGATAGATAAGGGGCTTTAGGTGCCTTATATCACCAAGTGATGTCTCAATAAGAAGGTCTCCCTTCTCGTCAATCTTTAACCCATCTATCCCCTCACATTTAATAGCAATATCTCTTGGATCTGCCCCAGGGGATACAATAAAATCATATTCCATCCGGTTGTTTGTGCCATAGATCTTGAGATCTATTCCATTATACAGGTTCCTGTATATTATCTCTTTATATATTGGTATATCTGTATGCCACTTCTTTGGATCCCTTCCCATAAGGTAATTTAGCCTTCCAGGAAGTATATTTTTTGACACAAGTTTTGCCTTCCTGCTTGTGCCTGTAGGTTTTAGTGAAAAAGATACTCTCTTGAATGTTCCCATTTTTTTTTGCATTAAACTGTAATCAAGCCTTGTTTCCTTAAAGTATGATCCCTTATTGAAGAAAAGATCATAAACAATTGCCTCTTTTGTAAAATATATAGTGCCTTGTTTTCCCTTCAGGTAATAGGAAACAGATTTATCTACTTGTCCCTTATTTTCAATAAAAGATAGGGGTAATTTTCCATAAGAGGATTTTACGCTTGTCTCTATGTCTATATTTTCTTCGGAAATCTTAAGGCCGTAAGAAGGGAATGTTAAAAATATCAAGCATGAATAAATAATAATTGATAACATAACAAATTTCTTTGTCATTTTTTTCTCCATTAAATATATTTATTTTTTTATTACTGAGTTTTTTGGTTTTCCATTTTTTTAAATTTAATTGAATAATTATTGGATATAATTGCTTCCGAAAGAGGTTTCTTAGGCGGGATTAATAAATTATATTAGCCACAGATTTTCACTGATTCACACAGCTTTTTTTCAATGGGACACGGATACACACAGATAAACATGGATATCACAAATTTCTTATTTTTTTATCTGCGTACGAAGTCTATGTCTATCTGTGTACTAAAAATATGATTTTAGTCATTTAAATTTTTACCCTTTTTTATCACTGTCAGCATTCCTTAGGAATATTTCCTTATTCTGGGTAATCATACTTACTATACCCTCTTCCATTCCGATATGCAATGCGTAATCTGCAGGAAGCTGGGCTGCCATACCTGCCTCTGCCTGCACAAGATATTCGTGGCCCATGCTGGTAATAAATCTAAATATATCGGCGCCCATGGATATCCCTTCTACCCTGTTTTCCACTATTGTGCTCCAGACAATCTCTGACGTGCTCATGTCGATAAGTCTCAGTTCTATGGCCACCTTAGCAACATATGTCTTAAAGTGTACCCCAATTGCGTCAATATTGAGCCCTCCTCCGTCGCTAATCAGATCAACGTGATAATATATAATTGCTCCTGTCACGAGGTATTCTGCACCGCATAGTCCACCCTTTGGTCCACCCCGTTGAATTAATCCAACTTGCATTCCCTTTTTGTTATACTTATGGCTTAATTCATATTCCTTCTGTATCATTATTATATTTCTGGTCTCCCTCTCAATCACCCTGCGTGAACCAAGTGCCTTAAACAAAAGATGACATAGCACATCGCCTGCGCCCTGTGTTACAGCCGTAGAATACCTTGCCCGGTCTGCATCCTTTCTCTGCCCGGTTTTATCCAAAAAAGAACCTACAGTTACACGAATATCCGATCTTATGTTTTTCCTCAGCCCACTGAGCCTTTCCCCAAGAATCCCAAAATCAATCTTTACTGGACTCCCTAATTTCGTTTTGAAGCTCGCGCATCCACCCCATAATAGAATAAATGTCAACAAAAACAATATTTTTATATTTCCTTTATTATAATATTTCATTGGCAATCTTTATAACATTATTCATCGTATGGATTGTTATGAGATGTGTATTGCGTATGTTCAGTCACAACGGCAGTGCCTGAAGGTATACCAGAGCTATTATAACTTGTGGTTTCTCTCGTTACATTTGATTCCGTATTCGATGAATCTGTATACCTGTATCTTATCCATGCTCCATATTTAGTAGCTCCCGCAACGTCAAAAAGAAAACTCTGGCTGACCGCAGCGCCGCCTGCAGGTGTTCTTGGATAATAGGATTCGTGGTCACCTGCAAATACATTAAAGGAGAAAATACAGCATAAAAGGACTAATAAAACAAGATAAAGTTTAGTTATCTTATTTTTCATCTTATACCTCTTTGAATTTGTTTTTTATAAATGTTATAATTAGGTTTTATACTAATATAGTAATTTGATTGTGTTTCTGTATACTTTATAAATTTGAGCTATTTTCCTTTTCATCTCATACCTCTTTAATGTTGCTTTTTTAAAAAATGTTATAACTAAATTTGACAATCTCGTAAAAAGTCGTCACTCCGGTGAAAATCGGAATCAGGATGGTCTGCAACTGCTTGAAAAGACTGGATTCCGGCTTTCGCCGGAATTACGGAAAACGGTATTTTGGGACTTTTTACCAAACAGTCAAAATTGATAAAATAGTAAAAAATAAAAAGTTAACGTAAAATTTCTCTATATTGTATATTGAAGCATCTGCTTGTACAATATATACCCTTTTCACTTTTAACGTTTTACTTTTTACCAAACAGTCAATAATTAAAATTTTAATTTTTTAATTGTATTTATTTATACTTTTCAAAATTTGGTGTATTTTTTATTTGTGTGGGCTTTATGAAAACTTACATCTAAACTACCAAAGGTAATATTGGCTATTCACATTCTTTCCAGTGCATTGGCCTATTTATGATCTCCCTAATTTATTGATAAATTAAAACAGCACCCTAAAGTGTCATTTCACATTTTATCTAATGTTCGATAAAAAACTGACGTCATGCATATTTTCATGCATGACGTCTTTACACCATCCTTTTTTTAATTGTGAAATTAAAGTTTATGGCGCTGTCTCTTGCGCTTTAGGTGATTTAAGTGTGGCTCCTCCCTGGAATGTCCATTCACCATATAAACTTATATAAGAATCTACTTTCTGCGTTGCATTTTCAAATATTTGGTCAGGTGTTGCATCATACCATGGGCAAATTTGATCATGCATCGGCAAACCAGCAGCATAGGCAGGTCCTTGAAATTCTGTATATTCTCCTTTCACACCAAATTCATAGCTTCCAGTTCCAAAACCTGAAATTGACTGCACTAAGGTCCCCTGTTCAGAATGTGTATCTGTAGAGAGCATTCCTTCATGCACGTTCATTCCTACATCTACTCCTGCCTGAAATCCTCCCATTGTCGTATTATCCTCTCCACTGGCTTTTATTTCACCTATTGTCATCATTTCTTCTGTATGAAATTTTGTAAATATTGACCCATCATCATTTACCAGCTGTCCTAACTTCATAGCCTCCACATCTCCTGAACCTGCTACCGTAGTACTCAAATTCTGTACTGTTGTAATCTTTCCACCTTGACCAAAATCTTTAGATTTATATAGATTCTTGCTAAAACCAGAATCATCATATAATTGGCTATTATAGTATGTATCTGAATTTATCTTTCCATTTTCTGCGTAAGCAATACCTGAAATGCTAATATCCATACATCCAGCAGCACCGCCGCTTGGTACATTATACATTATTAAACTTCCAAACATGCTTAGGTATACCAATATCACTAAAATATTTCTTCTCATGACTCCTCCCTTTCCCTCAAGTTTTTTTAATAATCCTCCTTAAATCCTATAATTTTTCCTACCAGCAAATGCCACATCCCGCTCCTGAAAGTGACATGCTCGATGTTTGGCTAAAGGATTTTATTTTACCGCTCACAGTAACACCCTGACTATAATTTGCAGAAGATTTTTCTACATAATCTCCATTTCCATCTTCAACAAAAGATAAGCTTTCAGCCGTTACGCCCGTTGTTAATGTGCCTGTTGCTACTGCCGATGCAGTAAATTCAGCCACGTAAGGAAAATTTTGTGTGTTTGATCCTGTGCTTATTGTTCCCTTGGTTATGTTAAATCCCACATCTGCACTCATGCCTATGCCTCCATTATTTCCACATGTTGCAGAACTTATAGTTTCACTTCCAACCATATAACCGTCTGTACCCTGTGCATCATAACCAAGAATCGTACCTGTTCTAATATGCCTATCATTTTTTCCCAAAAAGGGTACTGAGCTAATATTGTTAGAAAAGAATGTGTGCCCCTCTTTCGTAGAGGCATCAATGTGGTATTTAAAACCAAAGTTTCTCTCTTGCTCCTGCAATCTCTCTTCATAATTATTTCCTACATCAAATTCTCCATCAGATATTACATATATTCCACTCCTGAATAGATTTGCAACATCTCCAAATGGTGATATAGACCCCTCATTCTGTGCAAATGCGGTAGAATAAACTAATGTAAACAAAAAGCCTATAAATAGTTTCAATCCGACTGTAGCTAATTTTCCTTTCATTCTTTCCCCTGACAAATAGAAGATAAGCTCTTCCTTGCTTTTATTCTCTGACCAACCTTGCTAATTTTCCTATAAACAACAATATACAGCATCCTACCCTTTTTCCCTATGTTCTCACTTTCTTTTATTAAAATTCTTGAAAAATAAAATTTATCAATATAGCAAACTATTGCAGGATATCGAGAGCAAGCGGCTCTGGGGAAGGCTGCTCAAACACCGACTTGTAAAGAAAAGATTTTTTAAACTTTTCAAATAAACCTGTAGCCTTTGCACTCTCCGTGTACACAGTTTGACTGTTGAGTGGTATTGCAATAAGATTAACCAGTGTAACGTCACTACCCTCATATATCCTTGCAATCATATCTGCCTGGATAGTTCCAGATCCCCGTGTGGTGTCCAAAACCTCGTAGGCAAGGGAAACATACTTTGTTACATTTGCCTTAGTTTCACTATCAAAGCTTATGAATCCAGGATTACCATCTATACCAATATTGGGTATACTAAACTTTGCACCCATTGCAATCCCCTCGTTTGTAGCTGGAAATTCACTATAACTTGTAACACTCCAGGGGCAAAGAGACAATACACCGGTAAGACCTCCTCCTACAGCCAAGCCGCCGGCCGAGACAACCTCAACTGATACTACTTCATCTAATGTTGCAGTAGAGCCCTCAGCGCCATTTGATGTATAGCCTACATGCTTCGTAACTACCAGGTTTTCTACCCCCTCATCTGGATGACTATCGGCATTAAAAGATTTATCGTATTTAGTAATCTGTGTTCCATTTTCTGTTATAAGATCCCCGCGAATATCTTTATCACCTCCGGTAAGGTCAAAGGTATTATGTGATTTAAAATCTTCTGAATACGTTATTTTTGCCTCACTCTCACCCATAAATAGAAGTGGTGGAACTGGCCCTCCATCATCTATACCCCAAGCCTGGCCACCTATACCATCAGCATTATCATTATTCCAGTGCCAGGAAAAATTCTCTTCTTCACTCACATCTCCTACGCATTTAATAATAGTGTCTGTTACGATTTCAAAACCTTCAAATGGCGGTTCTACCGGTGGCGCTGCTAACGAATAGGTCACTAAAAAAGTAAAAAAAAGCGCAGATAACGCCATACATGTAAACTCTTTCATCATTGAAACCTCACTTCCCACAATAATAGCCCTGCAAACCAACGATTACTTGATTTACAGGGCTTTTTTTACAATAAAACCATTCTACAGCTAATCTTATGACATAAAACTACTGTAAAATATCCAGAGTAAGGGGCTCCGGAGATGGTTGCTCGAATACAGTCTTATATAGCATAGACTTATTAAACACGCTAAACAAGCCTGTTGCCTTTGCACTCTCAGTGTATGTCATTTTGCTGTTAAGTGCTGGCACAATAGTACCGGGTCCGGGCAGATAAATGTCACTACCCTCATATATCCTTGCAATCATATCTGCCTGGATAGTACCAGATCCCCGTGTGGTATCCAAAACCTCGTAGGCAAGGGAAACATACTTTGTTACATTTGCCTTAGCATCACTATCATAGCTTATATATCCAGGATTACTATCTATACCAATATTGGGTATACTAAACTTTGCACCCATTGCAATCCCCTCGTTTGTGGCAGGCCAAGTCATGGCAGTTGTTGAATTCCAGGGACAAAGAGACAATACACCGGCAAGACCCCCTCCTACAACTCCACCGCCAGCCGAGACAACCTCAACTGACACTACTTCGTCTAACTTTGCGGTAGAGCCATCAGCGCCATTTGATGTATAGCCTATATGATTCGTAACTACCAGGTTTTCTACCCCCTCATCTGGATGACTATCGGCATTAAAATGTTTTTCTATTTTAGTTTCTTCAGTACCTTCTGTAAAGCTATTATTTGATGAGAAATTTTCTGTGTAGGCTATTTTTGCCTCACTCTCACCAGCCCCTAAATATTTTGAGCCTGGGAGACCACTATCTATGCCAACACCAGGATCAGCATAAGCCTCATCATTATTCCAGTGCCAGGAAAAATTCTCTTCTTCACTCACATCTCCTACGCATTCAATAATAGTGTCTGTTACGATTTCAAAACCTTCAAATGGCGGTTCTACCGGTGGGCTAGCCATGACAGCACCTGTAAAGGCAAACACCGCTACAATTGTCATCGCCAAAATTACTTTTTTCATCTCTTCCTCCAATTTTAATTAACTTAATAGTGTTTTTACAATTTAAAACTTTTACTAAATCCCGGTAACTGAGTTACCAACTAAAAAATTATCCTTTCTCGCCATCACCTCCTTTCCGCTCAGTATGAAATTTTTATCTTTCTCTTATCTTCTCAGAAAATGTTCTCTTAGATGCTTCCCATATATAAAAACATAAAAAAAATTTGTCAACACTTTTTTTATATAGATACATGAAAAACCTTTGTCAACACTTTTTTTATATTAATTTTTTCATGTACATTTCTGAAAAAATAACATTAGGCAGATTGCGATGAGCCTTTTTAAAGATTTTTTTGTTAAAGAACGTTTTTTAGTTTCTTGCACAAATCACTTACAGAATAGCTATATAAACCTTAAAAATACCTTTGTCAACATTTTTTTATCTTCACCCTCTTATTATTTGTTGACTATTGCTATGGACCACCTGCCTCCTGCCATTTATCCGGATTGGCAGATAAAGCAAAAACCCCATTACTTGTATCCGACGGCTCCCATTCCTCAGCATGTTTGACCTTCACCAGGCAATCCCCAGAGGTGATCGGGGGCACAATCCACCAAAAAGCGCCGTCATTGGTGGTGTCTTCGACAATAATTTCCCAGGTCAAGCCGCTGTCTGTTGAAAAATACAGGGACACACTCTGGATAGATTTGTCAAAATTCCACCTGATATTATATGAGTTGCCTACAAGAAAGATTTCTCCGCCATTAGGAAAAATTACCGAGTTATCATTAAAAACCCCTTCCTCTTTTTCTCCATTTTTACCCTTCTCATCTTTTTCTACATTTTCATCATATTTCCATTTATCGTTTTCCTGCGCAGGTTCTTCAACTGAATAAAACCTTACCTCAGCCAAGACACTTCTTTCTTGAGGAAAAAAGAAAAAACAGACCATGCAAAATAGCAGGATATGCAAATATTTTTTCATTACACCGTTATATGCCCTTTCCTGCAAAATTATGAAATTTAGTAGGCCGTAAAGATACACAAAAATTAGACCTTGCCTTTGCAGCAAATCGCATTTCTGGAAAATTAAGAACTCAACCCTCATAAAGCCATCATATTCGATACATTAAATCGTATGCTTATACAAATGTAATACTTTCATCCTTCAATGTATCACTGTGTTTTTAGATATCAGATTAAATAGCAGCTTGTCAAGCTTTTTCTTATAAATTAAATAAAATTACCTTAAATGATAGATATATAGTATTATTTATAATAGCAGCACAATATATTGAATAAAGATAAATAATTTTAAAAACAGCATTCCGAGATATTAAAGCTTTTGTACAGGTTTCACCAGTGTGTGTTTGGACTGAGGCGCACGTCAAAGCACACTATACAATCTGCGTATTATCTCATTTAATCAATCGCACTTTGACAATGAGATTGCATGAAAATGAAGGAAGTAAAACAAAAGACATTGTATCTCACGAAAAATTATATAAAAATTACCGAGTTGTATAATAGATCAAATTAAAGTTGAAAATATTGGCTCATCGACATACAATTTAAGCCATATCACATAAGAACAAAAAGAACTGTTAACTCGAATCGGTTTGAAGAATCTTCTCAGAAAGAATATTATTAAAAAATAAAATCCCACTAAGAATACGCATTTACGTCTAAGAGAAAAAGGTTGATTTCAATCATTACGGTGGTTTAATCTATACAAGTGGTTAAAGATGGGTTTATAGCATAAATCAGCTCAACTAATCGCCTGGCCAGAACCCAAAAATAGGGGGTTTTCGTTCAGGCACTAAGTAAGACAATCATGAAAAACAGAAGATAAGCCATGAAATACGACAAACATTATCTGCTATCAGCCATAACTATCACTCTGATCTTCCTGGTTTCTTCAATGGCCTATGCACAGATTCCATACAGCGCCAATTATACGATAAAGAAGCCCATATTAACCAATGCAGGGAGCCAATCAAGCTCAGATAACTATACCATATCTCACATACTTGCCCAATCCTCTCCCGTCATCTCCTCATCAAGCAATGGATACCGCATCTACGGGGGTTTCAGGCACTCAACTAAGGCGGTATCTTACGAGGCGGATGGTGATGTAGCTCCCATTGAAAACCATGATGGTATTGTCAACGTAGGTGATGCCCTGGTAATATTGAGAAAAGCGTTACAGATTATTTCGTTTTAACCATAAAAAGAGGTGAAATGATGAAAAAATTATTTACTGTTTCTCTAATTGTCTTTTTATTAATGATATTTCTTTCCACCCTTTCGATCTCAGCTCCTCTGCCCGAAGAGCCTGACACGGCCACAAAGTTAAAAGTAATAGATTCCTTTGGAAAGCTTCCCCTGTCCTTTACTGAAAACAGGGGGCAGATAAATAACTTAGTCTCCCACTATCTTAAAGGAAGAGGGGGGACCATCTATTTTACCAAGGAGTCCATTGTCTATAAGCTGTTATCAGAAAAGGTTCCTCATGCAAGAGACAGGAGATCTAAAAAGAGCAGGCGACTCTCCTTTACCCTGAGGCCCCTTGGGGCGGAAAAAACGGTCAAGCTTCTCTCACAAAAGAGGCTACCTGGAAGGGTCAACTACCTCATTGGAGATGATCCCAAGGACTGGCACACTAATATCCCCCTACATGAGGAGATTATATACAAGGGTCTATACAAGGGGATAGACCTTAAGATCTATGGCACGAACAACCAGATGGAATATGACTTTATCCTCTCCCCTGGGGCAGACCCAAAGGTTATCACCATGGCCTGTGAGGGAATCGAAGTCCTCTCTGTCGATAAAAATGGAGATCTTCTCATAGAAACCCCCCTTGGGGATATAAAACATCTCAGGCCCCTCATCTATCAGGAGATAGAAGGAACACGTCACCTCATAGATGGCACCTTTAAGGTGGCGGAAAACACCTTCTCCTTTGATATAGGGAACTACAACAAAGACTATGCCCTTATAATAGATCCCCTTACCCTTTCTTATTCCACCTACTTAGGCGGAAGTGGTCGGGACTCGGGGAGCAGTATTGCCGTTGATTCATCTGGAGCTGCCTATGTAACAGGACTTACCGCCTCAACAGATTTTCCCACAAACAATTCATATCAGGGGACATATGGAGGAGGAGACTATGATGCCTTTGTCGCCAAACTCAGCCCAGATGGCGCCAACCTTGTCTATTCCACCTATTTAGGCGGAAGTGGTCGGGACAATGTTTACAGTATTGCTGCTGATTCATCTGGGAGCGCCTATGTAACGGGCTATACCAATTCAACAGATTTTCCCACGGTCAATGCATATCAGGGGACATATGGAGGAGGAGACTATGATGCCTTTGTCGCCAAACTCAGCCCAGATGGCGCCAACCTTGTCTATTCCTCCTACTTAGGTGGAAATGGTCGGGACGATGGTTACAGTATTGCTGTTGATTCATCTGGGAGCGCCTATGTAACGGGCTATACCAATTCAACAGATTTTCCCACGGTCAATGCATATCAGGGGACATATGGAGGAGGAGACTATGATGCCTTTGTCGCCAAACTCAGCCCAGATGGCGCCAACCTTGTCTATTCCACCTACTTAGGTGGAAGTGGTCGGGACTCGGGGAGCAGTATTGCCATTGTTACATCGGGAATCGCTTATATAACGGGAGATACGAACTCAACAGATTTTCCCACAACCAATGCATATAAGGGTACATATGGGGGTGGAAGTTTTGATGCCTTTGCTACCAAATTTAGTCCAACAGGCAGTTCTATTTCCTACTCTACATATCTGGGCGGGAGCAAGAGTGAATTGGGAAACGCCATTGCTGTTGATTCTTCTGGAAACGCCTATATAATAGGAACAACCGAGTCAACGGACTTTCCCACGAACAATGCCTATCAGGGGACATATGGAGGAGAAGGGGATGCCTTTATTACCAAGCTAAGTCCCACCGGAAATACCCTTTCATACTCCACCTACCTGGGCGGAAGTTATCATGACTGGGGCAGTTCCATTGCCGTTGATTCATCTGGGAGCGCCTATATAACGGGAGATACGAACTCAACAGATTTTCCCACAACCAATGCATATCAGGGTACATATGGAGAAGACTGGGATGCCTTTGTCACCAAACTCAGTCCCACCGGTAACACCCTTTCATACTCCACCTACTTAGGTGGAAATGCCCACGATCGTGGCATGATCATTGCCGTTGATACATCTGGAGCTGCCTATGTAACAGGACTTACCGCCTCAACCAATTTTCCCACAACCAATGCATATCAGGGGACATATGGGGGAGGAGACTATGATGCATTTGTCACCAAACTCAGTCCCACCGGTAACACCCTTTCATACTCCACCTACTTAGGTGGAAGTGGCTGGGACGATGGCTACAGTATTGCCGTTGATACATCTGGAGCTGCCTATGTAACAGGACTTACCGCCTCAACAGATTTTCCCACAAACAATGCATATCAGGGGACATATGGGGGAGGAGACTATGATGCATTTGTCACCAAATTTGAGATACCTCAGAAGCATTATTGGCATGTGGATGGGACAGCAGCCAGCCCAGGGGATGGCACAAGCTGGGATAATGCCTTTATGACAGTTCAGGCGGCAATAGATGCTGCCGGCAAAGATGACGAGATATGGCTAAAAAAGGGGACTTACGAGCTATCCTCTCAGGTTACTATAGATAAAGCCGTGGCTATTTATGGTGGATTTTCCGGCGGAGAGACCCAGAGGAATCAACGAGACTGGTCCAAGAATGTGACAACAGTAGATGGTCAAGGCTCGGTCTATCATTGCTTTTATGTCACAACAGATGCCACCATAGACGGCCTTACCATTACCGCTGGCAATGCCAATCGCAGCTGGCCGGATAACAGTGGAGGAGGAGTATATATTTACCAGTCATCCCCCAGTATTACTAATTGCACAATTTTAAAAAATAGCGCAGACTTTGGTGGCGGGATTTATAATAGAGAATCCTCATCTATTATTAAGAACTGCCTGTTTAAAGACAACAGTGCTATTAGCCATGGAGGAGGGATAGAAAACTATAAATCATCTCCCACAATAGATTACTGCACAATCTCAGAAAACAGCGTAGTCATGTGGGGCGGAGGAATATACAACAGGGAATCCTCCCCTACAATCACAAATTGCAGTTTCACGGGTAATACCTCAAAGTACGGCGGGGGTATCTTAAATGATACTGAGAGCTCTTCAAGTATCAACAATTGTAGCTTCACTGGGAACAGTGCTACCAACAGTGGGGGCGGTATGTACATCGATACATCTTCCGCTATCCTCACCAACTGTAGTTTATCGGATAATAAAGCAATCCATGGTGGTGCAATCTATAATTACAATTCCTCTTCTACCATTGTCAACTGTATCCTCTCAAAAAACATTGCAACCAATTATGGCGGAGGAATTAGAAACAAGAACTCTTCCACACCTGCAATCACCAACTGCATCCTCTGGGCCAATACTGCTCCTGATGGCCCTGAAATTTCTAATGATGATACCTCCAACCCAATAATCACCTACTGTGATGTCCAGGGTGGATATGGTGGTAAGGGCAACATAAACAACGATCCTCTCTTTGTTGACCCTTCAAATTATGACTTCCACCTTCAGGCAACTTCTCCCTGCATAGATAAAGGTAATAACAGCGCCCCGGGAATTCCGAATACCGATTTTGAGGGCGATACAAGGACAGTTGATGGTGACAATGATGGCACTGCAACCGTGGATATGGGAATGGATGAATATACATTGATTGACACGGATAGTGATGGGCTATCAGATGACTGGGAGATGACATATTTCGGGGATCTCAGTCAGGGACCTGATGGTGATTATGATGGAGATGGAGCAACCAACTTAGAGGAATATCAGGCAGGGACTGATCCAGCAAACAATCCCCCCACAGCAGATGCAGGTCCGGATCAAACCGTAGATGAAGGTGATACAGTCACCCTGGATGGTTCCAGTTCCAGCGACCCTGACGATGGCATTGCTTCTTATCTGTGGACCCAGACCGATGGACCCTCAATAAACCTGTCTGATCCCACATCATCAAAACCCTCTTTTACCGCCACATCAGAGGGCACACTCCAATTTGAGCTAAAGGTAACAGACAAAAGCGGGTTAACATCTATAGATACCGCTACCATCACCATCAAAACTCCGGTAATCTCTGACGGCGACGTAGCGCCCTTTGGAAACCGTGATGGCATTGTCAATGTAGGAGATGCCCTGGTGGCCCTTCGTTTTGCCCTATTGCTTGAGACTCCTACACAGGAGAATATAGCACATGGCGATGTTGCCCCCCTGGATGCCCAGGGTAAGCCAGACCCAGATGGGATAATTAATGTAGGCGATGCACTGGTGATATTGAGGAAGGCATTGGGGATTATTTTTTTCTAACTTCATAACTAAAAAATAGAACAAGGATAACCAGGATTTACTTATTAATTTACTGAGATTGCCCTGGCCTTAATAAATCTGAAAAAATCAGCCTCATATACCTAACTATTATTCCGATTCATTAAAATATTTACAATTAGGCTATGGCGAAATCAAATTTTTTCCATTTGTACACAACAGGTGCAGCGTTGAATTCATTTATTCCCAGCAAAATTCGTTCTTTCAATTCCTCTTTGGAGTCAACGCGTATATGCCGTAAAAAGGTACGCGCCATTTTAGAAAATACAGACTCAATAAGATTGAGCCATGATCCGTGTTTTGGGGTATGCACATAAACAAATCGCCCCGGCCTGGATCCAAGATACTTCATTGTTTCTCTTGATATATGAGCGGAATGATTATCGAGAACTACTCGTATCGTACTCTTGGCTGGGTAATATTCATCCAGCTCTGTTAACAGGGAAATAAACTCTATGCTTCTGTGACGATCATGGACTTGGGCTATAATTCTGCCATCGTGCAGGTCAAGCGCTGCGAGTATTGACACAGAGCCCAATCGTTTATATTCATAGTCTCTGCCCCATCGACTGTGCTTTCCGGGTTTAGGCTGTAAATCAGGAGCAATATTTTTAATAGCCTGTACTCCTGGCTTTTCGTCAACCGATACGGTTATAATTGATGGGTGGGTTTTATGTCCGGATTGTTGTTTGTTTTGAAGGTTAACTTCTTCATACACTATGAGCACTTCTTGCATTTTTTGCTCAAAATCCGGATCCCTCCGTTCCAGATAATATTTTATTTTATAAGGCTGGATAGGATTGGCATTCAGTATCCTCCAGATGGTCGCCTTTACTGCTTTGGAAAGACAACCATGCCCCTCATTGGCTGCATGCTTGCGAGTGTATTTGGCAAGTTCACTGTAGGTCCATAGTTCAGCAGCCAGTCCATACTCTTTCGGTTTTGTGCAGCCAAGATTTACAACCCAAGCTTTTGCAGGCTCAGTAATAACAGGGTCAAAGGGTCTATGAAAATAATCTTTCAGTCCGGCATCCGCCCCAGCGGCCAATGCTTTGTCAATGCATTTGTAAATAGTAGGACGACTTACGTTTGCTTTTTTTTGAATTTCTGTAATCGGCAGTCCATTAGCATAAAGCACTAAAATCGTCGCCCTTTGAACTTTGCGTAATGGTGCTTTTCGTGACTTGCTGAGTTGATCAAGTTGGGTTCGTTGCTCCTCAGTCAAAACCAGCTTTGTGCGTTTGGTTTTACGAGCCATCTTTGCCTCCTTTTCATGTGGATTTATGGCAACGATAGCATATAAAATAATAAATGTAAAGATAATAATGAAACTTTATACTAGTAGATATTTTTACTTCTTTATGACAAAATATATTTTTCGCGATCATGGCTCCTCTCATTTCTTATGACTTTGACGTTCCCCTGCAAAAGGTGTTTTTTCTCTTGACAAGCCCTTTAATGGATGCCTCTTAGCTTTTAACGAAAAAATTCATGTTCCCCCGTAAAAAACCCTTTTGCCTGATCATAGTCACCATTTTTAGATCATCTACTAATGATATCCATACCATGCATAACCATAGCTGTATCCGGAATCACTTCTAGAATCAGGAACCTTGACTGTGTAACTAAACTTAATGCTAGCCGTATCGCTGCTTAAAAATTTGCCAGAAAGCGAGCCATCCACATGAAAGTCACCATCCGATCCAGATACAGCATCAGAAAATTCATTGTTTTCTATCGCCAAAACAGGTCTACTAAATGTCAATGTAAAACTATACCTGCCTTTGCCGGAAATCATGCCGCTACAATCAAATTTACCTGTAAAATCGTATAGATAATTAGAATCATCGCTAACCGTAAATGATATGTCTCTCCCTCCATCAAAATTACCAGACCAGTATCCAGGCTTAGGGCCGGAGCATTGTTTATCGCTGCCATCGCAATCCTGATCTATCCCATCGCCGCATATCTCCGTTGCCCCAGGATGGATATTTATGTCATTGTCATTGCAATCTACCAGTGTTCCGCACCAGCTCTGTAAATAGTATCCATCTTTATCTGAATCTGTGCAGGTCTTACATGCCGCATTATTAAGGCAATGGGAATCATTGCAGTCAATGTATCCATTACAATCATTATCTTTGCCGTCATTACAAATCTCCGTTGCCCCAGGATGGATATTTATGTCATTGTCATTGCAATCTACCAGTGTTCCGCAGCCGCTCTCTGCATAGTAGCCATCACTGTCTGCATCAGTACAGCTGGTAAACACCCTGGTATAAGTTCCTGCATAAGTCCCTTGGCACTCATTAGAATTAGACCACATAATACTAATGGTGCATTCGCTGTAATTACTGTTAAAATTCAGCAAGCCATTTTCTGAAAAGCAAGGAGATGGCACGCCACTGCATTCGTCTGTTTCCTCTATGCGTATCGTATCTCCTGATATTGTGATGGTCATTGAAACAGAGTCGCCGTCTGCATCTATATAGGAATAGGTTTCAAAACTGGCATTAGATGGGATATAGAGATAATCTTCCTCAGCCCTTCTGTTATAGTCACTTCCCATTGTTAATGTTCCAGAATATATGTCTGTATAGGTTTCTGAACCTAAACACGAGTAAGTACCTGTAATGCTATAATCGAAAGTTCCGTAGAATTTGGAGTTGTCAGTGATGTCAGCATCGCCGTCACCTCCACCACCTCCGCCAGTGCCAACGATAGTCATCAACCCCAGTGCAATGAGACCTATCAGGCAAAAGTAGCGTAAATTTTTGGTGAACATGCCTCTTGTTTTTTTCATAACTCCCTCCTTTTTTTAGGTTTACGATCAATGGGTTCATTAAAGTGTTTTTCACCAATTAAAGGGCTTGTCAAGAGAAAAAACACCCCTCCAAAAATTGGTAACGTTCAAAAGGCTGTACATGCTGACAATCTAATGGACCGAATTTCAATTTTTTTCATTTTTTTTGAGATGTATCGATGATCGACCTGGAGACAACTCTGCCTCTTTTGCTTCCGATAACTGCTCCATCTGGTTTAACTATCTACACACACCAAGGCCGACGACATAGCCACCGCCTCCGCCGTTGATTGGTTACAAGCTATGCTCTTTCCCTTATCGAATATCCAGTTCAAACCAAAACCAGTTGACATGACCCCTTGGTTTTGCTAATTAAGGGCTCACGAAGACACCAATATTTTAATTTTTCTTTTTTCTTAACTGCTCGGGTAGCCACCAAGACACGAAGATTATAAAATTATCTTTTGATGACCTTTTTTATTCACTTATTATACGTGAACTCATGCAGAAAAAAGGGGGTAATTTAAAGTCAAAGACTGCATCTTTTTAGACAAGAGGTAAAACCATATATCTATTCTTCCCACCAGACTTCCGGCGGGCAAGTGTGGCTTTGTGGCCATTTTTCAAAGTAAAGGTTTCCAAAAAAAAATGACAAAACAATCAATTAAATCATATACATTCCAGTTCCTCCCCATCCTTTTCATATCCCTTTTATCAATCATCATCTACTCCAACACCATTCATTCTCCCTTTGTCTTTGATGACATCCCTAATATCACGGAATATCCCCCCATACGAATGACGGATATTAATCTTACATCCCTGAAAAATGCGGCACTTGGCCGCGCATCACACCGCCCCATCCCTAACATAAGTTTTGCCGTTAACTATTATATGGAAAGGTATAATGTAAGGGGATATCACATTGTAAATATTGTCATTCATACAATAAACGGCATCCTTGTCTACCTCCTTGCCCTTGCCGTATTCACACATCTTAAAGGCAATTCTAAGGAAAATTCTTTGCAGATAAACCTCATGTCTCTCTTTGCATCCCTCATCTTTGTTGCACACCCCATAAATACCCAGTCCGTCACCTACATTGTCCAGAGGATGAATTCCATGGCAGTGATGTTCTATCTCCTCTCTCTTTTTCTATACATAAAGGCAAGGCTGAGTAATGTAAAGTGGAGAAAATGGGCATTCTTTTCCGGGGTAATTATATCAGGTATCCTGGCCCTTGGCTCCAAGCAAATAGCGGCAACACTGCCGTTTATTATACTACTCTATGAGTGGTATTTCTTTCAGGACCTGAAGACCTCCTGGCTCAAAAAGAATATACCCTATCTCATAATACCCGTTATAGTCCTTGCAGCCCTGGCCCTGATATATATGGGAGAAAACCCCGTTGACAGGATCCTTGCAGGTTACGGCAGTAGAGACTTTACCCTCATTGAAAGGGTATTAACCCAGTTTCGTATAATTATCTTTTACATAAGTCTTCTTATTCTTCCCCTTCCCTCCAGGCTAAATCTTATTCATCATATAAATACATCACAGTCTCTACTGCAGCCGATGACTACCCTTATTTCTCTTTTAATTATTGTTGCATTAATTGCCCTTTCAATATATTGGGTCAGGAAAAAGAGACTGATCTCCTTTTCCATACTCTGGGTTTTTATAAACCTGGCAATAGAGTCCTCTTTCATAGGACTTGAGATGATATTTGAGCACCGGCTTTATCTGCCTATGGTGGGTTTTTCCCTTATGGTCTCTTATATTGTGTTTAACTATCCGTCAAACAAGCGCATACTAACTGCTGGTCTCTGTGTTGTCATCATTATGTTGCTTGGATATGGCGCTTATATAAGGAACAGGACGTGGAAGGATGGGATTACGCTCTGGTCGGACGTTGTGGCTAAAAATCCATTGAGCTACAGGGGGTATAATAATTTGGGGCTGATCCTAAGGGAGCAAGGGAAAGTAAAAGAAGGAATCAAGCGCTTTCACGAGTCTCTCAGGATAAAGCCTGACTCTGAGTATGGACATATCTGCTTAGCAGAGGCGCTCATAAGCCAGGGTAAAATTGACGAGGCCATTGACCACTGTATGAAGGCTTTACAAATAAATCCCGATTCATCAGGTGCTCACAACAATCTCGGGCTTGCCCTTGATAGACAAGGTAAAACAGACGAGGCTGTTAAGCAGTATATAAAAGCACTAACTAACAAGCCTGACTTTGCAGGCGCTCACAACAACCTCGGTCTTGCCTTTGATAGACTGGATAAGATAGACAAGGCTGTTTATCATTATCGTGAGGCCCTTAGGATTGACCCGGAACATGTAAGGTCCCGCATCAACCTTGGACTTTCGCTGATTCGGCAGGGAAAAATTAATGAGGCCATTCACTGCTATCGTGAGGCCCTTAGGATTGACCCGGAACGTGTAGAGGCCCATATGAACCTTGGGGCTATATTAGCACGTCAGGGAAAAACGCAAGAGGCAATAAAGCGCTATTATTCGGCCCTCCGAATAAACCCTGACTCTGCAGATGTCCACTACAACCTTGCAGGCATACTAAACAAACAGGGCAAGATCGATGAGGCCATTAAACATTATAAAAGGGCCCTTGATATCAGGCCTGATTTTCCTGAGGTCCATAATAACCTTGGCCTTATCTTGGCGGGCCAGGGCCGTATTGAAGATGCCATGAATCATTATCATGCGGCGCTGCGTATCATGCCGGATCATGTAGAAACCCATATAAATCTTGGAGTCTCCCTTGTTAGTCAAGGAAAGATAAAAGAGGGGGCCTCGCATTTCGTCCAGGCTCTCCGAATCAGGCCGGAAGACCCGGATGCCCATTTTTACCTTGGATCGATTTATGTTATTGTAGGAAGAAAGGACCTGGCAATAGGTGAATACAGGGTTTTGGAAAAACTACGACCGGACCTGGCAAAAACCTTGCTTACGAGAATTAATCAGGGAATAAAAAAGAAAACAAAATGAAAGGAGAAAGTCAATCGCTGAAACCCTGACACCTATTTTTTAAAAAAGCTCCTTTAGAACCTATACAACAAATTAGATACCGAATTTTCAATGCCCTTATATTCATATCTGTTTTTGTATACGATACTGCCCTGCAGACTAAAACTGAAAGAAAAGGGGATCGATAAGAAACCTAAAACAATAATGTTACACCCCCTTCCCTTCCCTTAACCCGTCTTAGCTGTTTAAAATCTCCTCTGCCTCTTCCCTGCAGGCATCCATAACATAAGGAATGCCTGTAATCTTTGAGCATTCCTCTGCAAGGGAAATCAAATCCTCCCGTGAGATAAATGGGAGAGAAAAATTTCTGGATCCTGCCATCATCTGTTGCAGGCCTACAGCAACCTTATCACTAAAACTATAAATACCAATGGCACCAAGGGGAATATTTTTAATCTCATCAGGACCTACCATATCTTTAACCATTTCATAATTAACAAATATTTCCTCAACAGTAGAGCCGAATTTGCTTACAGTTTTAGGTAGTTTATTGTCTTTAAGCCAGAGGTCTATATTTTTTCCTACCATGCCGGGGATCATCAATGCCCGCCCATGCATATAGCCTTTACAAAGGGAGAGCCCAGGGCCAGTCCCTTAAATATACCGTCTTCAGAACTGAATCCACCGGCAAAGGCTATATCAGGCACCCTTCTTCCCTTGTCAGCCATTTTTTTGCAAAAATCATAGGCCGCTGAATGGAGATAAATGGACGGCATGCCCCATTCCTCCATCATCCTCCAGGGGCTCATGCCTGTTCCGCCGCCTGATCCATCTATTGTGAGCAGATCAATCCTGGCCTTAGAACTGCAATTAATGGCCATTGCCAATTCTCTAAGGCCATAGGCGCCTGTCTTCAGTGTTATTCTCTTAAAGCCAATCCCCCTTAATCTTTCAACCTCGGAGAGAAACCCTTCTTCGCTTAC
>Ga0307990_1001077_pt1 | contig 23275 bp, 19 predicted proteins | sample EllFjometagen129_FD_203168 | JGI IMG/M metagenome (GOLD analysis project Ga0307990, IMG submission 203168) | Marine microbial communities from Ellis Fjord, Antarctic Ocean - #129 | ecosystem: Environmental > Aquatic > Marine > Unclassified | place: Southern Ocean | collected 2014-10-08
GATTATGAAGGAATGATCACAGCAATCTGTGATTCCATTGTGGCAAACACTGATGTGCCAGGCATTGTTATCCAGATCAAGGCACCGGATGAAGGGATTGATCTGCTTTATGCAACAGGCAAGTCAGATTTAGAGCAGGATTTGCCAATGCGGAGTGATATGACCCACCGGATAGGCAGTGTGACTAAAACCTTTGTGATAACTGTGATGCTGCAATTGATTGATGAAGGCGAATTGACCCTGGATACAACTTTAGATAATTATTATCCAAAGGTGCCGCAGGCAGAAATCATCACGATGGAAATGCTGGCAGATATGACTTCCGGGCTGCGGAATTATATGGAAACAGCAGAATTTTTTGCCATTCTGGAAGGTGAAGCTGATCATTATTTTGCCCCAGACAGCCTGATCAATATCTCTATCCGGGCAGGAGCAGATTTTGATCCGGATACTAGCTGGCATTATAGCAATACCAATACTATCCTGATTGGTAGAATAATTGAAATGATTACTGGCAATGATTTGAAAAGCGAATTGGAAACCAGGATCTTTGATGTGCTGGGTATGACAGACACGGAATTTATAAATGAAGGTACAACCATACCTGGTGATCATCCTCAGGGTTATCATGCGGGAGAAATTGATCCTGATTATTATAATATGACAGAAGTATTTGATATATCCATGGGCTGGGCAGCCGGCTCAATCGTCTCTAACATGGCAGATATGCAGAAATATGTGAATGCCTTAGTAGATGGGACTCTGATCTCAGATAACTTGCAGCAGCTTAGATTAAATTGTCAGAATCCAGTGCCAGGCAGAGTGTTGCAGTATGGTATTGGCATGGCAGATTATAATGGCTTCTTTGGGCATAATGGCGGTTTCCCAGGTTTCACAACTTCCTGCTATAAATCTATAGATAAAAACTGTACATTCCTGATCTTTTACAATTGTCAGCTCAACACCAATCTGCCAGATATGCTTTTTGAGCAGCTTAGCGGTCTGATATATCCAGATATTGACTGGGAAAGTATAAACTAATATTGGGAGGGAAAATGAAAATTATCAAATTAGTTATCCTTTGCAGCCTGGTTTGTCTGCTGCTGAATGCCTGTGATGACAATAGCACAGAGGGAGACACGGAATATTATCCACTTTTGGAAGTTGAAGCTGCGAGTGAATATGATCTGGGTTTTGCTGTGGGTGAACGCTTTGCCGATAATATTCACTTTAGCCTGGATTTGAATGCGGACTTGTTGTCAAATATTGGAGATATCATTGCTATTGATTCTGTATATTTTTATGAACACCTACTGTCAACTGCCCAGGCAGAGCAGCCGGAACAAATAGCAGAATTACAGGGAATGTGTGATGCTTCTGGAGCTGAATTCAGATCAATATTCATTTTCAATATATTTGGTGAAATCCTTGCTCTTTATTATGGCATGCAGACTCGTGATATTGATATTCCAGAAGACCTACCCTTAGGCTGCTCTGATGTTCTGTATAAATATGAGAATAATATTTTTCTGGCACATAATGAAGATGGTTTTGCCGGCTTGAAAGACAACATGTTTATTGTAAAAGCCAAACTACCGGGGAAACCAGAATTCATCAGCTTTAGTTATCCATGCCTGGTTTTGGGAGTGGGACCAACCATTAATGATGCTGGCATTGTGCTATCCAATAATTTCATTCAGGGAACAGTCGGAGACGCAGATGGAGTACCTGGTTATATGGTAAATCGACAGCTCATCGAATTTTCTAATATTCAGGAGATCACAGAGTTTATTGCAACCAAGCGAATTGTTAATTATCTGAATTGCAACATCGTATCTATGGATGAAAGTAGAATAGTATCAATAGAGATGGCATCTGATCAATACAGCCTCCATGAGGTTAACGGATTGTATGCTCATACAAATCATTTAGTTCATCCAGATATGCTTTCGCATCCGGTTGACCTCGATGCCTCTACACAAGAACGCTACCAAACACTGCAACAGCTTATCAGCGAATATGAAACTCACCTGCAGGATGTGAATCTGGAATCAATGCACTCTTTCCTTAATGCAGTTGCTGTAGAAACAAACCCAAATGGGGGATTAACAACAGGCGCCACCCTTTCCAGCTCAATATTTGATTTTGAGAATATGATATGGAGATTATACTTCAGCGACCCGAAAGATAATCTCTATCAGGAAATAGAGTTTTAATAGTTGATATAATCAATAGATAGCCTCATTATAGAGGCTATCTTTATTTAAGGGAGAAATATTATTTGAGAACACCCTGGAGGAGTTTATTTTATTATCGAATTACCCATTATGAAATAGTAGTTGTTCCATTCTAAGGGATATTTTTTAGCCACATCAGCCCCTGAGTTCAATTGGTATCCTGGAATTAATACGTTACATAGCTGCCGTATTATCCACAGACCAAAGAATGTTTGCTTAAATTATAGTAAAATAGTTGACTTTATTATGTCCATTTGGTTTTATTATATTATCAGAGGAGGCATAAGATGGACTACGAATATGCCCTTGAAAAAGATATAGCAGAAGCAGAAGGTGCCAAAAAGATTGATCTGCGCATAGATCTTGCCTTTAAAACAAGAATAGAGAATCCTCAAAAAAGCACTGAAGAAGCTCTTACAGCATATAAGGAATCGATAGCAGCAGGCGAAACACAACTGGAATTACGTGCCTTGAATCAAATATGTGTTACGGCTCTTTATAATGATGAGTTTGACGATACTGAAGCCTGGATAGATAAACTTGCCCAGCGTGGAATTGAAGCGAATCATAATGTGTCAATCGGCAGATCATATATCCTTAAATATCGCTGGAGTTCACGAGCCGGCAAGCTGTCTGAAGCAGCGGAATATCTCATTCACGCTCTGGAATTTTTGAATCCTGAGCAGAATCCATCTGATTGTGCAGCCTGTTATAATGGTCTGGGTAATATTTATTATGAACTGCAAGACGCTGAAAAAGCTCTTGAAAATTATACTCTTGCCTTACCCCTGGTAAAAAATCTTAGCTCTAATACCTATTTCACAGTTAAACAGAATATTGGTATAGTCCATCTAATGAGAAATGAATTTAATGAAGCCTGGGAAATCTATCACAGCATTTTGGATGAACTGCCAGCAGGAGAATTGGGAACTAAAAGACTGGTAATTCTCAATCTAAGTTATATCTGCCATCTTACAACAGAATATGAACAGGCAATAGTATATATAGATCAGGCAATTGAGCTGAGCAGGAAGCATTTTTCTGAACATGATCTGATCAGACCTTTATGTAATAAAGCATTGATCCTGGTTGATATGGAAGAATTTGATAAATCCATTGAGTTATTTAAAGAAGCAGAAAAATTCGCTTTGAAATCAGAGAATCTGGCTGAACTGAGGGAAGTTTATCATGGAATAGCAGCTTATTATAAAAAGACCAAAGACTTTGAAGAATTAGTAAAATATTATGAGAAGCTTTTTGAAGTAACAGAAAAACTGCATAAATCAGATAAACATGGTGAGATAGAGAGATATGAAACACTGCATCAGATCAATCTATATAAAGAAAGAAGCCTGATACTGGAGGAAAATAATACTCTTATTGCTGAGCAAAATAAGAATCTTCAGGTAACAATGGAGAAATTAATAACCAAAGATAAAGAACTGGAAATTGAGCTGCGAAGTGCCTTTAATACAATAAACAAGAAAGATGACCTGCTGGCTGCTCATCACCGCCTGGCATCTGTAGGTGAAATGATCGCCATTATCGCTCATCAATGGAAGCAACCCCTCAGCATCATAAACAGCATGGTGTTCAGTATTAAGGATGCCTATCATTTTGATGAACTCACAGAAGATTTTATTAATGAAAAAGCGAAAATGATCGATGATCTTATCCAGTATCTATCGCAGACTATGAATGATTTCAGTAACTTTTTTAAGAAACAGAATAATATAGATTTTAAGGTCTCTGCTGCTGTAAAAGGTGCCGTATCACTGCTGGAGTATGCTCTTGATATAGAGAATGTAACTGTGGAAAATGATCTGGAAAATGATTTTACTATAAATGGTTCGCAAAATGAAATTACCCAGGTCTTTCTTAATCTGATCAATAATGCCCGTGATGCCTTTAAGGAAGAAAAAATTCCTCAACCCAATATTAAAATAACCTTGGATATCAAACCTGATCATTACATTATTTCCGTATATGATAATGGTGGACCAATTCAGGAGAAGCTGGGTAATAAGATATTTGATGCTTATGTGAGCTCAAAGGGTGAAAAGGGTACTGGGCTTGGTTTGAACATCTGTCAAACTATCATAGAAGACCGCTTTAAAGGAAAACTATATTTTCAAAATACTCAGGATGGAGTAACGTTTTATATTGAATTACCTCTGAAGAATAATTGAATAACTATTCAGAGCAGGTATAGTAAATTAATATGATATTCTATTTTTCTTGACTTCATATGGATATAAATCATTTTGTTAATTAATTATTTGGAGGTAATCAATGGAAAGGATTATTGCCGTCTGTGGACTTATATGTTCTGAGTGCCCAGCTTATCTGGCACACATTAATGATGACGATCAATTACGCCTGAAAACATCCCGTGAATGGAGCGAGATGTATGGTGCAGAAATACCACCAGAAGCAATTAATTGTTCCGGTTGTATGGAGGAAGGAGTAAAAATCACACATTGCGATGAATGCAATATTAGAAATTGTGCGCTGCTCAAGCATATTAATAATTGCTCAGAATGTGTGTTGTATCCTTGCGAGATGATAGAAAAATTTCATCAAAACGTACCGGATGCCAAGAAAACTCTTGCTGATTTAGCTCCAGATAACAGGTTATTTTAACCTAATAACAAAAAAGAAAAGACTGATGAAAAACATTTTTTTAATTATAATGTTTTTGGCTTTTATTACGCTCTTTGCCACTGAAAATGTTCAAGATTCCACATTTACGATCCAGGGAAGAGTGGCTTTTTCCAAGAATATCACTGTAACAGTAACCTGCCTTACTGAAACTGAATTTGAAGAAGAATTGCCTGCTCAATATTTCTATGTTAAAGAGTTAACTGATCTTGATAGAAAACTCGGCTACGTTGATTATGAGATCAGTGATATCCCAAAAGGGATTTATCTTATATTTGGTTTTCAGGATAAAAATGAGAATGATAAATTGGACAGGATACTTTTTGTTCCCAGAGAACCCTGGGATATCTATGGATTGCCTCGACCAACCACTGGAAAACCTCAATTCAGTAAACTCTCAATATCTATTGAGAAAGACATGTTTGATCTGGAAATGAAATTGAAAAATGGATTTTGATATTTTATAACCTGAATTTATCCCACTCCCGATAAACTGCTTTTACCGTTTCAGGATTAGCACCAGCCCCAAATTCAAGTTGAGCTATTATCCCACCTGATGGAAGATATAGTTTTTCTGCAATTGTGTGAACTGCATTTACTCCTGACTGGGGATCATTATCGGTTAAATATTTAATGGTTTCCGGATATAGATCAGATGCGATCGGCAAAAGCTAGAGATCACGAGGTAATCTAACAGGATTTTGAAATTTGAGTGCAGCTTCTACTATACCACGGGGTGTATTCATTCTTTGCTATAAAATTCTCTACCCATTGTAAGTGAAAATTCTTCTTCTACCTCATTAACAGGACCTGCACCACAATATCCTACTTCTATATAATACCTGCTCGTAAACTGATATTTTGTGGTGAAATCAAATTTCCAGTGGTCATCCTGGCTCTGCGTGAGCATTATCTCAGTACCCCAATCATTTCGTGAGATCAGCACTCCTGCCAGGAAACTCCAGTTAGTGTAAGTAACTTTGCCCAAATAGAAATCATTCTGGACTTTCACTTTATTCAACCGCATACCCATCAGAATCCCATAAACGATATAGCTCCCATCAGATGATTCATTACCGTATAGATTATGAGCATACATATCATAATTATTTACGAAATCTACATCACGATTATCGCTTTTGAAGCTGATATTCATGGCAGTGCCAAGTCCCAGGCGGGAGGAGAGGTTTAATAAATCAAATCTTCCGCTGAATCTATATATTCCATGTTTTGTACTGAATTCTTTTAATAGTGGGCTGTAATCACTTAGACCAACCTTAAAGCGGGATGCTTCAGCTGCTAAAGTATAACCCAAACTCAATATCAGGCATAATATGAGAATCTTTTTCATTCGTACCTCTGGATACTTTTATTCCACAAAGCTGCCAATTCTGGTAGTTTGCTCATGATCAGTTCAAGTTCTGAGAAATTAATTGTTTGCTGGCTGTCACACACGGTTTTGTCTGGCTGAAAATGAGTTTCCAGGATGATACCATCTGCTCCAGCAGCAGCTGCTGCCCAGGATAATGAGCGCACCAGATTACGTCTTCCACCGCTGTGGGATGGATCAATGATCACTGGATAAGGAGATAATTGCTGGCATATATTCACAGCACTAATATCAAGTGTATTGCGGGTATGCTTGTTGTCATAAGTTCTGATTCCTCTTTCACAGAGTATAATCTGATCATTTCCAGCGACTTTAATGTGTTCTGCCGCCAGTAGCCATTCATCATAAGTGCTGCACATCCCTCGTTTTAAGATCACTGGTTTATTAATGCCACCCAACCTTTTCAACAATCTGTAATTGTGCATATTGCGAGTGCCTACCTGCAAAATATCTATATATTCTGTCATCAATTGCACATCTTCCACAGAAACCACCTCTGAAACAGAGATCATATCCAGTTCATCTGCAACTCTTTTGATGATTTGCAGACCTTCTTCACCTAACCCTTGAAAGGAATAGGGTGAAGTTCTCATTTTGTAAGCACCACCTCTGAACATTCTCACACCAAGTGTCTTAACAAAACTGGCAACTTTATAAAGGTCTTCATAATTCTCTATTGTGCAAGGTCCTGCTATGGTAGTAAACCAGTCACCACCAATCTTTTGCCCCTTTACATCAATCACTTTTCTTACATTTTCTATCATACTACATATCTCCCGGTGATAATTTCTTTTAGTACTCCATACTGCCAAGTCCGGTCAGAGACAAAGAAATTTGAAGCATTAAAATGGGCAATGATTTCTCTCACAATTATTCCTCCCGTCATTAGCAATGCTTTACTCAATGGGTTAAAGGCGATCCTCTCTGCAACCTTTTCTTCTGGCATAATTGCAATTTCTTCTAATAATTCATCAAGATCATCTTTATTGACTTGATACTTATGAACTTTGTTTTCATTATAAACTGTAAGATTCTGCAGCATGGCAGCCAGCGAAGTTACTGTTCCACCAATTCCAATCATTACAGATTCTGATGGTTTGCTGAAACTAATAGTATTAAGCTTATTTCTCAAATACCCGATTTCTTTATAGGCATTATCACCAAACATGTTATGCAATCTTCTGATACCTAATGCTATCGAAGAACATTCCTCAATATTGTTATCGACAATCAACGTGAACTCAGTACTACCACCCCCAATATCAAATAACAACATATCTCTGGTAGCAAATTCATCGCAATTAGCAACGCCATTCAGTCTGGCTTCTTCATACCCAGTGATCAATCTCAGCGGAATAAAATATTCCTTCTGCAACCAATCTTCCAGTAAATTTCTATTTCCTGCTTCCCGCAGAGCACTGGTACCAATTAAAACAGGTTGGGCATTATATTTTTCCGCAATATTCAAATATTCTCTGAGTATCTGCTTCACCCTCTTAAATCCTTCTAAACTCAGATAACCATCTTTCATTCCTTTTGCCAGGGCGGATATCCTGTTTAGTCTCTCTATAATGCGGTAACCACCAGCATCTATCTCTGCCAGCAGTAATAATACATTATTGGTTCCAATATCGATTAGACAATAGCGATTTGTCATTAGCGATATGAATAGATAAGTTTCAGGTTTTCTGCCTGCCAGCCCTTCTTCTCTTCTATCCAGCGTTTTTCAAATTCAAAGATCAAATCTCGGCTGGGCAGCGTATTCCAGTCAAGATCAGGAGGAAACTGGGAAGCATGCACAAATGCCGTCTCATAAGGTGACTCTTTTTTGCGAGAATCAGTAATCCACAGATTGCCGTCCATTTTCTTCATAAAGCGTAAAAACCCAAATTTCTTATCATTATGAAATGAATAGCAAATACCTCTTTCCAAAGATTTATCAGGTTCTGTCTGCATAAATGGTAATAATCCCGGAACCAGATATCCTGAAGTGAACATATCTGTCTCATTCCTCAGCAAGTGAGCTACGTTTTTAAAGGCAAGAGCTTCCACCCGGCAACCTTTATTCTGCAAAGCTCTCACTACCTGAACAAAATCTCCATCGCCCGTTATCAGCAGCACACTATCCAATCTTTCTGATTGCAGTAGTGCATCTACAGCCATATCAAGATCAGCATTTGCCTTGCCAAAACGATTGCCATGCTCATCAGTGAACCAACGTACAGGTTTCACTATCACTTTATAACCAAAATCCCTTAGTACTGAATGAAAACTATATGATTTTTGTCTGTATTCATAATTAGTTTTTGCCTGCTCTTCATCAAAAGCAACATAGGCATTTAATCTGATAGCCTCACCATTATTCCTACAGGCAAATAACCGCAAAATATCATATTGCATCCCATATCCACCATTCTGAGCAATATTTGACACATCCACATAAACTCCAACCCTCATCGCAGAACTCCGTTCCATCATACCTCCTTTTCTAATAATTTCATTGCATAACTCTTTTAATTAACATCTTCTTCTCACTCTCATTTCCTTTAAAATCTTGTCTCCAAACCAAAATGAATTATCCCCTCTAAGGGATTCTTGAAACCATGTGTATCATTGGGTACTGCAAAATCAAGGATCAGTTGACCCAGCGGTGTATTAGTCCTCAATCCGCAACCAATGCTGTATATAGTTACATTTTCATTTTCCAGATTTTCGATATTTCCCACATCAACATTTATTGATAACCTCGCCTCATTACTTAAAATATATCTCAGTTCCAGGTTTGTCCAACCCACCCGAAAACCTGAGTATTGCTGTTCCAGAAACCCTCTGATGCTATTTACTCCACCCACCTCAAATTTGTCAAATTCTGTTAGTCCTTTATTTTCAATAAAGTTATAATTTAGCTCTATACTACCCACCCACCGACCTTTTAGCGGGATAAGTTTATGGTAATTTGTCTCTGCTGCCTGCCTGCCGGAATTCTCCTCATCTGTTCTGCTCCAGATATAATAATATTTAAGTGCCCAGGCATAACCAGTTCTGGGATTGCTCGGATGATCCATATTAGTGTATCTCCAGAATACTCCTGCTTTACTGAATGCTGTTTCATCAATAATGACCGGACGCCTTGATCCAGCATAAATATCCTGCTTCTGCAAATAAATCCCTGACTGATTAAATAGATCAAACCAATATAGCTCAAGATCATAACTCACCTCTATCCAGGTACTATCCATCTCTTCACGATAGAGTTTGATATCAGCCCCCAAAGGATAATCCCAGCCACTTTCATGATAATTCAGCTCAATTGCAGAATGCTGTTCCTGCCTGTTCTCCCAGAAAAAACCCACACTACGGTCTGTCCCCCAAAGATTCTCAAAATTCACATCCATATATCCCGTAAACCTACCCTCATTATCATTACCGTTATCATATCCCACCACACCTGAAAAGGCTGTCATATTACCTTCAGTTACATCATAAAGTAAGGTGTAAGGATTCATTGGTAATATCCGGCAGGTTTTTATATATGGTCTGGAAAGTATATTCTGTTCTGCTTGTTTCAGTTGATATGGTGATGGAGTTTCCAGTCCGTTCAATCTGCTTAACTGCAATATAGTCTGCTGTCTGGTTACCTTATTACCACGGATCACACTTTTACTGAACCTGCAATATTCCCCTTCTTCAATAACAATCCTGATCTCTACTTGATTATCTTTCATCATTATCTCATCAACTTTTGCATCAGCGAAATAAAAACTCTGCTGATTATAATATTCTACCAATTCTTTCATATATTGTGGCAGATCTCGCAAAAAGATCAGGGGTGTCTTTATCTCATCCAGTAATTTGTCAGTAGTAATATAGTTATTTCCAGTAAATGACACCTTCTGCACCTGCAAATCGCTTCCCTCATCAATCCTGACTATAATACTCACCTCAGCTTGTGATAGTGCCACCACTTCCGGCTCACCTATCTTTGCCAGATAATATCCCTTCTGCTCATAAAGATCTGCTATCCTGTTCATATCTTCCAGCAGGATTAGCTGGTTGTATTCCATTCCCTGATATGAGATCATCACTGCTTCTAATTCTTCCCTGCTGCAGATATTATTGCCTTCAAACTGCAAATCAACGATCTGCATTGCCAGTAAAGGAGTCATGATCAAAATAAAGAAACTTAAAAAATATAATTTCATTTAGTCTATCTTAGAACGGATCAAGTCTAATAGCTCTGCCACCAGGGATGCTTCCGGCACCTTCTTCACGATCTCACCTTTGCAGAACAGTATTCCTTCGCCCTTTCCACCAGCAAGTCCAAAATCTGCTTCCTTTGCCTCACCTGGTCCATTCACGATGCAGCCCATAACTGCCACACGCAAATCTTTATCCCTGTATTCCGCCAGTCCCGCTTCCACTTCCTTAGCTATTTTCACCAGATCGATCTCTGTTCTGCCACAAGTAGGGCATGAGATCACTTCCAGACCTTTTCGCAACCCCAAAGCCTGCAATATCTGTCTTCCCACATTCACTTCATCAACTGAATCAGAGGTAAGACTCACTCGAATTGTATCGCCAATTCCTTCTTCCAGTAAAATCCCTATCCCCATGGCACTTTTAATCGTTCCACGCTGCAAAGTCCCTGCCTCAGTTACTCCCAGATGCAGTGGATAATCCACCCGTTTTGAAAGCAGCCGATAGCTTGCCAGCGTTAGCGGAACAGTAGATGCTTTCACGGAGATCTTCATTTCCTCATATCCAGCCCGTTCCAGAATATGCACATGCTTAAGTGCACTTTCCACCAGTCCTTCAGCAGTCACACCATACTTTTGATAAATTTCCTTGTCCATTGAGCCGGTATTCACTCCGATCCTGATCGGTACCTTGCGTTCACGCGCTGCTGCTACCACTTCTTTTACTTTTCGCTCGCTACCGATGTTACCCGGATTAAGCCGCAAACCATCCACTCCTGCATCAATTGCTGCAATTGCCAGCTTATGATCAAAATGTATATCAGCGATTATTGGTATGGAAATAGAGCTGATAATTTCGGGTAATGCTTCTGCTGCTTCCCGATGATTTACAGTTACTCTGATAATCTCGCAACCAGCTGCCTGCAATTCCCTGATTTGCCTGATAGTTGACTTGCTGTCTGCCGTAGGCGTATTGGTCATGGATTGGATCGTGATGGGATATTCTCCACCCACTCCCACATTACCTAATCTTATTGCTCGTGTCTTTCTGCGTAAAATACTCATTTCTGCTTATCCTGATATATTTTCACCATAGTTTGTATTAAAAAGGATTCATCATCTGCCATCTTAATAAATAATGCCTTGCTATCTTCTCTATCCAGCGATAGCAGACTCCGTGCTGTCACCACTCTCTGCTTTTCATCCTTGGACTGGCAATAGTCACTCAATATCTCCACACTTTCCCGGCAGTTGATCTCTCCTAAAGCTCCCAGTACGCTATTTGTATATTTATCTTCCTGCAAAAATGGCTTGAAATACTCTATGTACGTGGAATCCTTTAGTTCTCCTATCAAGCTGATGCAGTGCTTTGCCACCAGACTGTCCTCATTAGTTAGCTGCTCAAGCGCATAGGGGGTCAATTTATCGCTGTTTTTATTAAATTCACTGATCGCCCGATAGGCAAGTCCACTTTTTGTTCCGAGTTCATTTTCTGCTATATAGGCTGCAGCTTCATCTTCTCTGCTCAGCAGTATCTCACCTGCCCGTTTCACGGTCTGCTGATTGCTACCCACTCCCCAGCCTGCTGCCAGTTCATAGATTTCTTCTATAGCTGCCAGACTATCCACTTCTGCTGCCTGCTCCTCAGCCATCTTTTTCACTTCTGCTGCTTCCACCACCAGCATTGTATCAAGTCCTATCCCATAATATCCTCTGCTCCAGAAGCTGTCATTTGCGCACTCTTCCACTGGATAGGTATCATCTCCACCAGTATCCAGGAATACTCCTATTCCCCCTGTCCCTCGTGCTATGCGGCTGTATCCGTAATTATTGACTTCCTTACGTTGATAACTGTCATCTCCCGATCCATCCAGAAATATCGTCACTGAGTTCGTGAGTGCCACGCCATTACCGCCTTCCACGGAATAATGATCATTCCCACTGCGGTCGATCAAAAAGCCCACTGCCCAGTCATGAGCTGCTCCCTGTCCAGGTCCATGCTTGCTATAATAATGATCTTCTCCCCCGCCATCATATAATAATCCCGCTGCCAGATGAATTCCGCTACCCTGTGGATAATATACTGAATCATAATAATCATATCCCTGTTTGTCATAAATTATTCCCAAAGCATACCAGTAGGCAACTGCTTGAGAATATACTCCTCCCGTATAATTATCATTGCCATCTTCATCATAGATCATCCCGATTCCGCCTGCCAGATCAGGACGCATCCCAAAGCCAAAGCCTTGAGAAAGTGACCGGTAGTCCAGCGGTGCCAGTGGTACATGAAGATATTTTCCTCCCGCATAGTAATTATCAAATCCAGCATAATCTATTACCGCCCCAAATCCAAGCGTGCTGCCAAAGCCTTCTCCATATTGCGTCACACGATAACTATCATTGCCCTCTTCATCGACAAGTAGTGAGATTCCAAAGGTGGCTGCTCCACCACTATGAAGTCCAAATTTATAAGTATCATCTCCCGATGCATCCCATAACTCAGCATATCCACAAACAGCAGATACTGAATAATCTGCTCCGCTATACACATCATCTCCATCCAGATCACACAATATACCGATGCCACCTTTGGCACTTGCCAAACCGGCTACTTCTTCATTGTGATAATAATCATCACCACTAATATCCAGACTCCAGAAATAGGGCTGCCTTGACCAGTCAGTTTCCAGCCTGCCCAGATAAGTATCATCTCCCCCTGCATCATAAATAAAACAGTAATTACCCTCAACCAGATCAGAGCTGCTGCTGCCTATCCGCATCATGCCATATTTTGATTTATATTCCAGTGCCTTAAGTTCATCTCCTGTCCAATTCTGCAAATAATGCTGCATCACTTCAAAACCTGCCCGGTTGATTACTACTGATTTGAATAATGCACCCATATCAAGCCGTTCTATCATCGTTATCAGACTGTCAGAATCTACGCTCAGGGTATCAATTATCCCATATTTCTCATAATAAGTATTATATTCCAGCGAATCTTCCGGTTCACTCCATAAACTTGTACTCAGATATTGCCAAAGCTCCATGTCCTCTGCCTCACATGCCACAAATGCTTGCTGACGCCAGATCTCGCTCTCATCCCATACCTTTTCCACATAACTAAATAAGCCCTGCACTCCATTCACATTGACCAGATAGTAATACTCAAATTCCTTCCGGCTGGATTTATATAATTCTGCATAATCATCCTCAGCAAACTCATCTTCCCAGGCAAATATGGGCATTATTTCACATAAAAGGTCTTTCCTTTCTCTGGTGGTCATATTCTCTGCCAGCTTGTCCACAAATACCGGATATTCCAGAGGATTGTTCAGCACTTTCAGCATCTGAGGAATTTTGAACTTAGTCCCACTCGACCAGTCCTTCAGAAAATTTAGGGAATTAAGTTCCAGACCACTGCGGTTCAAGGCACTCTCAAGCACCATCTTGTCCTGATCTGTAAATATCTCAGCCCCTAAATAGATTACGGTAAAAATAATTAAAAATAAAAACACTCTCTTTTTCATAATTTTGTTTCCCATCTTTCATATTTTATTATTTGTTCTTTGTCCATCCGTTTACTACTGCCGGCAAAAGTCTTTAAAAACTTACTATATAAACCATTCTTATCCTTGGGATAACCAAAAGGACTAAGACCCACTACCCGGATGTTTTCAGGAATATTCAGATATTTACGCACCTGTTTCTCATTAAAGGCTGCCAGCCAGCAACTGCCTATCCTCATCCCCCACGCTGCCAGCATCATCTGCTGAAAGGAGATCGCTGTATCTACCAGATAATAGCTTTGACCATTCATTTTTACTGACTTTTTAGGATCAGCACAGGCAATTATCACCACCGGAGCTTTGGCAATAAAAAAATTGACCGTCCCCACAAGACCTATATGCCTGGCAAATTTCTTGATATTATCACTGTCCTTAAGCACTATATAACGCCAGCATTGCTTGTTCTGAGCGGATGGAGCCTGCCGTCCCGCTTCCAAAATTTTATCCAGTTCAGCGTCCGATATTGGCTCTTCAGAAAAATCCCGCACGCTATGACGACTGAGTATCAAATCAGTTAAATCCATACATACTCCTTTGCAGGCAATATATCCCACCTTGCAAACATAAGTCAAACTAATTATCTGCTACCCTTTTAACTAAATTCACACACCACACTTACCCCAATGCCAAAATCCTACTAAAATACCCATACCCATCCAGACAATTCCATATTTATTATTATTATATACATTCCCCCCACTCCAGAAAGTTTTCTACACTCATTTACTCAATATTGTTCTAATTTCAAACTATAGTTTACTACTCTTTATCTATTTTATTCATAATATTATATTTATGACATTTATTTACCTTCACGATACCATGAGGTGGAACAACAAAGCACATAGTGATATTTTTATGTTATATTGTGCCTTGTTGCTACACCTGTTTCACGCTTTGATACCAGAAATTATCCAGAATTATTTCGATTTAGTTAGAAAAATACTCCTTTTTTTTTCAGGATATGGCAAAAAACTTGATAAGTTACACTGACGCTGAATAGTATAATAATTATTTTACATAGTAACATTAAAAATCAGAGGTATGAGTAATGGAGAAAGCAAAATCTATCAGATATTTTCTGATTGCTTTTGGCTGGACCTGGCTTTTCTGGATGGGAGCCATAATTTGCAGTTTTCAAGGTTTTGAATCAGCAGCCAGGATTTTACATTATAGTGGAGGGATAGGACCTTTGCTGTCAGCATTAGTGATGCTGTTTTATAAAAGCGATATCCAGCTCAGGAAGGATTTCTGGAAACGGATAATAGATTTTAAGCGAATTCCATTGCGCTGGTATCTGGTAATTTTTCCCTTGGTGCCAGGTATAATGATTATTTCAGCAGTTATCGACCTCTTATCAAGTGGCAGTGGTGCTCATCCTGAATTTATAACTGTGATAAGTCAAAACCCCGGATCAATTTTTTCGCTCGTTTTTTTTTATTTGATCTTTGGTCCAATCCCGGAAGAATCTGGCTGGTGTGAATATGCCCTGGATCGTTTACTGAAGCTGTTTTCTGCAAATAAAACGAGCTTTTTACTTGGCTTTCTCTGGGCTATCTGGGTAGTAAATTGGAAATTCAAGATTCCAGCTTCAATGATTTTGACTCGGAGGGACAATTAATTACTGGAACCATTCCCGGAAGTGAAGGTGGCTGTTCAATGGGTTTTGGTTTGATGGTCGGGATAGATACTCGGAATAACCTTTTCTATCCCAGCCAAGGTATCTGGGCTGAATTATCTGCTTTGACCTTTAATAAGGAAGTCGGGAGTGATTATAATTTCAGCAGTATGATATGTGATCTGCGATATTTTTAGCAAATCAAACCAGGTCAGATATTAGCTTTGCAGTCCTACTTCTCCGGTACTTCAGGCAACGTGCCATTCCGTCTGCTGCCAAAACTTGGTGGTCGCGAAAAAATGCGGGGTTATTTTGAAGTACGTTTCAGCGATAAGAAATATTTGACCTGTCAGGCAGAATACAGGTTTTTACCTGTTTGGAAACGATTTGGAATAACAGCATTCGCTGATGCGGGACAAGTGGTTTCTGATATAGATAAAATCGCCTTTAAGGAAACAAAATTTTCCGCTGGTTTGGGTATTAGATATATTTTTGATGAAGAAGAGAATATTAACGTCCGCCTTGATATCGGGGTCGGAAATAATTCTGTCGGGATCTATTTGAACGTAATGGAGGCATTTTAGTTAAAGGTGTACTGGCGAATATATCCAGGAAAAAACAGATTACGACTATTGTTGCCCAATTCCAGATTTTAATAATATCGATGGGCTATCCTATTCTTAACAGAGTGCAGTTGTCCCTTTTCTTCGTTTTACATAATTCAAGGTAGAAAAATATAACACTGGTATGGGGAACTATAATTTCTCAATTTTAGCTTGACACTTTTATCCAATTCTCAATAAATTTAATTAGTTGTTATATGAAAATTAATTGAGGGGTTTTTATGAATTTGAAGAATATTACTTTATATGCTCTACTGGGATACAGTTATTTTTTTGTAATGCGTGCTTTCGGCACTATATTCCCAGCTGCAAATTACAATGACACTTGGATGTTAGTTGAATTATCATTGAATTTTATCTCAAATCTTGGGATCACTCTATTTTTTCTTTTATTTTTGAAAGAATATATCAAAGATGATGAATTTTCTCTGATGAATAGTTCTGTAGCAGCCTTTCTTGGCTCATTGTCTATCCTGCTGATCAATGCCTTAAATGGTTTTTCCAGTCTTATAGGCATGCCAATGGATCATTACATATCGGGCAGATATTTGGTAAATATGATTTCCTGGGTACAAGGCTTCATTATTGTATTATTCTTTATAAATTTTGCTAATAGCCTTTGTAAACAGAAATCGATGAATCTATATAAACCGGTTCTATGGGCACTGGGTGGAGCAATAGTCTCATTCATTATGCATTCCATAAACTTACTTAACTATTATTACTATACCACAAACAGAGCAATATTTATAGATCTCCTAAGCCACAATCTTATCCAGCCGGGAATAATTTTTATCCTACTCAGTTATTTTAGTATGATCTACTTCATGTTAGTTTTCTATAAAAGTCTTAGAAAAAAAAGTTAAAGAGAAATAGATGATATGACAAACATCATTAAAATAGGGATTATTATCTGTGACAGATATAGCAGATGTGCTGGGGGTAAATGCCTGAGATCTCTCAAAAACAGAGAAGGTGCCTTTAGTATTTATGAACCAGCTCCAGAGCTGGTTGGCTACACTACCTGTGACGGCTGCCCGGGTGGCAATATTGAATACGCTGCTGGTGAAATGATCGCAAATGGGGCTCAAGTCATCCACCTGGCAACCGGTATGATAGTCGGTTACCCACCCTGCCCCTATATCACCACTTTCAAAGATTTCCTGGAAAAACGCTTCGATATCAAAGTGGTATATGGCACCCACCCCATCCCGCAAAAATATCTCAATATGCACTCCCAGCTTGACTGCTGGAACTCACCTGAATGGCAAAATATCATAAAACCCACCCTGACTGATGAAACCACCAGGAAAAGCTACGACTAACAAGATTATCCATTAAGTCCATATAGTCCATCTCATCAAAACGTTCCTAACTGCTTCTTTGACAGAACAGCATAGCCAATAACCATGGTTATCCCAAGGTTTTGCAATATCCTAATAATGGTAAATTATTAGACTATAGTTTAATAACAATTAATTAGATACTTATATCTTTTATCCTTAAAACCTTTTATATATCTCAGTTATGAGTATAACTTTAAATGCAGATCAATTTCAAGCATATATCAGGTGCAAATTTACTTGACATGAAGTGATTGGTCATAATGTTAACAATTCCGGGCAGCAAAAGATGCTGTTTCAGCTAAGGATGAGAGAAGTTATAACCCGGTAATTAAAGGCGTTAAAGAAAATGCTGGAGGCTGTGATATGTATCTTAAAGCCAGGCAGGCAAGTGATCAAATACTTGAACCATATTAAAAAAACCAACAAATAATGGAGTAGATTTTGCATTTAATTTATAATCCCGTATTTTTGGAACATGATACAGGTATGTATCCAGAGAACAAGAAAAGACTGAGCACTCTGGCAGATCTGCCGGAACAGGACATAATTAATGGTGAGGAATATCTCAAGCTGGTTCACACTCCCGAGTATATCGAGTACATCAGGCAGGCTTGTGCCAAAGGCGGTTACCTGGATGAAGACACAGTAGTATCTCCAGAGAGCTTCAATGCAGCCACTCATGCTGTGGGAGCAGCCGTCATGGCATCTCATAATAATGGTTTTGCCCTCACTCGTCCTCCCGGACACCATGCTCATTCTGACCGTTCCAGCGGATTTTGCCTGTTCAATAATATTGCCATAGCCGTCCAGAATCTGGTTAATGAAGGTAAAAAAGTATTAATATTTGATTTTGATGGTCATTTTGGTGATGGTACTTGCGACTTTTTTTATAATTCAAATAAAGTAATGTTCTGGTCAATTCACCAGTTCCCTGCTTTCCCTGGTGGTGGTGATGCAAATGATATAGGCGAAGGTGCTGGAAAAGGCTACACGATCAATGTCCCCCTGCCGGCAAATAGCGGTGATGAAATATTTATGGATGCTATAGAATCATTTCTACCTGTAGCAAAAGAATTTAATCCAGACGTGGTAGCCCTTTCAGCAGGATTTGACTCTCATCAATATGATATGCTCACAGACCTGCGTATTAGCGCTAATGCCTATCATAAAATAGGCAAGATCATGTCTGCCAATTTTGATAATATCTTTGCCTCCCTGGAAGGCGGGTATAATATCAAAGTTTTTTCAGACTGCCTTTTTAACTTTATTGATGGGATCAATAACCGCCCATTACGCTATAAAGAACCTGAAACTGACTCCATGATCCAGGTGTATTATGAATATGAAGGACGCAAAAGTCTGGTTACGCAGCTTCTGCGCAAATACTGGAAATCAATTTAAAAAAATAGATAAGGAGATAAGATGATTACGAAAAAGTTAAGTAAACTCTTTAACCCGAAAGTGATTGCTATCATTGGAGCCTCTGCCAAGGATGGAACTGTAGGTAATTCTTTGATGAAGAACATCATTGGCTCAGGCTATGATGGAATTGTGTATCCCATTAATCCCAAACGAACCAATATTTTAGGCGTGAAAACCTATAAAACCCTCTCGGAAATTCCAGACCAGGTTGACCTGGCAATTATCGCTGTGGGAGCAAAATACGTTCCTGACATAGTAGAGGATTGCGGTATGAACGGCGTTTCAGGTATTGTCCTGATCTCTGCCGGTTTCTCTGAAATTCCCGGAGAAGAAGGGAAAATCCTTTTAGCCCAAATTGCTGAAACTATTAAGAGATATAACATGCGCATGATAGGTCCTAACTGTCTGGGTTTCATAAAGCCTTCTATCAAACTGAATGCCACTTTTGCCAATCGAATGGCACTTCCCGGCAAAATTGCCTTCATCTCTCAAAGTGGCGCTTTGTGTACCGCTATTCTCGATTGGTCAGTTAAACAGAATGTGGGATTCAGTCATTTTGTTTCCATCGGCTCAGCATTGGATGTCAGTTTTCATGATCTTATAGATTATTTTGGCAGTGATCCGCTAACAACCAGTATCGTTATCTATATGGAATCCCTCACTGATGCCCGTAGTTTCCTCAGTGCTGCCCGTGCTTTCGCTAGAAATAAACCTATTATTGTGCTGAAAGCCGGAAAAAGCTCTGAAGGTGCTGCCGCTGCCATGTCTCACACTGGTAGCCTGGCTGGAAATGATTTCGTATTCGATGCTGCATTCAAACGTGCCGGAGTGGTCAGAGTAGATACTATTGATGAATTATTCCATATCGCCCAGTCACTTTCTATGCAGGACAAACCTACTGGAAAAAAGATCGCTATCGTCACAAATGCTGGTGGTCCCGGCGTTATTGCCACTGATACCCTGATCGCAAAAGGTGGAAATCTCGCTAAGCTCAGTGATGATACTATGGCAGAACTTAATGAGAAGCTTTCTCCCAACTGGAGCAAAAGCAATCCTGTAGATGTTATTGGAGATGCTCGCCCCATTGATTATCAGAACGCAGTAGATGCCTGCCTGAGAGATAAAAATGTAGATGGTGTTCTGGTGATCCTTACTCCTCAATCCATGACTGATCCTTCTGAAACTGCCCGTATGGTTGCCAAAATCAGTAAGAAATATAAGAAAACTCTCCTCGCCTCCTGGATGGGTGCAGATGATGTCAGCGAAGGAAGAGAAATTCTGGAATCTAATAATATCCCTTGTTATGATATCCCGGAAGATGCCATTAAATGTTTTATGTATATGAGTAATTATTCCCGCAACCTTAAAACTCTCTATGAAACACCCGCTGGTATTCCCAGTCAGTTCTCGCCCAAAATCGATAAAAGCCGTAAACTTATCAATGAAGTATTGGCAGATAATAGAAACGTAATGACTGAATATGAAGCAAAGAAGCTTCTGGATAACTATCAGATATCCGTTGTTAAAAATGGACTGGCTACTACGGAAAAAGAAGCAGTAAAGATTTCTGAAGAAATTGGCTATCCCCTGGTTATGAAGATTGCCTCGCCTGACATTTTGCACAAAACTGATGTGGGTGGAGTTATCCTTAATATCATGAATCAAGAAGAAGCTAAAGATTCTTATAATAAGATCATGGATTCTGTTAAAGTAAAAAAACCAAATGCTGATATTCGCGGGATATTTGTTGAGCAGATGTCAAAACGTAAATATGAATTGATCATCGGCTGCAAAAGCGACCCCATATTTGGTCCTACAATTGTATTCGGAATGGGCGGAGTTTCAGTGGAGATATTCAAAGATACTACTGTTGGACTGCCACCACTGAATATGGCTCTTGCCATGCGAATGATAGAAGATACTAAGATCTATAAACTGATTAAAGGCTATCGCGGTATGCCCGGTGCTGATATCCCTGCTATCCAGTTCTTGCTTTATAAGTTCTCTTATCTCTTGATGGATTTCCCACAGATCAAAGAAATTGATATTAACCCTTATGGTGTGGATGAACGCGGGGGAATTGTACTGGATGCCAAAGTGATCCTGGATGGATCTGTAGTAGTTGACCCTAATAATCTTTATAAGCATCTGGTAATCTCGCCTTATCCTTCTCACTACATCAAAGATATCAAACTCGACTCAGGATTAGCTGTTACTCTCAGACCCATCAGACCAGAAGACGAATTCCTGGAAAAGGAAATGTTCTCCAATTTCTCTGAAAGAACTCAGAGATTCCGCTTCTTCCAATTGATAAAAGATATCTCTCATGAAGCACTCACCAGATATACTCAAATTGATTATGATCGCGAAATTGCTATAATCGCCGAAGTTACAGACGAAGGTCGCATTAAAATGGCTGGCGTTGCCAGACTGATCGCTGATCAATATAATGAAACTGCTGAATACGCTATCGTCATCGCTGACCCATGGCATAATCAGGGACTTGGTAATAAAATTACTGATTACATCCTCAAAATTGCCAAAGATCACGGAATTAAAACGGTCTATGCCAGTATTCTGGCAGTAAATCACATCATGCTGCACATGTTCCGCGCTCGCGGGTTCAAATTGACTAAAATCGAAGATGGCTACTACGCCAAAATCGAAACTGATAAGATCATCCTCAAAGAAGATGTGTAAGCTAAAAAATATTATAAGCTGAAATTTGTCTAAGAAGGTCAATCCATATCTGGATTGACCTTCTTTTTTTGGGTTTTTTCTATTTTCCGGGAACTACGAGCTCCAGCTCGTAGCGCCTGGGTGAAAAAAAGACAAGTGATCCACCTGCCTGAAGAATTTATTAACATATTACTTCGTTTTTTTCTTGACCAGTTAACTGTATTACAACTTTCTTATTTTCAAGTTCTGGGTGATTTTTTTTTAAATCACCATTTTTGTATTTGAAGCTATGATTTAAAACACCCAAAAAGCTTTAAGATAAAAATGAATCGCTCAAGTAGGTTAAAAAGGGTATAATTGGGTTAACTGGGAATATCCATATAAAAAAGAGAATAATAATGTTAAAAAGAATTTTTACGATAATATTAACACTAATGAATTTATTATTGATTTCATCTGAAGAAATCGCAAGAGAAGGAAAAATGAAAAACCAAAAAATATTGATTGAAGAAGTTGAAAGCAGTCTAAGAACAGAATATTATGTTAATGGTGATAGCCTTATATCTATAATAGACAAAATGAAAGAACTGAAAATCCCAGGATTAAGCTTAGCAGTTATAGATAATTTTGAGGTTGTATGGGCTAAAGGATACGGAATCGAAGATGTAGAAACTAACAATAAAGTTGATGTTAATACCATATTTCAAGCTGCTTCTATTAGTAAGCCTTTTACAGCATATGCAACAATGAAGCTTGTTCAAGAAAACAAAGTTGAGTTGAATAAGGATATTAATACATATTTGAAAACGTGGAAATTAGTAGATAATAACTTAGCTGAGACTAAGAAAGTTACCTTTAAAAACTTACTATCCCATAATGCAGGAACGACTATACACGGATTCCCAGGTTATAAACCTTCGGACACTCTACCCACTCTTGATCAAATACTAAATGGTGTATCACCAGCAAATACGAATAAAGTGATTGTTGATATAGAACCGGAAACAGTGAATATATATTCAGGTGGTGGTTATATAGTAGTTCAAAAAGCATTAATTGATATAACAGGAAAACCGTTTGAAGAATTTATGCAAAATCAAGTCTTGCATCCCTTAGATTTGCAAAATAGTTTCTTTTCCCCGAAAGCATTAACTAAAGAGCAAAAATTAAATGCTACTGCTGGTCACTATTCTGATGGAAGTAAAATTTCAGGAAATAGACATATTTATCCCGAAATGGCTGCTGCCGGGTTATGGACAACTGCCGAAGATTTAGCAAAATTTGCAGTTGAAATTCAAAAAACTTTGAAAGGTAATTCTGGAAATATCCTTACAAAACAATATACTCAAATGATGATGACACCTGTATTAAATGGAGAATGCAATATTGGATTCGGTAACGAAGAATATAATGGCGAACCATTTTTTGAACACGCAGGAGGAAATGAAGGATATGCCTGCTTCCTTACTTTCCATAAAGAAAAGGGTTATGGATTTGCTCTTATGGTAAATAGCTCAAGTCAAATCGATAT
>Ga0307990_1001078_pt1 | contig 23268 bp, 23 predicted proteins | sample EllFjometagen129_FD_203168 | JGI IMG/M metagenome (GOLD analysis project Ga0307990, IMG submission 203168) | Marine microbial communities from Ellis Fjord, Antarctic Ocean - #129 | ecosystem: Environmental > Aquatic > Marine > Unclassified | place: Southern Ocean | collected 2014-10-08
TTACCCAATATCCAAATCCTGACAGAACATACGGCAATCGACCTGATCACCTTCCCCCACCACTCAATAGACCCCTGTCAGGTTTATGAAGATCCGGTTTGTCTTGGGGCATATGTCTTTGATCAAACAAATAAAGAAGTGCTCCAGATCACAGCCGGTTCAACCATCCTCGCTACAGGTGGGCTTGGTCAGATATTCCTTTACACCAGCAATCCAGCAGGTTCTCGCGGAGATGGGCTTGCGATGGCATCCCGCGCTGGAGTGCGGATTATAAATTCGGAATATATCCAATTCCACCCTACGTCTTTCAGTAAACTCGGTTCAGACAATTTCCTAATCAGTGAAGCAGTCCGTGGTGAAGGTGCGGTCCTCTTGACTCCTGAGGGGGATGCTTTTATGGAGCATTATGCTCCCAAATGGAAAGACCTTGCCCCCAGAGATGTGGTTGCCCGAGCAATTTATATTGAAATGCTCAATAATGATTACCCGCACGCATATCTTGATCTAGCAACATATAAAAAGCCAGACGAGATCAGACAGCGTTTCCCGCAGATCTACCAGCACTGCTTAAATGAAGGTGTTGATATCACAAAAGAATTGATCCCAGTTGTCCCAGCCGCGCATTATTTCTGCGGTGGATTACAAGTAGATCTGAATGGACGCACATCTTTGAAAGGCTTATTTGCTATTGGTGAAGTTTCATGTACAGGTATTCACGGCGCAAACCGCCTGGCAAGTTCATCACTATTGGAATGTTTAGTATGGGGTTATAGGGCAGCTCAGGATATTAGCAAGAATGGTAATAGTCAAATCGGAGATCGATCAGAGATACCGGAATGGTCCAGCGCTGGTATGAGATACGACCCCGACCCAGCTTTGATCCACGGCGATATGCAAACTATCAGGAACCTGATGTGGCATTATGTTGGATTGATCCGCAATAGTTATCGAATCAATCGTGCTATCCGTGACCTCAGGTATCTGCGCTGGGAGATCGAGAGCTTCTACCGAAAAACAAGATTAAGCGATGACCTGATCGGGTTACGCAATATGATCCAGGCCGCATCCGTAATCACATTTGCTGCCAGCCGAAATCGAAAATCACGCGGCAGTCATTACAGAGAAGATAGTATCTAAAAGAGGTGAAACGGGGGCCAGGCGCACACTCTATACAATCCAGGGGTTAATAAGGGGGATTCCAGCAGGTTCAAAGTCCTTTGTGTTCCGGGTCACCAAAGTAAGCCCCCTTTGGGATGCCGAAGCTGCTAGCAGGGAATCTATCGCGGGCAGGGGAGTTCCTGCCTTTTCTAACTCAGCGACCATTGTTCCCCAGACAAGCATGACGGGAAGATCGAGAGGAATGACGCGCTCTCCAAACCGGATCAGGAGATCGTTTTCCAACCAGGAAATCAAGTCCTTTTTCCTCTTGGATCCAGGTAGTTTTTCAACCCCTTTTTTAAGTTCTCCTATAGCAACAACGCTGAGAAAAATATTTTCCTGATCAATACTCTCTACCCAGGCGACCACATTGGCATTTGGGTCCTTTGTAGTTAGCTCAGAAAGCACATTTGTATCAAAGAGGTAATTCAAAGAGTTACCTCCCTGGGATGCGTTTTATCTCGTTCCAGGTCAAGCTCAACCCCAACTAGAGGAGAGTTCTGGAAGAATTCAACTACCCCAGACTGGGATTTTTTCAATCGCCCGTAATCTTCTCTGGAAAGGATCACCACAATCTCTTTTCCCCGCCGAGTGACAACTTGCGGTCCCTTGTCCAGGGCTTCATTAACCACCTGGCTGAATTTGTTTTTCGCTTCCTGCAGCTGCCAAACTTTAGTCATGGGCGCATCTCCTGTCTAGCCTGTCTAGATTATACAATATCCGGTCAGTTAGTCAAGGCTGGTTGTATTGCTTGTGATCATTCTGTATATCCTAAAGAACGGTAAATATTCGCGTGAGTATGTGGGTATATATGACGCAGCTTGATTAATAATTGGCACACCCCCTGGTCTCCTCCCCTCTGTAAGGGGAGGGGGCTTTCATATATATGGGAGATGAAATGATTTTCATCCTTGATACTCGGGGGAATTTGCTCATATTGACCTCGATAAAGCGCAAATCATTTTTTGCCGGATCTTGATGGCCGCAGCTGTGCTGACCCTGGGGAGATCCCTTATGTGCGGGTCAGTCCCGAGTTTGTCAAACTGATGATCGGTGCGGTCATAGTAGAAATTGACGGCATAGTCAGTCTGGGACTGACGAAACACCTCGGCAAAGAAGACATAGATAAGGACGAATAAACCAGCCTATTAAAGGAGCATATATCAAAAAAAACAAACCTATCTTCACCTGAGCCTCTGGATGCCCCGGGGGCTCTTTTTTATTAACTTTTAGATATGGAGGAAAACCATGAAAGGACGGAACAAAGTACAGCTAATAGGAAATCTTGGAATGGACCCGGAGATCAGCTATACGCCGGAAGGGAAACAGATCACTAAATTCCTAACGGCAGGCAACGGGAATTGTCAAAACGGGGAGGGGAAAAGCCCTCAGAACGTCGGCTTTTATACCCTTGACAAACTGTACGTAAATACTATAATGTACGTAAGGTACATAATGTACATATATTGGCCTATCGGTCGAGGATGAAGAATATGGTAGACAAAGAAATAGGTGTTACACAGGCGAGGGAAGAATTCAGCAGCATAATTAAAGATGTGCAATACCAGAGTGGGGTGTATGTCATTAGTCGGCATGGGGAAAAAGCTGCAGCAGTTGTTCCTGTTCAGGTGTACCAGGATTGGAAAGAACAACGAAAGGGATTCTTTGATCAAATCAGGGAAATCCAGGAAAAGGCAGATCTCAGCCCCCAAAAGGCAAGCCAGCTAGCAGCGGAAGCAGTAGCTGCTGTGCGCGCTGAAGAAAATCAGCAGTCATGATTGTTGTCCTTGACACCAATGTCATGATAAGCGCCTTGATTTCTACTGGGGGACCGCCAGCCCAGATCATCGATCTTTGGGAGGCTGGAGTGTTTGATGTTGCTACATCGGCCCCGCTGCTTGACGAGTTAAAACGAGTACTAGATTACGAACAAGTCAAAAAGTACCTGAAGTGTGCTCCGGAGGAAATAAACACACTATTGAGGTGGTGGCGTACCGCATCCATATATGTAGACCCTGAAGTAGAATTGGAAGTTGTTGAAGATGACCCAGAGGATAATCGTGTATTGGAATGTGCCATTGCGGCGGAAGCTAACTATATCATCTCGGGAGACAATCATCTTCTTGCTCTTGGAGAGTACCAGGGTGTTGAAGTGCTTCCACCAGCTGGGTTTATTGTCTTGCTGAATTTATAGAACATCAGCACCATTTTTCCCTCTGCTGCGCTTGAAGGCGAAAAGAACCTTGTTATCTACATTGACGGCGTTGCCAGAAATGTGGATTCAATATCAGAACAAAACATGTCTGAGCCCCCTGAACCCCGGGGCTCTTCTTATTTAACAACTGCTCAAAAGGAGAATAACCATGAAAGGACTGAACAAAGTACAGCTCATAGGTAATCTCGGCAAGGACCCCGAGATCCGTTTTACCCCGGAAGGTAAGCAGGTTGCCACATTTTCGATGGCGGTCAACCGCACCTTCAAGAACAAAGAAGGGGAGAGCATTGATGATACGCAGTGGTTCAATATTGAGGCCTGGACCGGACTGGCTAAAGTTGTTGAGGATCACCTAAAAAAGGGGGACAGGATCTACATCGAGGGCCGCTTGAAGACCGAATCCTATGAAAAGGATGGTGAAACAAAATATTTCACCAAGGTCGTGGTTCAAGAAATGATCATGCTGGGAAGCAGCCGTAATGGCGGTGCAGATCAGGACGAGGACGATATTCCGTTCTAACCGGCACCCCGTAATAACCTAGCCCAAAGCCCCTTCCTCCTCTCAGGGTAGGGGGCTTTCCTTTATATAAGGAGATGAAATGAATATAGCCCTTAATTTTCCCAGCCCTCTAAGGGAAGGGGTGGTTGGAAAATATGCTGAATCGACTGGACTTTCGAAAGAGCTACCGCTGAAATGTTTTAGCGGACAGATTTTCTCTCAAGCTGGAAGTTGCGGCAGCGTGCGGGTCGCAGTAACGCAAAAGAGGAACAGGATCGTGATCAGTACGCACTACATGAACGCCCATATGCGTTCCGGTCAGATCTTGAAGTTAGCCGAAGCAGCGGTGCCGTTGGGGGATTCGCCCGTTGTGGAATTCACACAAGAATTTGCCCATATGGACCTCAAGCGCTGGTTCCCTGGAGGAAAACGAGAAAACAACCACATAACCTTTACAGGAGAATAACTATGCCAAAAATACTGCACTTTGCAGACTCGCACATTGATATGGCCAACTACGGCCGGCAGGATCCAGAAACCGGGCTGCCCCTCAGGGTGATGGACTTCTTGAAGTCACTGGACCAGATCGTGGATACTGCGATCAATGAGCCGGTGGACTGCGTGATATTTGCCGGTGATGCCTATAAAAACAGGGACCCGGCACCGACCTTCCAGAGAGAGTGGGGGAAAAGGATCATGCGCCTTTCGCGGGCCCAGATCCCCACCATTCTGCTGGTTGGAAACCATGATGTTTCCCCTTCCGTAGCCAGGGCTCACGCCATGGAGGAATTCAGCACACTCAGCGTTCCTCATGTCCTGGTTGTGGATAAACCCTTGTTCCTCGGTCCGGAGGATCTGAAACAACTCTGTGTTCCTGGAAAGGAACTGGCTATCCAGCTGCTGGCTGTTCCCTGGGTGTCCCGCTCGGGCCTGATGGCTTATCTGGACTTTCAAACCCGGGATCTTGGTCAGCTCTATGAAGAAATGGAAAAACACTTATCTAACGTCTTAGAAAAATGGCTTGACCAGGCTGATCCCAATCTTCCCGCAATCCTGACTGCTCATGCTTCCGTAGAGGGAGCAGTTTATGGGGGAGAACGATCGGTGTTGCTGGGAAAAGACTTTGTACTGCCGAAGTCCATGGTTGCTGACCCCCGGCTGGATTATGTTGCCCTGGGTCATATCCATAAAGCACAAAACCTGAACGAAGGAAATCGCCCCCCAGTGATCTATTCCGGATCCATAGAACGAGTTGATTTTGGGGAAGTGAAGGATGACAAGTTCTTCGTAGTGGCGGACGTGGAAAAAGGCCAGACTGAAATAGACTGGCGCAAACTGGAGGATATCAGACCTTTTCACGATCGCTATTTGAAGCTGGATTCCCAGAAAGATATCACTGCTCAGGTTATCAGCGCTTTGCCGGAACCAGAAATCATGGAAGATGCAGTTGTCCGCCTGGTATTGGAATATCCCCGGGCCTGGGCTCCCTTGATAGATGATGGAGCTATCCAGGAACATGCTTCAGAAGCCTTTGAGTTCCATTTTGTCAAACGTCCCCAAATGGATGAGCGGATCCGCCTTCCTCAGGATCAGACTGTAGGGGACCTGGCCCCAGCTGAGCTGATTGAAAAATTCTGGCAGGCTAGCCATACTCCCGAAGAAGACGTAGCGGCACTGCAGGAGCTGGTAGCTGAGATCCTGTACGACGAAATCGAAGCGGTAGAAACGGAAGAAAAGGTTGAGTGCATAGCCCCAATGTCACAGGAGGTGCTGGCTAAATCTTAAGGGACAGAAAAGAGCCCCATTTTATTTAGGGGCTCTTTTCTGATTACGACAAAATTATTTTGTCGTAAATTAATGTTGAATATTCTAGGTCTTGGTGCAAATCGGGTGCAAATAAATTAAGATCCAGGAAAGACAAGACAAAAACACAGGAAAAATTTGTTTTATGCTCTGAGTTCACTTCTTAGTATGTATAAGAGGGTAGCCATAGCAGTCCTGCTATTGATAAAAAGTAAATTGTTTATTTTAGGCGTCTGACATCCAGCCAAGTGAATTCTTTGAGTCGTTAACAAATGGTTGAGCGGTAATGTTGATGATTTTCTATTGCATAATTCAAATAGGACCGCTTTTGCGAATTTGAAACATATTCCCTTATCGACTGCCTGGATTGATAAGTCTCAATATAAGAACGGAAGGACTAAAATTAGTGACTGGCTGTGACGCTTGAGACTTATATCATATATTTATGATCTTCATTCCCAACACCTATCGAATCAGCCTTGACACTAAACCTTACAATGATATACTGCGAAATAGTAATAAAAACATAGAAAAACACAGAAATACGGGGCAATAAAATGGGAAATAAAAACAGCACTAATCAGGAAGAATGGATGAGGCTCAGCGAAGCTGCAGAGCATATAGGTGTTCACTTCACCACTCTCAGGCGTTGGTCAGATGCAGGAAAGGTCCCTTGTTTTAAAACTCCCGGCGGTTGGCGTCGTTATAAAGAATCTGACCTAAATGATTTTTTACAAAAATCCCAAAAAGGAGAAGTAATTAAATCCAATCCTGTAGGCACTGACACAGCCAAACCAGAAATCATCAAAGAGATTCAACAACTTGGACTTAGAGAGGAGCCCTGGTACGGTCAAATTCCTCAGGAGGATCAGCAGATGATGGCCAAGTGTGGAAGAAGATTAATTGGCTCGCTGATGCAGTACGCCAGCAGGAACAATGGGGGTGAGCTACATCTACAACAGGGGAAAAAGTTGGCGCATAGTTACGGACATCTTTGCCAACAATCAGGCCTTTCTATGGTGCAAACTTTACAGGCATTTATGATGATCCGCCATTCGATCATTGATTCGCTTTGTGAAGCAGGCGTGGTCGTTGAAGATTCTGGAGAAGACACTTGGAAGCTCTTCCAACGAATAAATCATTTCCTGGATGTTGTTTTATTGACAATTCTTGAGTATTTTCAAGAACAACCTGCTATGGCTGCTCATTCTTTAGAATGAGCAGTATCCGATTCAGTTTATTGGGGTCAGTATGCACCAGTAGGCCAATCTACAAGTTTTATTTTCTGGAATTTACTGTCGCATGTTCCCAGAAGTGAATATTTCTAATGATATCTGCAAAACTTAGTAAATATCGGTCTGATGAGTTTTATGGGAAAAATGAACCTATGTAATTGTTTACGGAAGTGAACTTGCTCTTGGTAAAAAAATATGTATCACGAGGATCTATGCGACTACATTGCTTGGGTATAAATCATCGCACTGCGGAAATCGAAATCAGGGAGAAGCTGGCATTTGATATTGCTCAGATTGGGGAGTACTGGGGTTATTTACAAAGAACAACCGGAGGATTACTAAGTGAGTTGGTTGTTTTGTCAACTTGTAACAGGATTGAAATCTATGCGGTATCCGAAAAACCAGCATTTAAAGAATTAGAGCAAACACTTTTGAAATATCGCAAATTGCAATCTGGAGTTGTTGAGGGTCTCTTTTATCGTTTCGTAGATGAGCAGGTTATCAGTCATTTGATGCGAGTGTCGGCGGGGCTGGATTCAATGGTATTGGGTGAACCCCAAATTTTAGGACAGGTGACGGATGCTTATGAGATAAGTTTGGGGATCAACGCTTGTGGAAAGGTGTTGTCAAAACTGTTCCAGAGTGCGATTCGGGCTGGAAAAAGAGTTCGAACAGAAACAGATATAAGCAAGGATTCCGTTTCTATATCTTCGTTGGCGGCTAACATGGCAGAGCAGAAACTCAGCGATCTCAAAAGCGCTCAGATAACGTTGCTGGGGGCAGGCGAAATGGCTGAGCTCGCGGTAGAAGCCTTGAAAAAAAGGGGTGCAAATAAATTTGGTGTTATCAGCCGCACAATTAGCAGTGCCTGCAGTTTAGCTGAGAAATGGAATGGCCAGGCTGGGACAATGGAAGATCTTTCAGGGGCCTTAGAGGCTACCGATATATTAATCACCTCAACAAGCGCACCACATATAATCATTCACCCGGGGATGATTGAACAGGTTATGGCTGCCCGCAAAGAACATCCATTAGTGATTATTGATATTGCTGTTCCCCGTGATGTATCTTCAGGGGTTGGCGAGATAAAGAACGTTAGTTTATTTGATATTGATGATTTAAATTATGGCGTTGAAAAAGCCATCGAAAATCGAGAAAAAGAAATCCCCAAGGTAGAAAAAATCATCGATGAAGAATACCAGCAATACAAAGAGTATTTTGGCACCCTAAATATTGTCCCGATCATTGTTGAAATGAGACAACAAGCCGATGCAATACGGCAAAAAGAATTGGAAAAGACATTACGTAAATTGGAGAGCTTGAACACGGAAGATAGGGAACAGATAAAAGCCTTAACTCACTCGATAGTACAAAAAATCCTGCACGGGCCAACTGTTTTTTTGCGTGAAGAAGCTAATGGCCCAAACGGGGAAAAATATGCCAGTGCTGCCAGCGAATTATTTGGCTTGAATGGATTGGAAGACCGGGACAAGGCAATCAGAAATGACTAAGATTGTTTTTGCTACCCGGTCATCAAAGCTTGCACGCTGGCAAACAAATTATGTAATTCAGTTGCTGAAGCAAGCTGTTCCAAACCTGGTTTGTGAAGAGGTTGTGATCACTACCAGGGGAGATAAAGAGCTGGATAAACCCTTGCCGGAAATTGGCGGTAAGGGTTTGTTCACCCAGGAACTAGAGGCTGAATTATTGTCCGGGCAGGTATGTGCTGCTGTCCATTCTTTGAAGGATCTTCCTGTAGAAGATACAGCAGGCTTGACCGTTGGTGCAATCCCTATTCGAGTGGATCCAAGGGATGTGTTGGTGTGCCCCCAATCCTGTTCGCTGGAGGAGCTGCCTTCAGGTGCTGTAATAGGGACTTCAAGTTTACGGAGACAGGCTCAGGTTCTGCATCAGAGGCCTGATTTAAAGATTAAGTCAATTCGCGGCAATGTAGATACCCGTATTCATAAAGTGGAAGAAGGGCAATATGATGCGGCAGTTATGGCTGGAGCTGGAATCACTCGATTGGGGCTGGATAAACATATTGCGACCTGGCTGCCATTATCCATAATGCTTCCCGCACCAGGACAGGGTGCGCTTGGAATCCAATGCAGAGCGGATGATAAAACTACCTTAGCAATATTAAAGAAAATCAACGATATTGATTCAACCAAATCAGTTCGTGCTGAAAGAGCCTTTCTATTGGCGCTGGGAGGAGGATGCTCGATCCCGGTCGGTGCGTACGCAGAGATAAAAGAAGGTGTGATCATAATGCAGGGATTGGTGGCCGAGACAAATGGAACACACGTTATTAGAGTAAGCGGTCAGGGAGAAGAACCGCAAACCTTGGGCAAGCAATTAGCGAAGAAGGCTATGGCGCAGGGGGCGAGGGAGGTGCTGCATGGCTAGCTTATCTGGAAAAAGTGTGGTGGTTACCAGACCCGAAGCACAGAGTCAAAGATTTGTTGAAATGCTGGTTAATTTAGGAGCCAACCCGATTTGTCTGCCTGTGATCGAAATATCACCAGCGGCAGATCTTGTGGATCTGGACAGGTTACTGAAACAAATAGATCAGTACGATTGGTTGGTGCTTACCAGTGCAAATGGAGTGGCAGCAATTTGGGAACGCTTCGATGCATTAAATGTCCAAAGTCTACCTAAAATGCTCAAAATTGCCTGCATAGGACCAAAAACAGCCGCGACATTAAGAGAAAAAGGATATCAAGCTGATTTTGTGCCTGATGAATACGTTGCTGAAGGGATATTGCCAGGACTGGGTGATTTGGAGGGATTAAACGTGTTGCTGGCTCGGGCTGATATTGCCCGTCCTGATTTGCCTGAGGCAATCAGAGCGGGAGGAGGGAGAGCCGATGACATTTGTGCTTACCGCACAATCCCCGCCAAACCCGATGAACAAAGCATGGAGGCCGTGACAAAGGGTGTAGATTTACTCACGTTTACCAGCCCATCTACAGTTGAGAATTTTTTTCAGATAATCATTTCTGAGGAATTGGATCCCTTGAACCTGCCTGGTGAACCTATCGTTGCCTGCATTGGACCAATTACTGCAAAGGCCGCGGAAAAGAAGGGATATCAAGTTAAGATAATTCCTGAGGAATACACCATAGAAGGATTATTTCAGGCTGTGAAATATTATTTTAAGGAGCAGGTCAATGAGTAGAAGTAATCTACCTTCGTTTCCTATTTCAAGACCCAGACGGTTGAGAAGCAGTGAAAATTTGCGGGCGATGGTCCGGGAAACAAAGTTGAGACCGACAGATTTTATTTATCCCCTATTCATAAGGCATGGAAAAGATATCCAAAAGGAAATCAGTTCTATGCCAGGAAACTACCAATGGTCTGTAGATAAACTTGGTCAGGAAGCAAGAGATATTGCTGAGCTGGGAATTCCAGCTGTTATTTTATTTGGGATACCGGCTGAAAAGGATCCTGTTGGAGAAGAAAATTTCGCCCCTGATGGGATCGTCCAGCAGGCCATTCAAGAGATCAAGGCAGCAGTTCCGGAATTGGTCGTTATTACTGATGTTTGTCTGTGTGAATATACTGATCATGGCCATTGTGGGATTTTAAACCGGGGGGAATATTTTTCTTCTGCTTTTCCAAATGATTATGTGCTCAACGATCCAACCCTGGAGATATTAGGGAAGGTTGCGGTTTCTCATGCTCAAGCCGGTGCTGATGTGGTTGCCCCCAGTGGAATGATGGACGGGATGGTGAACACGATCCGGGCTGCTTTGGATAATGAAGGGTATATAAATCTACCTATTCTGTCCTATGCAGTTAAATATGCTTCAGCTTATTATGGGCCATTTCGAGACGCGGCTGAATCCCCACCTGGCTTTGGAGATCGAAAATCACACCAAATGGATCCTGCCAACAGCCGTGAGGCTTTGAAGGAAGCAGCTATCGATGTAGCCGAAGGGGCAGACATGCTGATGGTAAAACCAGCTTTGCCTTATTTGGACATTATCTATCGAGTAAAGACGACATGCCCTGAAATACCTTTAGCGGCTTATAACGTCAGCGGTGAATTCAGTATGATAAAAGCCGCGGCTGCGAGAGGTTGGGTAGACGAAAAAAGCGTGATCCTGGAAACATTAACCAGCATCAAACGCGCTGGAGCTGATCTGATTTTAACGTATCATGCCAAAGAAGCCTCTCGCTGGCTGAATGGCTGATGTTTTGATTGGAGAAAAGATGACAAAACCAACCCAATTATCACATAATGCTGCTGCTGAACGGCAGTATCACGACAAACGAATGGTGGTTGCCGATTTTAACCAAGCGCCGTTCACAATTGCCTGGGAGGTCACCCGCGCTTGTGCTTATGCCTGTGTGCACTGCCGGGCAGATGCAATTCCTCAGCGCGATCCAGATGAATTGACCACTAAGGAAGCCTTTAATTTAATTGACCAGATGACAGAATTTGGGAGTCCAATTCTGATCTTTACAGGCGGGGATCCAATGATGCGCCCGGATTTGTTTGAAATTATCACTTATGCTACCGAAAAAGGCCTGCGTTGTTCTTTGACCCCAACTGCAACAGCTTTACCGACCCTGGATCGATTAAAACAAGCCAAAGAAGCTGGTATTCGTCGGATTGCCCTAAGTCTGGATGCGCCAGGACCTAAAGTGCATGATGAGTTTCGCAGAGTGGAGGGTTCCTGGCAAAGGACGATGGATATCTTGCACCGGGCGCAAGAAACCGGGCTGAGCGTTCAAGTCAATACGACAGTAACCAAATTTAATGTTGACTTATTGCCAGAGATGGTTCCTTTCATCAAGGAAGTTGGGGCAGTGCAGTGGTCAGTGTTTTTTCTGGTACCCACTGGGCGTGCCCAGGCAAATTACATGATCTCGGCAGAACGGCACGAGGAAGTTTTTAATTGGCTTTATGATCTGTCAAAAGACGCTCCTTTCGATATTAAAGCAACTGCTGCGCCAATGTACAGACGGGTGGCGATTGAACGCAAAAGAGCTGAAGTTGGCAAAGATGAGGAGGTCACTTTTCAGGGGGCCGGGTTCCAATACGATGATGGGTTGAACCGTCCACGCAAAGGGGTTAATGATGGCAATGGATTCTTGTTCATTTCCCATATTGGAGAGATCCAGCCATCCGGATTTCTTCCTTTGACTGCCGGGTATGTACGGAAAGATGATGTGGTAGAAGTTTACCGCAACCATCCCATTTTCACTGATTTGCGCGATCCGAGCAAGCTCAAAGGGAGATGTGGTATTTGTGAGTACAGAGATGTCTGCGGGGGACAGCGGGGACGTGCTTACGGCTTAACAGGGGATTATTTGGAAACAGATCCGGCCTGTGTTTATACACCGGCTGCTATTGAGGATGTTGGTGATCAATGATGACTGAGATGAAGTCCCGTTTCTTGAGAGCCTGTCACCGTTTACCTGTAGATGCCACGCCTGTTTGGTTTATGCGGCAGGCAGGCCGATATATGGCTGAGTACCGGGCTATTCGAGAAAAATTCACTTTATTGGAAATGGTCGAACGTCCAGAGATCGCGGCTGAAGTCACCCTCCAGCCCGTGGAGGCACACGGAGTAGATGCCGCTATATTATTTGCAGATATTTTGTTGCCAGTAGTGCCAATGGGTTTCAATTTGGAATTTGTAAAGGGAGAAGGTCCTCAAATTGATAATCCTTTTCGTACTGAGGAAGATCTGAAGAGAATCCAGAAGATCAATGCAAAAACGGATCTAGGCCATGTCATGGAAGCAATTAAAATATTGCGCGAAGAACTCTCTGATGAGGTTGCATTGATCGGGTTTTCTGGCGCGCCATTTACGGTAGCTTCTTATATTATTGAAGGTGGTCCATCAAAAGAATACCACCATGTTAAATCAATGATGTATGCTTACCCAGAAGTTTGGGGAGAGTTCATAAGCCTGGTGACAGATACCCTGACAGATTACCTGGTTTCCCAGATTGATGCTGGCGCGCAGGCTGTGCAAGTCTTTGATTCATGGGTGGGGGTACTCTGCCCGAGTGATTATCAGCAATACGTATTACCCTATTCCCGAAAAATGATCCAGGCAGCGAAAGCGAAGGATGTGCCTGTGATCCATTTTGGTACCAATACAACCACCTTGCTGCCGCTGATGAAAGATGCTGGCAGCGATGTTATCGGATTAGATTGGCGTGTCCCATTAGATGAAGGATGGAAGCTGCTAGGTGAGGATGTGGCCGTACAAGGCAACCTTGACCCGATCGCTCTCTTTTCTCCCCGGGAAGTGTTGGGGAAGAAAGTAAAGGATGTGTTAGATCGAGCGAATGGAAAACCAGGGCACATTTTCAACCTTGGGCACGGCATCTCTCGATTTACGAATCCAGGTCAAGTCAAAACCGTCGTGGAGATGGTCCATGATTGGACTGCAAAATGAATATTGTCATTATTGGCGGTGGTATTGCCGGATTAGCAACCGCCCACTATCTTGAGAAAAAAGCACTAGAAAGCAGGAAACCGACCAAGATAACCTTGCTGGAAGCAGCAGATTATTGGGGCGGAAAAATTAAAACTGTTATTGAAGATGGTTTTGTGATTGAAGGCGGGCCAGATTCCTACCTTGTTACCAAACAGTGGATGAGGGCTTTGTGTAGAGAATTGGGCTTGGATAAAGAATTGCACGGCACCAGCCAGGAGCACACTGAAACCTTTGTTTTGCATAAAGGTGAACTCACCTCAATACCTAACGGGTTGACCATGACGATCCCTACAGAGTTTGGCCCGCTGTTGAAAACCAAGCTGCTCAGCCTTCCCCAGAAAGCCAGGATGGGTTTCGATTTCATCATCCCGCCAAAACAGTCTAATGAGGATGAAAGCCTGGCGGGGTTCATCTCACGGCGGTTGGGAAGAGCTACTTATGATAATTTAATTGGACCTTTACTTAGCGGGATCTATGCTGGAGATGGTGACCGTTTGAGTTTAAAATCTACATTTCCCATTTTGAGAGAAATGGAATTGGAATATGGGGGAATAATAAAAGGCGCTCTAGCGCTGAAACTAAAACGCGCTGGGATGGCAAAGAAACGAGCCAATGGCAGTAAAGCTCCAAACCCCCGCAGCATTTTTGAAACCCATAAAGGCGGTTTGTCCATTATCGTGGACGCTTTGGTTGATTCTCTCAACAGCCGTGGGGTTCAACTAATTTTAAATACGCCTGTTGAGCGGATCGAGAAATCCGGTGCCGGCTATACTGTTTACAAACACGATGGCAGTTCAATGCAAGTAGATGCCGTTGTGATAACTGCCCCTGCATATGCAGCTGCTGAATTATTGTCTGATGTTTCACCCGATTTAGCGAAAGAATTGGAGCAGGTTGAATATGTCACCACTGCAACTGTCACTCTTGCATATCAGAAGAAAGACTTGCCAGCCTTAGAAGGGTACGGCTACATCATCCCGCAAAATGAAGAAAGCAGGGCGTTGGCCTGTACTTGGACATCGACCAAGTGGGAGGAGAGGGCACCTGAAGATTACGCGCTATTGAGAGTGTTTGTTGGCCGGATTCAGGATGCAGAACAATTACCTGAAGATGAAGCTGTTTTGATCAAGATGGCAAAAGATGAGGTTCTTCAAACAATGGGAATTGAAATTGAACCTGAACGAAGCTGGGTTTTTCGTTGGGAGAAAGCGATGCCGCAATATAACCTGGGCCACCCAGAGCGGCTGGAACGGATCGAAGCTATTATGAGGGAATATGCTAATTTAGTCCTGGCTGGTAACGGCTATCACGGTATTGGTCTGCCAGATTGCATCAACTCTGGAATCAAGGCAGCAGAAAAGCTGATTAAAGTGAGAAAGTGAGGGAATGAATGGGAATCGATAAATCAATTCAGTTATTTGATAGAGCAAAAGAAATTCTACCTGGCGGCGTAAGTTCCCCCGTCAGGGCTTTTAGCGCAGTTGGCGGTCAGCCTCTCTTCATTGACCGGGGTGAAGGCCCCTATTTGTTTGATGTGGATGGAAACAGCTATATTGATTATGTGCAGTCATGGGGTCCACTGATCCTGGGTCATTCTCATCCGGATGTTGTCTCTGCCTTGCGTGACGCGCTTGAACGAGGAACCAGCTACGGCGCACCCAGCCCGTTGGAAATCAGGCTGGCAGAATTAGTGCAGTCCTTTATGCCCAATATAGAAATGCTCCGGTTTGTCAACTCTGGCACAGAGGCAACGATGAGTGCTCTCAGGTTGGCACGGGCCTTTACCAAGCGAAATAAGTTTATCAAGTTTGAAGGCTGTTACCATGGACATGCCGACATGCTGCTGGTACAGGCTGGGTCTGGGGTGGTTACATTAGGGTTACCGGATTCTCCCGGTGTACCTCCAGCAACAGTCCAAGACACCTTGGTTGCGCGATACAATGATTTAGACTCGGTTGAATCATTGTTCAAACAGTTCCCGGAAGAGATCGCGGCTGTAATTATTGAACCAGTAGCAGGCAACATGGGCGTGGTTCCTCCGGTAGAAGGTTTCCTTGAAGGGTTGCGCTCGGTCACACAACAAAATGAAAGTTTGCTGATCTTTGATGAGGTGATGACTGGTTTCCGAGTGCATCCTGGTGGCGCTCAAACACTATATGGTATCAAACCAGACTTGACGACCCTCGGGAAAGTGATCGGCGGTGGACTTCCGGTTGGGGCTTACGGTGGTCGTAAAGATATTATGGTTCAGATCGCACCATCTGGGTCGGTCTATCAAGCTGGAACCTTATCGGGGAATCCCTTGGCTATGACTGCCGGTATCGCAACTCTTGAGGTTCTGAAGCAGCCTGGTATATGGGAGGATTTGGAAGCGGCTGTATCTAATCTTTCCCAGGGGGTAGCTCAAATTGCTTTGGAAACAGGAATTCCGATCAGGCAAACTGTAGTAGGAACGATGTTCTCCACCTTTTTTACAGAAAGCGAGATCAAAGATTGGCCAACGGTAAAAACGTGTGACACTGAACGTTTTGGAAAGTATTTCCAAAAGATGTTAAAAGCAGGTATTTACCTGGCGCCATCTCAATTTGAAGCTGGTTTCATGTCAACAGCCCATGATCAAAAAATCATTGGCAAGACCATCGGTGCTGTGGAATCAGCATTTCAAGCTATCGCCAGGGGATAAAATTCAGGAAGACAACGGAATATTTGGAATAGAATTCGTACTTGATTTCTATAAATGTTATTATCTGAAGCCAATCCGCCGTGGATATTTTTCCAATATGTATTTATTTTGGTGTGTCTGGCAAATAGGCTTTTGATGTTCTTAATCCAAATAAATATTGGATGAGGTGGTTATTGACCTGATGGTGTTTGTTTATGGCAATGCCTTTTTGTCGTAAACTGACCAGCTCCAAATTAAGGTTTGGTTGGTTGTGGATTTAGGTGTTACAAAAAAATTTGACATCGATGTTTCGCAATCGCAGCAAGAAACTGCTGCTAACAAGGCATAAGTTTACTTGGGTAGGATGATGAAAAAGGGTGAAAGGAATGGGATTTCACCTTTTTTTGTTTATCTTTTCCAAGTGCATCTTTGACAATCTCAGTTAAAGCCAGGATATGAGGATCGCTGTCATTGAGCGCTGGGATATAGTAAAATTTGCCCCCACCTGCTTGGGTAAAGGTTCCCTTGCCCTGGATAGCGATTTCTTCCAGTGTTTCCAGGCAATCTGCAGCAAACCCGGGACATAATACATGGATACTTTTACATCCTTCAGTGCCTAATGTTGTTAACGTCTTATCTGTATAAGGGGCCAACCAAGGTTCTGGTCCAAAGCGGGACTGGAATGAGACAGCGGTCTCCCCAGCTTTCAGACCTGCTTTCTGTGATGCTAAACTGGATGTGGCGTAGCATTGAGTCTGATAAGGTTCGCCTTTTATTGTTACAAGCCGTTTTGGTACTCCGTGATAAGAGAAAAGTGTTTTTTCAGGTTTCCCGGTTAGAGACCAGGCTTTTTGAATTGATTCTGCCAGGGCAGAAATGTAAGCAGGATGATCGTGATAATCCTCGACTATTGTGATGGACTGGAAGCCAAAGCCAGCTGCGATTTGTTTTTTGGAGTGCCGAATAGCAGTCAGGCTGGTGGTGGAGCTGTATTGTGGAAAGAGTGGAAGGATAACGAGCTGGGTTACACCTTTTTCTGTGAGTTCATGCAATCCATTCTTTATGGACGGATTTCCATACCGCATCCCGATTGATATCTGCCAATCAGGGTTTAACTGGTCCAACTTTAAGGCAATTGACCGGGCGATATACAACAACGGGGAACCGGAATCCTTCCAGATCCTGGCATAGTTACCAGCAGACTTTTTGGGGCGAGTTCGCAGGATGATTTTTTCCAGGATTGGTTTCCACAACCAGGCCGGATAATCGACCACGTAGGGGTCACTCAGAAATTCAGACAGGAAATCAGTAACCGACTTTTCTGTTGGGGCATCCGGTGTCCCGACATTAATTAAGAGCACTCCAATTTTTTGATCCATCACATTTTCATTAATAGCCATTGCTGAAATTTATCGGAAGAACGCTAACAAAAGTATAGCACGGCAGGATTTGGGATGGTTAAATTTTCCCAAAGTTAATTTGTGTTTTTGAATGGAATTTACCCTCAAATTCTAAAACGACTTTGTAACGTTTTCTATAGGATTTCGTACTATAGAGGGTACTGTGCATATTCGCGCAGAAATATACGCTAAGAAATAGCACGACAAGCCCGAATCCGCCTTGCCACGTATTTTCCGTGTCCCTTTAGAACAATTATTGCTTGATGTGATCCCATTATTTGAGTATTGGGATCCTGATTGTCAGCTGAAATGCAAAAATAAGCCAAAACATTCCCCATCTTGCTTGTTATCCAAAATTACCTTAAAATCACCGTAATCTATTTTATCTCAAATCATCTTTTAGTCTAATTTCGCTTGTTAATACAATAATGAAAAAGAACGCCTACTTATGGAAAAATCACGGCTCGTGATCTACAGGCCCAGCGTAACACCAGTAGTTGCTTGACGCTTATTATGGCCTGTATCATATACTGGCAAGCAAAAGAAATTAGTCGAGTCATACAAGAATGCAACCTTCAAGATGTCAAAATAGACATCAGTTTGTTGAAGCATATCAGCCCTATTGGGTGGGAAAACGCGATTCTTTATGGAGAATACATTCTAAATCGAAGTTTGATTCAGGTCTGAGGCAGTTTTGCACACCTCTTAGCGTATATTTCTGCGCGAATATGCACAGTACCCTTTGAAGGTAAATCCCAGCGAATTCCGCACCGTGGGTGAGCTGACTGAATTCCACAAGCCAGCCAGGATTCAGCCCTCAGCCCGGGAGAAACTTAGTTCCATTATGCTGCCCAGGGGGTAGAAGTAAAAAAGACCCAGGAAGACCAGGGGGAGAAGCCATAAAAATAGATTGGGTGACTTGGTGAAGCGGAGACGGGGAGAGGAAGGCTGTGACTCGGTGACTTGGTGCTGGGGAGAGGTGCTGGGGGTTGGGAGGGGTCATATGTAGAGGGGAAGGAAACGGTTTCCTCAAAGGAAGCCGTTTCCAACATAAATAGTAATTAGCGCAGCACAGTTTCAGTCCAGTCGTTGATCCATTTTTCGCGGTTTTCTGCAATCGCTGCCGGGCTGACGTCGGCGGTGATCTCCGGAACGTCCAGGTATTTCTGGAAGGTTTCCGCGAGTACGGCATTGCGGTTCACCGGGAAGACATACATATTGAGCGGAATATCCTCCTGAAATTCAGGGGAAAGCATAAAGTCAACCCATTTTTCTGCCAGGTCCCGGTTTTTGGTTCCCTTTAAGATGCCGACAAATTCAATCTGGCGGAAGCAGCTTCCCGCTGAGGTCACTGCTGCAGTGGGGGCATCGTCCAGCGGTTCTTCAGCGAACAGCACCTCAAAAGGTGGGCTTGATCCATAGGAAACTACGATTGGATATGGTCCGCCGGCCTGGCTGAACTCAGCATAATAAGCAGTTTCCCAGTCATTGACAATATTGACCTCATTTTTAACCAGCGCCAGCCAATAGTCCAGGTAGCTGTCCTGACCAAAATGACCGATGGTGGTCAACAGGAACGCCAATCCCGGGGAGGAAGTGGCTGGATTTTCAACTGTCAATAAACCCTTATAAGCTGGATCAATCAGGTCTTCCAGTGAATCCGGCGGAACTAGGTTATTTTCCTCAAAGTAAGCTTTCTGGTAGTTTAAGCACACATCGCCAAAATCAACTGGCAGCGCCCTGTACCCTTCATCGAGCTGGAACACGGGGTCGATATCTTTTAAAAGGGGGGATTGATAGGGTTCAAAAATCTCTTCCTCCAATGCCCGGCTGAGGAAAGTATTGTCCACCCCGTAAAAAACGTCTGCCAGCGGGTTGTCTTTGGACAGGGCTGCTTTATTAACCGCAGTTCCTGTGTCTCCCACTTCCAGGAACTGCACCTGGACGCTGTTACCCTGCTCAAAGGAAGCCACTACGGATTCTGAGATAGCAAAAGAATCGTGGGTCATCACAGTCAGAATTCGGGGTTCATCAGGATCCAGCTTTTGGCTGCAGGCCCCGGCTGTAAGGACAATAAAACTTAAAATCAATAAACTAAACTTCTTCATCTTTTTCACTCTCCATTTGGTTAGTCTGGGTGTGAATCACAGCCAACAAACCTCTCTCGAGCTGGATGACTGCCCGCTCAGCTGCCATTTGATTGCTGACTCCCCGGGTGAGACCAAAACCCAAATCTTCATTATCCAGCGGATATTCCAACCCCTCCGTCCTGATACTCGACTCGCCAGGGGTTCCTTGTAAAACCAGCGATTCTCCTGGGTGCAGAGCCCGTACTTCCTCTCCGCCGCAAATCAATGTGATTTGGAAGGTTAGCTCCGGGTGTGCCAGCAGCAAGTTGCCAAAGGTCATATCCAGCCGACCGCCCACCGCGCCGTAAACGATGATCTCCGAAGCTCCTTCTGCCTGGGCATGGAGCAAGGCCAGCTCCAGATCAGTCTGATCCTTTTGGGCAGGGTGGCGGATAATCAAAACGCCGGCATTTTCCCATTCCTGGATTAAGTCCTGTGAGGTTGAATCAAAATCCCTGATTAAAAGGTTAGGGATTATTCCCAGATTTTGGCAGTGTCCGCTGCCGCCGTCAGCAGCGATCACTAGGTCATCGGCGGCAAGGTTTATTTCATTTACTTCCTGGCAATACTCGCCGTTGGCAAAAATTATAGATCGCATGGTTTTGTCTCGATAATTGTTAGAATGTTTAACGTTTAAAAGTTTAAAGTTTTATCCTTCACCGAACGGCGGAAACCTGTCCGGGAGACCGAGAGAGGGGGAGATGGGGAGAGGTGTTGCTCCAGATGGGACCTATCTCCTCACCTCTTTCCTTGAGGAAAGGGGAATCTATCTCTTTACTTCTTGCTCGCGATCCTGTCCCTTCATTGAGCAGAACCTGCAACGAAAAAATCCTCCGGGTGGAGGATTTGACTTTTGCATTCCTCCGCCGGTATGATCCGGATCAGGTTCGCGGGTCGAAAACGGTTGTTTTCCTCTCAGCCTCAACTTCGGCTCCCCGTGCTTTTGTATTAATCTGAAGACAGTATAAGGAATGCTTTGCTGTATGTCAAGGTAATTGTCCATTTTATTGGGTGCACTCCATTTGGGGGATGTGCAAAAACCCCCTTAATCAGCTTTTCAATTCCCCCGGGGAAATGCCTGAGACAATAATAGATATCCCAGGAATCTTTCTCTTTAAGTCTTCCTCTCGGAGAATTCCTGGAGCTGGTTCTGGAGGCGTTGAAAACGGACCCGGATTTGCTTCAGCAAATCCCCGCAATTTATTGGTGGGTTTTTTTCTGCCAGAATTAATTGATATACAACTCACAGATTTTATTAAAATGGTAGCCGTAGATTGCCATGGTAATTGCTTTTGAAAATTGAGCCGGTTTCTCTTTCAGAGTCCAAAAGAGTAGATCCCAAAAATGACGGCGTTCCCGATTGACAATGCCCAGCAGATATATGGAACGGAAAAATGCCAGGATGTGCTGCCCGGAAAGCCTGATCTTAAATTTCACCGGTTGATATTCTTCTAGAAAAGTTTTGACTCGCTGATAATACTGTTTGGGAGCGTAAATGTTTTTCATCAGATACTGATACCCTTCCCGGAGTTTTTCCAAACCCATCACGGGGACAATATTGGTGCTGCCATCCACGTTGTCGCCGGACATTTTTCCCTGAATGCGCTGTTCCTTTTTTAATCGCGAGTATAGTTTTGTCCCCAGCGGGGCCTGGAGCAGGCCAACCATGGCAGTAACGATCCCGCTTTTTTGAATAAAATCGATCTGCCGTTGAAAAATTGTCTGGTTGTCTGAATCAAAACCAACAATAAAACCAGCCTGGACTTCGATACCGGAGCGCTGGAGAGTTTTGACATCCTGAACCAGATCCCTTTTCATATTTTGGCTTTTGCCGCATTCTTCCAGCGCTGACTCTTCCGGGGTTTCAATTCCAATAAAAACCTTATTAAAACCAGCGGCAACCAGCAGTTCAATTAATTTTGGGTCATCGGCAAGATTAATGGATGCTTCCGTCGAGAAAGTGAACCCGGTTTTTCCTTTTCGCCAGCGAATTAACGCAGGCAAAAGTTCCTCCTTGAGGTATTTCTTGTTGCCGATAAAATTGTCGTCCACAAAAAATACTGAATTTTTCCAACCCTGATGGTAAAGCCCATCCAATTCAACCAGGACCTGTTCTGTATTTTTTATGCGGGGGCGGTGCCCGAGCAGGGCGGTTACATTGCAGAAATCACAGTTAAAAGGACAGCCCCTGGAAAATTGCAGCGGCATGACTTCGTATTCATGCATATTCAGCATCGACCAGAGTGGGGCAGGTGTCTTTCTGATATCAGGGTACTGATCAGTGGAATATAAACGTCGAGCTTGGCCTTTTTTTAAATCATAAAGAAATAGTGGCAGGGTGATCTCCGCCTCATTTAATATGTAATGTTTAACCCCCGGAAAATCTTGATAATCCATTGTGAACAAGGGCCCTCCCGCGATGACCGGTACACCTTTTCGATTGCAGCGGGAGATGATCCTTTTTGCAGAATCGCTCTGAACTGTCATCCCGCTGATAAAGACATAGTCTGCCCAGGCAAGGTCCCGGGTGGATAAAGACCTGATATTTAGATCAATTAATCGTTTTTCCCAATCTTCTGGCAGCAGTGCCCCAACGGTGAGCAAACCCAGGGGAGGAGAGGTAGCTTTTTTCCTGATGAACTTCAGGGCATGCTTAAAACTCCAAAATGTGTCAGGAAATTCGGGATAAACCATAAGAATTTTCATTAATGCTCTCCTGTGAGAATTTGATGGATAATCAAGGTGATGTTTTGATGTTTACCGGCATCTTATCATGGAAAAATTGACTTTCTTTAGACTGATGACGAGGTTGATGACTGCTGTAATATATTTAGAGTTGACTGTCAGGAATGATGGGATAGCCTGGACCAACCTGTCAGTTTATACCGGACAACGGATTCCGGAAAAGCAGTTAACAAGTATATCCCCAGTGGGAGACCTGCCAGGGATGAGATCAGAAGAACCAGGGTATCCTTCCAGACTAAAGCCCTCCATTCCCGAAGTAACATGATCAAAGAAATAACCAGCCCTACCAGGGCGACTAAAGGTGTGGCTTCCTTTACTCCGATCACTAATGCCAAGAGCGGCATAGCAATCAGGGCGTTGCCAAACCCAAATGTTGATCGGACCAATGTAGAGAGGAAAATTATCAAAACAACAACTGAAACCACAAAAACATCACTCATCTGAATTGATCTTCTTTCTGCCGCGCTGCACCAGGATCACGCCCACTATCATTACAATCAAACCTAACCCCTGCAGCAGGCCCAGACGCTCCCTTAGAAGGATCCAGCTAATGAATGCAGTGAATACGGGTGTCAGATTCATCACCATATTCATTTCCAGGGCTGTTAACTCCCGCAAGGCATGATTATATAATAGATAACCCAGGGAAGTGTTTATCAGCGCCAGCCAGGCCCAACTGACCTGCCCTGTTACATATACTTGACAATAAGTACTGAAAAAGGGTAGAACAGAGATAGTGATCACCATTCACCACTCTGTGTCTACCCTTCGGTACAGAGCCTGAGATTTAGGACCTTGACCTGCCTGCGCCGCGAGCGCTTTTTGGGGACCGTCCCTCAGGCTTTACCAGCACAATTGTCAAAAACGTGTTGCACCATGAGTGCCCTAACAGGAAAACAACCCGCTGGTGGTACCGTCGTAGACCTCCAACTAAAACCAGGAGGTTCTAATGAAATTA
>Ga0307990_1001079_pt1 | contig 23267 bp, 16 predicted proteins | sample EllFjometagen129_FD_203168 | JGI IMG/M metagenome (GOLD analysis project Ga0307990, IMG submission 203168) | Marine microbial communities from Ellis Fjord, Antarctic Ocean - #129 | ecosystem: Environmental > Aquatic > Marine > Unclassified | place: Southern Ocean | collected 2014-10-08
ACTAACGTCAAAGTTAGTTGTTTTAAATTCAATTAGTTAATAATTTTCAATTTTACTCATCTTTATATCATTTTTTGCCCTACGTTAGCTAAAAAACTCAACTGATTTTTTGGTAGAGTCATGCTTGGTAACGTTTGGCTAAAACGCGTTTTAATGCTTTTTATTTATTGTTGACAAGTCGTTATTGTTCTTTTGTCATACGTTCAATATATTCACATATTTCCAAGAGTTTGTCATAATCACTATCTATTTGCCAATAACCGATATAAAAATTTTCTTCTTCGATTAAGGAAATAGTATTAATCTTAGATTCTTGAATTATTTCAACCTTAAAATTTCTACCATTTTTTGAAAAGAAATAAATAAAACAGGTATTGTCCATTTTGTTAACCTTTGTTTTATCTAAATCAATATCATCAAAATTTAGCATATATTTGGTTGTTTTAATACCGTATCTATTCTTAGATTTTACAACTAAATTTATACTTGAGTTACTGATTCTTTCTGCTTTTAATTCAAAAGATTCTTCATCAACATTCTTCCCTAATGATAATGTGTTTATTAGATTAATTAGTTCCGATAGAGTATCATGTGTTTCAACATTATTTTGAATAGTGTTTGTTTGATTAAGAAATTGTGACATATCAAAACAATACATGAGTGCTATTAACTTTTGATATAAACTCTTTTTCAAATCTGATTTATTCATAGAGGAATTTATTGAACCAGCAATAAGACCAGGACTTATATCAGGAACTTGTTTTATTGTTTCAAGTATAGAACCAAAAACAAAAAATGAAGTTGTTGTATCAATATTTGCTTTATTCTCGATATATATATTGAAGAAGCAATCAAGTTGCGTTTTCAATTTAATATCTTGTTCGCTTAACCCTAGTTTGTTTTTTATATCAATAACCTTTTTCTTTTCTTCAAAAATTGGGAATTGTTTGGTTGGTTTCTCCCAATAACTTAAAATAAGTTGATATTGTTTGTCAATAGATTCGCTCACATTTATTATTTCACCAGCAACAAAGTAATTTTCAAAAACTGTTATTAAATCATTAAATTCAACATCTTTACTTTTCATCCAAGTATCAAGACATTTTTCAGTCTCAATTTCAAGTTCCGAATAACCCTCGTATTTATTTTCTAGACCCTGTCCACAAGATGAGCAGATTCCAACGATTATGCTAAAAAAGAGGATTCTCATTTTATTCATTATGTTTTTATTTTATTCCTACTAACGTCAAAGTTAGTTGTTTTAAATTCAATTAGTTAATAATTTTCAATTTTACTCATCTTTATATCATTTTTTGCCCTACGTTAGCTAAAAAACTCAACTGATTTTTTGGTAGAGTCATGCTTGTCAACGTTTTGGCTAAAAATTGGCGGGCATTTCAACCCTCGAACTTTCAAGTTTACTATATCGTTTATTCAATGTAATTCCTTTCATTTTACTAATTTCCGCCCGCTTGTTTTTGAGCCTTTGTTACCCTGCGTTATTCTTCTCTTTCAACTATTTATCGAAAATATTTGGCAGGTATAGTATGTAAGAAGCCTACATACAACCTGCCAAATATTATTGTTCCAAACAATATTTATTCAACCACTATTTTCTTAATTACTACTTCTTTTTCTGTGCTTACATTTACAAAATAAATACCTTTTGCTTCTTTACTTAAATCAATATTTATTATTTTATCTGTTACAGCTAATTGCTGTATTATTTTTCCATTAGTATCTGTTATTCTGATACTCTTAATATTTTCTCCTTCAACTATTATATTTCCACTTGATGGATTTGGAAAAATATTTATTGAGGTATTATTAAGTTTGTTAATTCCAACACCTGTTATTGTGTAACAAATAGAAGTGTCTATGCAAGTACCATCATCAATTATCACAGCATAACTGCCGTCTACAGTAGCTGTAAAACTTTGATTTGTTTCACTTACAATTGGGTTATTATTATCGTTACAATCTATCCATTGATAATTTGCACTGGTAATGTTTGCAGTTAATGTAATTCCGTTTTCTGTTACTGAAATATCAACTATTAATACAGTGATATTTTCGGTTACAATGCTATCGCAAGTATTTGCAGCCTGTCCAACTAGAGTTGACACATAATTTTCATCCGCTGTGATATTTGTGTGTTCTGTTCCGTCTACATAAGTATATGAACCGCCTGAACAAATGTCGGCATCTACTGTATTATATGCAATTGGTAAAACAGTGATGTTTTCTGTAACAATGCTATCGCAAGTATTTGCTGCCTGTCCAACAAGTGTTGAAATATACATTTCATCTGCTGTAATATTAGTGTGTTCTGTACCGTCTGCATAAGTATATGTGCTATTATAACAAACATTGGTGTTTACAGTGTTTGTTGGGGTAGTATTTTCCCAAGAACAACAAACTCCTGTATATGTATATCCTTGCCAAGCTAAGAATGGATATGATCCATTTTCGGTATCATTAATTCCCCAATAGTTATCTGAACCATTGCTTGTTTCATCAGCAAAATCCCAACCTGCATTTAAGTAAGTACATAAATCTTGCATTTCGGCAGTAGTTTTGCCTGTGCCTATTCCGTTATCTGTGGGATAAATATCTGTATTCCAAAATGAGTTAGTTACTGTAGAAGAATTATTATCTCCCATTAAGCCGCCTACATCACTTCCTGTTCCCGAAACTGAACCTGTGCTATATGAATTACTTATGGAAGAAGAAACGTAATTCTTTCCCACTAATCCTCCTACACGAGACGTTCCCGAAACCGATCCTGTGCTATACGAATTACTTACAGAAGAAGAAGAATTATTATTACCCACTAAGCCGCCTAAGTCATTCGTTCCCGTAACCGATCCTGTACTATACGAATTACTTACTGTAGAATTATTAAAATTCCTTCCCACTAAGCCGCCTATACCTATACTATTAGTTCCCAAAACCGATCCTGTGCTATACGAATTACTTACTGTAGAAGAAAAAGAAGAACCAACTAAGCCACCTACATAATCTCCTGTACCCGTAATCGATCCTGTACTATACGAATTATTTACTGTAGAAGAATACCCAATAGTACCCACTAAGCCACCTATAAAGGCCGTTCCTGAAACCGAACCTGTGCTATACGAATTACTTACTGTAGAATTATAATTAGACCCCATTAAGCCGCCTACAAAGTTATTACCTGTAAAATCAACATTAGTTAAGCCTAAACTGTCGATAGTAGAGCCATTAGTATAGCCAAATAAGCCAATACAATCAGTACTTGGTCGGTTAATAAATAGACCATCTATAGTATAGCCACTGCCATTGTATGAGCCAGTAAAATTAGTTGCGTCATTTCCAATAGGTGAGAAGCCAGCACCACTATTCCAGGAAATTGTAGTTGATGCATCAATATCTGACACTTGCACATAGTGCTTATTCCACTCTGCACTATTCTGAGTTATCCAATATAAATTGTCAAGTGTAGCAATTTGATATGGATTCCCAACACTACCATCACCAATTGCAGGAGGTGTTGCTGTTTGTGCATTTGCAATTGTTGTTATTAGCATTATTGCTACCAGAAGTGTCTGTTTAAAGTAATTTGTTTTCATTGTAATAGTTTTTAAAGTTTTGTTATTTCTGTTTTAGTTTCTAGTTTGTTCTTATGCAGGGTAACGCCCCTAATAGAACGCGTTTTAATGCTTTTTATTTACTGTTATGGGCTTTTATTCAATTATACAATCAATTTCACGAATTAATTGTCTTACTCTTTTTAGACCTAATTTATACGCTTTTACCCAATCCTCACATGTTCCATCTAAATCACCAATTTCTTTTTTTATAGAACCTCTATTAAAATACATTTCTGCTGAATTAGGGTCTAACTCTATTACTTTGTCCAAGTCTTTTATTGCTTCCGGTAGTTTTTTTAAATGATAATAAAGAACAGCTCTACTGTTATAAGCGTTTAAATTTTTATTATTAACTTCAATAGCTTTAGTATAGTCAATAATTGCACTATCAACTTTTTCTAATTGGCTTTTGCAAAAACCACGTTCATAATATGCTTCAGATAAACGGTATTCTAATTCAATTGCAGAATCAAAATCCGTTATTGCTCCAGCATAATCTTTGAGTATAGTTTTTGTATATGCTCGATTAAAATAAAATTGGTCTCTTGGTTCAATTTCAATAGCTTTATTTAGGTCAGCTAATGCACCTTCATAATTGTTAGCATTAGCCCTATCAATACTTCTGAAGTTATATTCAGAAGCAGACGATAATGGTCCTGTAGGGTCTGAAATCTTTACAATTAATTGATCTCCCCAACTCCCTTTTTTAGAAGTTATTGATGGAACAAATCTGCTTTCTCCATCTATGTTAGTCCAGGTATCAGGATCAAAAGCTCCATACAAAGCAAATGATGATTTAATATACCAAGACATATCAACTGTGTCAAGTTTGTTTTTTATTAATTTAACACATTTAACAACGGAATCTGTATTCTCGGGGAATAAATTAATATAAACCCATATAGCTTTTTGATATTCTTCTTTATCTTCAAACTCCTTTGCTTTTTCAAAAGTATATTTTTCAAGATGCACTTCTTTATCTATCATTTGTTCAAATTGACCAAAACATGCTTTGAAGACTAGAATCAATATCAAAAATGTTAGTGCTTGCTTCTTCATATTCATTTATTATAATTGCCCATAACGTTTGCATATAAATAGTTGCCGAGTGCGGATTTCATAACTATCAAAATCTACTTTATTAATGCGGGCTACAGCCCTTGATTTTATTGATATATGGCAATTATTTATAATGCGTTGTTAGCAATAGTTATTTTCCACAATATTTTCTAATTAATTCTGACACTTCACTGCCATATCTTCTTTCGAAACCGTATTTTATTGCATAACTTAATACAGTACAAGCTTCATCAATTTTATCCATTGCAATGTACACAAGTGCAAGATTTCGATATGCATATGAATTAGTAGGGTACAGTTTTATAGACAAATTAATATCTTTCAAAGCCTTTGAATAATCCTCTTTTTTATAGTAAGTATATCCACGATTGCTATAAACAAGTGCTTCCTCAGGGTCAATAACTAATGCTTTATCGAAATATTCTATAGCAAGGTCTAAGCTATCTAACTTTGAGTAGATAAAACCAAGATTAACAAATGGTCCAATAAATGAATCATCTATAGAAATAATTTTTTTCAAACATTTAATGCTTTTATCAACCATTCCCAATTGACGATATGCGGGAGCAATATTGTTTAAAGCACCAATATCTTCCGTGTCAAATTCTAAAACCTTTTCATAATCTTTAATAGCTCCTTTAAAATCACGATTACTAGATTTTGCTGTTCCTCTGTTCATTATATATGAGTATCTAGCAGTATCATTATTCGCATAATTAATTGCTGCATCATACATCATTATTGCCGAGTCGACAATTCCAGCAGATTCATAATAATTTCCAACTCTATTATATGGCTCCGGACTCTCATTATTTATATTTATAGCTTGCTTCGCTATTTTTATTGCATCAAGAGGACCAGATAATTCAAATTGAATTTCAGACTTTTTGAGATAATACCATTGATTTGTATCATTTAGGGCAATAGCTTTTTCGATCAAAACCATAGCATATTGATAGTCTTTCCGTTCAATTTGCATATCAGCTTTATCACTATATTCAATTGCAGTTTGCCCATAGGTATATGATGATGCAGCAAAAATTGATAGTATTGTAATTAATTTTTTCATAGTAATTATTGCTAACGCCTCGAATAAAACACCGTTTTAATGAGTTTTATTTATTGTTAGGTGTTGTATTTATTTGTCATTTTGTTTATTATAATTCATTTTACCTTCTTTTAAAAAGTCTAAAAAAAAATTCTTATCAAGGTCAAAATATATTGGTCCAGCCAGAATTTGTTCATTTAAATCTACAATATAAAAAACTGGAAATTTTTGGTCATTGAATTTTTGTTTTTCGATATATGCTTGCCTTAAACCATAAGTCTTAATTGTATCTCCATTTATTTCTGAAACAATTTGTTTATCCTTTTCAAGTTTTATAGATATATCATCAACATAAAGCGTAGCTAATACAAATTCGCTTTCAATATATTTTTTTATTTCTTTATCAGATAAAACTTCAACTTCCATTTGTCTGGCTTGTACGCTTCCGTGTCCAGTAAAATAAACCAAATATGGTTTTTTAGATATTTCCGAGCACTTTAATCCTTCGTAAAAGTCATAATAGCATTTAATTTCATGTGGAGAACCTAAATATTCTTCATAACTAATAATTGGGCAATTCAATGTGTCGTATAATTCTGTCATTTTGGATTCTTTATTTTGCGAATTACATCCACATACAAATACAAAACAAATCATTAAAGTTGCGATTATTTTCATCTTATCTTTACCGTAATATGACACCTAACGTTTAGTATAAAAGGCGTTAGCAATGATTTTTATACATTGTTATCCTCAGTTTTTTTTCATCAATTCTACATGTTCCTTCTCCAACCTCTTCATTAAATCATCAGGAATCTTCACAGTTGTTATAAATAATTTTGTTAGTTCAACGTCAACAGAATCAAAAGCAATTTTAGTTTTATCTATTATATTTTGTTCTATTTCAGGACGTTTATAATTGTATATTTCGCCTGGTGAATATTGTTTGAGATTAGCTCTAGTTATTCTATGAACAATTGGTATAAGTAAACTGTCTTTATAGTTCTTACTATAATCTCGTTCAAGTTTTGACAAACTACGATTAGTCAGACTGTAGTATGACTTAATACCAATATTGAGTTCATTTGACTCATTATCTATGGCATTAAACAAAATATCAAAGCCATTGGACGTTTGTTCGTTGGTATTTTTGTTTGAACAAGAAAACAAAATGGAAACAGATAATATGGTAAAAATAATCTTCATTCTTCTACTTTAAAATTGAGGATAACGTCTAGTATAAAATGCGTTTTAATGATTTTTATACCTTGTTAGCATTAGTTTTTATTTTAATCTATTAGTTAACATGGAAATTATAGTTTTTAATGTGCTCAGCAATAGCTTTTTTTGACAATAATGTTGATGCTTTTTTCTTATATATTTTATAGGATCCACAGTTACCACAAGTTTTGACTAACTTTTCACTGTCACGAATAGAATATATTTTTTCCCAATCAGATTTTGTTAGAATAAAGCTTTTCAGAAGTCTTTTGGTATAAGAATCATTTTTTTTAACTCCTTTAAACAGCTTCTTATTAACAGAATCAATATAGATTAATCCATCTGCAGCATAAAGTTGAGTTTGTATATTTGGATAATCTAGCATTCTTCTTAACAAATCAACTCTTTGGTTTCTTACAATTTCTATTACAGCACTTCTTCTTGTTGTTAATGCTCCCATAGTTGAGTATTCACAAATCCATCCATATTCATCCCGAGAATCAACACCTAATAAAATATAGTATGCCTTCATTATTTCTGAAGACTCTCTTGATCTTAACAGAAAACTATCAGGCAACTCAGGTAATTGTTCCTTAACATATGATTTCCATAATTTCCTGTCAAAATAAGATGTTTCAATGGGCTTTGTAGTATGGGTTATATTACTATAATATTCTAAAACAAAACCATTAAAACTATTAATAGTAAAATATGAGTCAGGTCCTTTAGTTTTACTATAACAATAATTTGTTATTAAACCATCTTTATTCATTTTAGCTGAAAACCCATTAGTTGTATCGCAATATTCTTTTATTCCTTCCCAGTTTACTTTATCTAACAGATCAGATGTTTTTAGTGAGTTTTCATCTGGGGATGTTAAAGAAAAAGAATCTAAAACTAAAAATGATTGAGCTTGGATATTAAGACTATAAGATATTAGTATTATTAAAATTGTTTGTTTCATAGTAATTAATGCTAACGCCTTGCTGTAAAGGGCGTTTTAATGCCCTTTGACAGCTTGTTGGCTGCTGTACTTATTTATTAATTTTCCTTTTAATTATATTATTTTTATCAGTAATTACTTCGCATAAGTAAATCCCAGCTGACCATTTATTTGTGTAAATAATAATTTGATATTTTCCAACATTAGTTATTTTTTCAATCAATCTACCATCAATTGAAAATATTGTTATTTGTTCAATTTTTTCATTTTTAGATTCAACTAATAACAACTCAGGTGTAATATAATAAATATCAAATTCTAAAAATTCACTTTTTTCTTCTTTGATATTTGAACTAAAAGAATAACATTTATTCCACGATTGAAATAAACAAGGAATTCCACAAGTTCCTAAATATGACTGAACTCCAATGTCTTTGTAGGCGCATATTAAGCAATGCCCACTACTATCCAATGGATGAAAAAAATAGGTCGGGTCATATAAGTATATGGGACCATAAGTGCTACCTATACCTTCTACCCAATATAAGCTTAGAATATCGGCTGTATCAATAGCTGTCAATCTTATTCTTTTTCTATTTCCCATTGAGGTTGAAATTGTGTCAATTATATCAACTTGATAAATAGTTGGTGAATATTCAACATAATTTAATGTTATTTGGTTACCTATTGTTAAGTTAAAGTCATAAAGAAGTGTTTCTATAGAACTGTCAGGTAATATAACCCATGTTTTTTTCTGAATAGTATCTTCTCTAACAAGGAAGAGTGTTGTTTTGTCTCTCAGTAATTTTGTATAGTTAGTGCTGTTAACCACAGTGTCACCATTATTTTCATATTCCACAAGCCAACTTCCTGTTCCGAAATATTCTTCCAAGCACCAACCAATATTATCAAGAAATTGATTGTAAGTTTGCCCATAAGAGACAACTCCAATGACAAATAGATAAATTATTATGATAGTTTTCTTCATTTTTTTTAGTATTGCAGCCAACGTTGGCAATATGGCATGAAGCGGATTGCGAGTGATTCAATATCAAACTGAGCTGAAGTTGGAACGAACTAAAGCCGCTCCAATTAAGCACTTCACCGCTTTTTGCTATATTGCGTGTTAGTTTGCGTTATTTATTATTAGCTTTTTCATTATTAACTTTTCGTTTGTTGAAATTTTCACAAAATATATCCCGTTTGGTTTATTGCTTATATCAATAAAATTTTGATTGTTATTTTCTGAAACTGATTTTCTATAAACAACCTGTCCTATTTCGTTTATTAATTCAATAGATTTAAAGTTTTTTCCTTTTATTATAAATTTACCATTACTTGGATTAGGATAAATTAAAATTTTATTAAATTCATTTATTTTTTCATCTTCAATTTTTGTAGTGCCATCACAAATACAACGAACTGAATATCCATAAGGATTATTAATTTCCTCTAACCAAACGCTATTACCTCCTAAATACACAGAATAGGAATAACCAGACCAATCTTCGGTAGATGTTCTGAAAGAAGTATTATATCCCAAATCCCAAAATGTATCATTCTGATAATCCCACCTACCACTTGGTAGTGCAGTAAAACCTGAAGAATTTGTTGCTGTATTTGGAGATACCCAATGACTTGTTCCTGCTTCTTTCATTTTTCCCCCAGCAACAGATTCTCCTCCGAGATAATTAATTAATATTACATAATCATCGTAAGTCGGCACATACCATCCATTAGGACAAATTCCTTGAGTTCCTTCTGTGGTAGTATATTGCATCACTTCATTCCATTGATACAATCCTCCATAAATAACACAATTTGCAGAATTATCATCAAAACAAATTTTCTCAATAATTCCATTGTTAGTTTGAGCAGAAGTTACTTGAATACCAACATTCAGGTTTTTAGCCATCCAGCATTGTGTACCAATTAATACAGTTGGATATGCATTTCCATCAACATCATATATTGTGTCTCCACAATTAAATTGTGCTGAAATTGTAATATTAAATGATAACACTACAATAATACTAAATAATAATTTTTTCATAATCTCATTTTTTAAATTTAACATCGATTTTATTTTTTAATACAAACTAACGGTGGCTCTATGGCAATGTAATTTGCGGAGCAAATTATTTGCTATAGAGCATGTTAGCGTTTCGTTGGTTTTTTCTTCCGTGCGTTGGATTTTATTTCATTATTATTTTTCCTGACAACAAAATATTTCCTTTTCAATCTTTTAGGACAACAAAATAAATTTATTATCAAATATTAACATCTATTTCACACGTATTATAATCCCTTCGCATGCACCTAAATTTGATTTTAACACAATCTTTTCATTTTTATAACCATCTGACAAAATTAAAGCAACAGTATTTTCACCTAATGTACCCAAATTATGAGCAAACAAGAAAACCTCATTAACATTATTTCTACTTAATGTAACTGATTTGCTTTGGTATGATCTTGTCAAATAGTGATTACTAAAAACTGATTCACCATTAACATATAATGAAATCAAATCCCCGTCTTGTGCCCCATGATCAAAAACAGTAACTTTAAGATTAGTGCTATTAAAACTGAGATCAGCTACATATCTTATTGGTCTTTGTGCAAATTCACGTCTAATATATTCAGGAATTGATTCTTCATAACTCCCCTTTTCTTTAATTGTAAAATAATCACTGTAAGTATAAGAAGATGGATTACTTATGTCAGATATTTTTATTCTGAAGTTTGAACCCTGATTAATATATTGAGGAACATTAAAAATGTTGCATTGACCTGTATTCATTGCTGGTAAAGCATCACCAATTGCTTTTGATCCATTGTATAATTGAAGTTCTACTTGTCCATGATAACTATTAGCACTCCAATCAATGTGGTATCCACCAGAACCTTTTTCCCATATTATGCTTGAACTTGGATAAAGTACCTGGAGATTACTAATTGGTGTACTATTTAATAAAGAATTTGTCTTGTCTTCTAAGGAATTCATAACCGCTGCATTCGTCTCATCTGTAATATTTCTTTGATTACTAATGCTATAATGAGAAGTAGTAACTGGACTTGATTCATCATCTTCATAGACCATTGCTTTTATTACTAAATCATTTATGACATGAATTGGACGGTCTGTAAAAATTGGAGAATTTTTGGTTGGAGTTGTACCATCTATAGTATAGGTGATTGAAGCATCTTTTGAAGCACAATTGATACTTACATATTGCTCTTGCTCATATATTCCAGAAGGAGGAAAAAAAGTTGGAGGTATTAAATCTTCAATTCCGTAACCAATAATATCAGATGATAATTCTCGTCCTTCTGCTTCCCAAATCAATTTGCCTTTGTACTCTTTAAGACTTTCGGGTTTAAAAACAATAACAAACTTTTTCATCCATACAGTATTCACCGTTTGAACTTCGGGTTTTGGATCAAGATAAAAAGATGTTAAGCTACCAAAATCTTCAATAGAAAAATATGAACTTCCGGCTATTTTCAGAGTCACTTTTACTCTTTCATCTCCATAATTTGAGAATAAATAAGAGTTTTTCTTCTTCTTTCCTATGTTAACATTTCCAAATTCGTCTATTTCTTTAGACATACCAATATTTGAAGCCAACTTACCCAATCCCTGCATTACTATTCCGGCTATTTGATTTTTATAGCCATATTGGTCTTCCATTTTCGTACCATAATTCAAAACAAAAGTATGATACTCATATGCAGCAGTTAAGGGAGAATAGGATATTTGTAGGGATATTGATTCCTTTTTTTTGACAATGAATGATTCAAGATTATTACTTATTTTAAAACATTCATTACAATTTGATTCCGAGCTAGAATTGCCTCTTAGTTCTTGTGGAAAATCAGACAAATTAAAAACATTGATGTTGGCATCTAGTTCACCGATGTTTGATACAATAATCTCTTTTGTTATAGTTTGTCCAATTTTGGTTTCGTCAAACTTCAGTAATCCATTTGGATTATTTTCAAAAACAATCTTTGCCGGATTAAAGATATTGAATTCTTTGCTTTTTGCTATGATTGAACCATTCTCAAAATCTTCAATTTGAACATAGTAAAATGCTTTATCACCTGTGTTATCAAGCTCAGAGATGCTAAAAACATGAGTATTAATGCCTGATTTATTTTCTATCCCATAATTTGATTTAGCAATTACATCAATTCCATATTTAAGATATAAATTTACTTTTCCACTATAATTACTATTCCATGAAATCTTATTCTTTTCTCTTTCATCATTTATCCAATATTCAGAATTATAAATTTCAACATTATTCAAATATGGTCCAAGTTCATAATCCAATTTAATGTCGTCTAAATAAACTCCTTCCGCAGTTTTTTTATGATTAGAATTAAACATTAGCATTATTCTGAAAGATCTTTTGTCAATATATTCTTTAAGTTGAAGTGTAGCCTGTTCCCACCCATTTGTATTTATATCCTTCAAATATATTTGTTTGCTTTCGTCATTATCATAAATAATAAATATTTTAAAATAATCAGCATCATGTTTCCCATTTCCTTTAATGGAAGGGATATTTATATTAAATGAGAAATCAAATTTATTAGTATTCAACAATTCTGATTTCTCATTATACGGTTCAGTTACTAGAATTGAGTTATAAGACTTATTATATTTTAGTCTTTTAGTTGACTTGCCGACAATGTTGTAATTTAAAGTTCCACAATAAAGGTATTTTTGACCACTCGGTGAATTAACCAATTCAACATCATCTAAACCATCTGAATTAAGGTTAAATAAACCCTCTACTCCATGAATAATTGCTTCTAAAATATCTCCTTGATCATCATATAAATTAAAGTCATAATTTGAATTAAGAATCAATTGAAGACGTTGCTGAGAATAATAATTTTTGTCTGTAGTTAAAACACCCCAACCGTTACCTGTAGATTTCCAATCAGTTGGTATTTTAAGGACTTGAACATCTTCAAAATTATAATATTCAGTTATTAGTTGTTGACTCCGAACAATATTTATGCCTATGACTGTACATAGGAAAATTAAAATCACCAAGAATTTATTGTTAAGCATCATAATATCAATACTCTATTTGTTAAGTGCTGCTTTATAATCATAATCCCCTCCTTTTTTAATAAGTTTTGTCATGATTTTGTATTTTTTTGATTTAGCAAGCATTAAAGGTGTTTGCAAATCATTATTTTGGATTTCAGTTAAAACTCCGGATTTCAATAAAAAGTGTGCTATACTATAGTATTCATTCTTCACTGTTATATGTAGCGGGGTGTTTCCTGAGGGATTTTTAACGTTTTTATCTGCAAAAACTTCAACTAACTTCTTAACAGCTTCTAAATCATTGTTTTCACAAGCATAATGTATTGGAGAATTTCCATCTCCATCTGGCAGATTGGGATTTGCTTTATTATTCAATAATTCTAGTGCATAATTCGTCTGTTTTTTATTTAGTGCAAAAATCAAGGGGGTAAAGTTATTATTGTCCACTTTATTTATATCAATTCCTTTTGAACTAAAGAATTGAACTAAATTAACATTTGATTTATACAAAATAATGTAATGTAAAATATTGCCTCCGCTTTCAGGGACAATTGTATAATCAGCATTAGTATTACAGAGTAACTCAACAACTTCATTATATGTTTTGAGTGCTTGCACCAAAGGTTTTATATGTTTGTCGTTATACTCATTTGGTGAGATTTTGTTTTCAAGCAATTTCTGCAATATCCGAATATCCGTTTTTTCATCTATCGCATAATTGATTAAGTTTCCACCAGCTTCATGTTTCATCATTATATCAACATTAAAACTCAATAATTTTTCAAATAGGTTAAGATCATTACGTTGAATGGCATATTCAATAGGATAGAAAACAGAGCCTTTTATACTTGGAGACACCTTTCTTACAAGTAAAGAGTCTATGAATTCACTTTTCCTATCTTTTTCTATTGCAAGGTTCAATAAATTCCCTCCTGACTTGACAGGATTAGTTAAAACCGCTTTAAAATTAAGTAACTTCCTAAAAAGCTCAATATCATTGTTAATAATAGACTGTTCAATAGGATATATTCCGGTTTTATTCAACTCATTTATGGAAATTCCCAAAGGAACAAATTTGTTTATCAGACTGTTTCGTTTGTATTGAATACAGGCATTAATGAGATTACCGCCAGAACTGGCTTCTTTTTTGCAATCAACTTTCATTTTTATTAGAAAATCAATAATTTTGCTTGCATTCTTTTCGACAGCATATTCAACAACCAGTTTATTACCAATCTGACTATTAATATCAAATCCACGATCTTTGTATAAACTAAATATTTCTACGTAATCATTATCAATAGCATATTCTGTATAAGTTTTATTGTTTTTGTAAATCTCATTAAATAACTTAGGCTTTTGCGAAAGTGCTGTTTTCATTCCATCAATATTAGAGAAATCCTTATCAATTATGAATTTGCACAAATCGTTTACTTGTTGGTGTCTGGCATTATTCTTTGCATAGCTAAAAGCTTTTGATATGTCAGCTCCATTATCAATTAGTTGTTGGAAAATTCGATCTGAATAATTGTCGAGCGATATATTTAATGCAGTCAATCCATTGTGCTGATTATCTATGTAATTAATATCAACCCCAAACTTCAATAGTTTATCTATACATTTCCTTGATTTTTGTGCAATTGAATGGTTCAAATATAGATTACCATTCTTTTTGATATCAGTTTCAAAATCTTCTTTAGCCTTTAATATACTTTCAAATGCATTTGCGTTATCACAATTAATTGATTCAACAAGTGGAGTTTTGCCTCCTTTTGATAAGCCTAAATGAAACTTCTTATCAATTGCTTTATTGACAAAATATTGGTCATTATTTTTTATGGCCTTAAACAGTTTGTCAGTAAATTTAGACCTTATTGTTTCCTCATACGATATTATTAAATTATCAGATGGTGCGAGTAATTTTGCAACTTTTGCATAAAAATACTTTTCAAAGATATCCGACTCTAATTGTGATTTTAATAAATATGCTCTTGCATTATCTTTATTCTCAGCTAAACCGGCATTCAGATATTTCTTTGTCATCTCTAGAAATTTTGAATCTTTTAGTTCCTCCTTATAGAGCTTGTATTTTCTAAATGCAACTGAAATATAATCCGTCTTTCCTTTTCCCATTGATTTATAGTAAGATGCATTGGTGCTTGGGCAATTTGGATTTATCCAACTAGATTTCTTATAATCATAATTGCTATTTACTTCTCTGATAACGCATTTATGAAAATAGTAATCTGAGATAAACCTTTTTTCCTTATTTTCTTCTTTGACAATTGAAGCTGCATTCAAGCTTTCAGCCATTTTTAAAGTATTTTCTTTAATTATTGTATTTTTTATTGACTCCATCCCAGTTCTTAACGCATTATCCAACTCTTCTTCTGCTTCTCTTTTTGCAGCGGCTATTTTTATTCTATGTTTTTGTTTAGCTGTTTCTATTGCAGCATCTCTCATTGCCATTGCAAAAGGACTACTTGTGTCATATTGCTTATCAAATTTAGCTAACAGATTTTTAAAATCTAATTCTAAAGCTGCAATGTCTCGCTTTGCTTGTGCTTCACTTTCAATTTTTCTTTGCTGCGATGTGACTTCGATCTCAGCCATTTTGTTTTTAAATTCCTTGATCAGCTTTTCCGGGTCAGTAGATGTAAAAGTAAAATTAGAATAAGCAGACAATTCATTTCTAAAGTTTGTCGATCTTTTAAAAGAGCTAAACATGTCATTAATAACTACAGCACCAAGAATAACCTCTGCTGAAATATCTTGTTTATCTGTCAGCGCTTTAAGAGTATAATAACCATCAATTCTTTTATCTGGTTGACTTACCCCTGTTTTAATAAATAAAATTTGAAATACTAATAGCAGTAGAAATACTAGAGTGTTTTTTCTCACTTGTTTAAATCGCTGGTTGCGACAAATAAAAGTTATTGTTTTCATTTAACTATTTTTTTAGCTTGCCTTAGTCCCAAAAGCAGTTAATAATTCGCATAAAAAAAGCGTGGAACTGTAGCTTATCTGGTTTAGAGGTTCTACCAAAACCCATCCTTACAAATAAGTCAGTCCACGCCGTAGCGTGAACGTTGGACTTATCATTCTTGTAAGGATTTAAAACTTTGGTAGATTTCTAAACCAAGAATAACTAACGCTTCATATTTTTTATATTTTCAATTCTTTATGTCATATTTATTTTATTTTGTTGTCCTTTACAAATTTACTAATCATTTTCTATTATCCATTTATTTTGTTGTCAATATTCTGTTGTCAGAAAAGTGTTTCCGATTTTTCATCGGATATTTTATTGTGTGTGTCAGGCTTTTGCCAGTCGAGTAGGTAAAGAGGAATTTCACCTCTAAACCTCTCACAGAAACGTACGTGACAGTCTCCCATCATACGGCTCTTCGTGCCAATAGTTACCATTTCAGGTAACAAATTATCGAAAAGATTCCTCCCAAATATACAAAGATATTCGGTTGATCAAAATAATCTGACACGTCAGTCCCTTCGCTATAACTAAGTTTCCATAGCCTTTAATCGACACAAGTCGCTACTACGAACTGATCCGCCCCTATTCCGTCGTATTGATACTCTTTGCCTGGCATCACCTGCTTACAGCATTCTCTCTTTACACCAACAGATAGGTTCTCCTGTTCCTTAAATGAGCCCAAATATAGTTCCTGACATCTTTACAACGGATACCGAAGTAGTCAATAAGCTGGTAATCTCTACTCTTATCCCAGTATAGTTCATGAATACTGGTTCTCAGTATCAGGTTCGTTTTCTCGGTGCCTCATCGAATGTTTCGCTTTCGCTCAGCTCCTATATTAACTCCTGACAGATTCTTTACCTTTCGGTTCTCTGCCTTTTCCCTTACCGCTCAGTACCTACTCCTTGAAAGAGAAGCACCGCAGGGTGGATTGGTAACAATTCCAGTAAAATGTAACCGAGAGGACAACCATCATTCAGTGAATGTCAAATCTAAAATTGTGAGTCTTCTGTATTTTCCTTTATAATAAAGTACAGCTCGTTTCTTTCTTCTTTAACAATTTGATATGATGTCTCTCATCTCATTTAAAGTTATGATGAATCAATTTCAAAGAACATCCTTACTGCTTTTCAATAAGTTTATATTTGAAAGTGCCCTGATTCATCGCAGGACACACATGAACGCTAACGTTGGTGCTATGCAGCGTAGCCACTTTTTCTGTGGCTATGATGTATGAGCACGTGTTAGCCGCTTTTGTTCTTCTAACGCTAATGTCAATTGTTCAGAAATCTTATATTCTTTTGGTTTTGAAGTTAATTGCGATTCGTCTGAGGCAATTCTTGATTTCATTTCAGAATTTGAAATGCTGTCAGGTAATGGAATATTTGATAACAATGCTTCATATACAGCATTCCGATTTGATTCTTTTCCGCCAACGTGGTAAAAGTGTTCTTTTGTTGTTACGAAACAGTCTTTCCAAACATCAAAAACATAGTCGTTTACTCGATATTTATTACTTAGCCAAGTCGACAAAATGAAGTTTGCTCCTGATTCGATTAATCCCTTTTTTAATAATATTTCTTCATCTTCTGACCAAGAGTCAAAATAATCAACGTGTCTACCTATATATGGAGGGTCTGAATAAATAAAATCATTCTGCCCAATTTTTTCTAAGGTACTTTTAAAATCTTGATTTTTAAAAGTGTAATCTCCATTTTCAATAATTTGGCTAATGTTTTCTACTTGATTGGTGATTTTAGTTACAAGTGATTGAGCAAACCTATTAGGTTTTTTGCAAAAAGGCACATTATATCCGCCTTTCTTATTGAAACGCATCATTCCATTGAAGCAAGAGCGACTTAAAAATAGAAAGTCAAGAGGGTTCCCCTTTTCATTAAATCGCTTTCTTATTTCATAATAATGTTCTCCTTCTGATTTTAAAAGTATTTCTCCTTCTTTAATCAAATGTTGTTTTACTAATCCACTTGTGATTTCTTTATTTTTCAATGCGTTATAGAAATTTATTAAATGGGGATTACTATCACACATTAAAGCCTTTTTAGGCATAACATTGAAAGCAACAACTCCTGTTCCCATAAATGGTTCAACCCATCTGTCAAATTCAATTTCTTTGACGTTTCCAGAAATCCATTCAACCAGTTTGGTCTTAATTCCTTGTGACTTTATTGGTGGTACAAATACTTTCATTTTTTTTGTTTTCTTTTTGCTCCTTTTGCTACAACTTTATCAATTAAATCAGTTCGTCCTTTAAATTCAAGAAAATCCCAAATACTGGTTACTTTAACTGATTTTCCTTCCTTAATCATTGTGGCAGTTCCGTAATTCATCCAATATTCATCAAACCATTCTTCGCCAAGTTTACTAAAAACACCATTGCCATTTTTCAAATCGTCAATATCTGTAATCGAACCAATATTTGCGGTATTCCCTGAGCCTTGTTTATCACTTGCAATTTTCCATTTTGGAGCTGCGAAAAAGTCGAAATCTTTAATAACAGAAGTTATTGATTTCAGGTTTTCAACTTTTGTAACTTCACGTTCGCCAATTGGATCATTTTCTTTTCCATATTGTTCTTCAAGTTCATTTACTTGAAATATTTCTGTTTCAGCCAACTCTTCAAAATCTGCTCTTGTATAAATAATCCCTAAACAATAATGACCTGTATATTGGTTGTATGGGAATTGAATGTTTTTATCCTTATCACGTTCTTTAAAATATGCTCCGTGGCTTCCAAGTGTAAAACCTGCTGATTTATTATTTCTTCTAAAAGTCGTTTTTAAATCAAGTGCAAATTTGATTGCATCATTTTCTTTATGAACAAAAGTTAAGTCAGGATACCAGTTTTGGTGTTCTGCAAGTATTATTTTGTAACCTGAACTGTCTGCAAATCTCAAAATTTCAGGAAAAATGTGAATTTCTAATATTTTAGAAACGATTTTAGTATCTGAAGAAATTGTATAAATATTCTTGTAAACATCTATAAATCCTTTAATTGTCCATTCTCCCGTTTCTGTTGAAACGTATTTTTGTAATTCGTCTACAAATCCATCCAAGGATTTTTCAAATTCTTCTATGTATTTTTCTTTATCCATTTACTTTTAAAATTTCTCCAAAGATACAATTTTCAAATCGATATTTGGGTTTCGGTTAATTGCGGCTAACGTTTAGCTAAACTGCGTTTTAATGCTGTTTAGGTTTTGTTAAGTTGCGTTGTTTTTAATTTGTTTAACCATTTAATTCCTCAATAACATAAATCATTATCTATGAACTTAAGCAAAGCTATAAACATAAAGTTTACTAAAAATTTTTGCCAAACGTAAATTTACTACAAAATAACATAAAACATAAATTCCACGAAAAATCTGCGACCGACGGGCTGGCTTGTGCGATGAGCGATAGCCTGCAAAAAAATATTTGCTATTAAGTTTCATAATATTCCTTGTAACAATCATTTTATTTTTTTGCAATTTTGGTTTTGGCAATCAGCAGATTTCATCTTTAAATTCAGTTCCGAAAAAATTCATAATAGAAAATATATTCTCCCCTATACTATGCAACCTAACGTTACGGCTATGCTGCGTACCGCTTTAATATTTCTAATTTTTCTATTTACTGATATTTTTTTAATAGCACTTAATGCTAATGCTTACAACTAATTGCGGCATGCAGTATGAGCCATTGTTGGGCACAGTATTTATTTTGTTTGTTTATAATACTTTTCTGAATACTCAGATTTTAAAGAATCTATATCAAGTTTATGAGTGTTAATATATTCTTGAATTTTTTCATTCGTTAATGAATCCAATTCATATTTACTAAATTCTTTAAAGAAAGATTTGACGTTAGTTCTTAGTAAACGCAATTTTCCTCTTTTGATAATTTCCACATGATGTGTAAAATCACCATGATATGATAAATTTCTAGTCGGAATAATTAAAAACCTTTTTACTTGTGAATCTCCATATTCTCCTTTAAACCATGCGCAATGAATATTCATTTGGCCTGATTCATGTTTGTTAATTTCATATCTTTCAATATTTACTCCACTTTTACATTCAAAAATAAAATATTGATTACTTACACCGCACCATAAATTATCGGGACCCTTTTTAAACTCTTTGTCTGGTCGCTCACTTAGGAAACCTAACATTAATCCTAAATCTTTCAAAGCAGATTCAAATTTATCTGAAGATGTACCAAATTCTAAATCAGAAAGTACACCTTCAACGGAAATCATTAACTCTTGATAATTTTTATGACTACGAATCCATTCTTCGACTCTTTTTGTTCTGCTTTCATTTATAAATTCTAATTTGCTGTAAACAATCCCCTCTCTTGGTTTTAAAAGTTCATGATTTTTTAGAAAAGCACTTATTTGCAATTGATTTGAATCAGTTTTACTCTTTAAGTATTTATATCTTGCCATTAGTTGAAGATACCATCCTTTTTCACTCTCATCCGTGCAATGATCATCTATAATTCGTTGAATTAATTCACTTGCTTTTTCATAGTTGCCTGAATAATTAAGTACAGCAGCCTTTCTTTCTAATAAAAGAGTATCGTAAATTTTACTTTGCTGAATTGTTTGTCGAATTTGATCCATTTCTTCTTTATAAAATTCTTTCCAATCTTCATCACGCTGAATTGATTGTTTCATTAATGAATTCACTACTTTAAAAGGTTCATTTTTATCAGTAATTTCATCAGAAGCCATTTCTGCTATCTCCAAACCAATTTCAATTTGTTTCTTGGTCTGAGGGGAAAAATATTTATTTGTTCTTGAACTTTTTATGAATTTTATCAAATCTGCACCGATTAACAAAATTAAACAATAGTCTTTTTCGCCTCTTACTGAACGACCTAGACCTTGTTCAATTTTTTGTGCAATTTTGATATTAATAGAATCACTTCCTTTTCTGTTTGATTCTTCATATCTTTCAGACAATGAGAAAAAGAAAGGTTTGCCATCAAAAATTAATATTCTACAAGTTTCATCTGGTAAATCGATACCATCATATCTATTAGCAAAAACTACAGTATGTTCGAAATTACCTTTTTTAAGAAGGTCAACCACCTCTGGTATTTCATGTGATTTAGGAACTAATGAACCAAGATGATAATAAGTCTCTGTTTTACTAAATGAAGAAACTAATGATACAATTCCATAATTTTTATCTGAAGGTTTGGCTAATCGATTTACCATAGTTATTCTATCAAGAGTTTCGTCTACTAACGAAGGAATAACTATCATTTTTTCGCCTGACCATATTTGTGTTGGATTTGTTAGAGGATTCTTTATTGCATCCAAATTAAAACCTAATCCTTTTATGAAAAATGAGTCATCTTGAGTTGTTGCAGACATTAAAATTCTTTGGCTTGCATTATTGAATGAAGAAAATTTTTCAATAGGAATATGTATTGGCGTAATTTCAATATTTTGGCCAGAAATAAATGCTTGACAATTTTTTATGTTGTCTTTAATAAATGGCCAAGAAAACATTATCTCAATCTTCTCTTTATGAATTGATAAAATTTGTAAGACCTCAGCTGATTTTTCAATCCAATTCCAATATGGTATTGGTAGGAATGAGTTGTAATCTTCATTTTGAATTTCTAAAAATGTTCCTTCACCTTGTTCTGGCAAAGCATCTTTAAATAATTCAATAAGTTTTTTATAAATTGTATGTTCGCTTTTGAGATTTATTGTAAAAGTATCCTTGATAGAATCTATACAGGCATGAGAATCATCTAATATTATATTTTCAACAGGTACATAATCATTGTTCAATCCAAAAATTGTTTTACCATTAAATACTTTTTGGACATGAGTAATTAGTATTTTCTTACCATCAATAAAGTCATTAGGTAATGAATTATCTTCACCAATTGAACAATAAGGAATACCAAATTTCTTGGCATCCTGTCTTACTTGTTGGACAAGATATTTATTCGGACAAATGAATAAGCAAGAACCACTATTAGAATTTATTTTTGATAATAAAATCAGTAATCCTATTAATGTTTTTCCTTCTCCAGTATGAAGCTTAATAATTAAATCTTTTTCATTTAATTTTGTTTCAAACCATTCGTTCAAAATGTTTAATTGTGCTGGACGTAATGGTCCCGCAATACTTCTTCTATCAAGTGATTCGTATATTTCTATCGGGTTTGTTTTCTTCTCACTAGAAGTTTTCTTTAATCTTTTTCTAAAATCTACCATTATGTCATTTTTGGATTAGTTTATATTGTGCCCAACGTTTAGTGTATGATTCCGTAAGGGATTGCGGCTTCAAATCTATCAAAACACCACCCAAAACCGATGCGGGTGATACTGCTCGAAAACCTCTGAACCCCTTATGAATTATACACATTGTTGGGCGCTGGCTATTTTTTAGTAAATTCAATCATTTCGTTACTATTAAAAATCTCGTCAATTATTTCAATCACGGTTTTATCTCCTCGTTTCTCGTTAATTTCATTTTTGGATTTTTGAAAATCTGTCCAAATTATGCGATTTATATCATTTTCTCTGTTGTCTGAATAATTGAAATTGCAAGATACGATTTCATCTAATGAGTCAAGATTTTGCCCCCATGGACATTGGCCTGCAATCAAACAAGGTTCAAGGCTTTTATAAAATCCTTTAAGCGAGTTAAATTCTTGTCCATGAATTTCCAACGTTCTCATTTAATTCCTTTGTTTTTTTGTATTTGCTCTATTTCCTTTATTGGAAACTCAATCAATAAATCATCAATCATTTTAGTCAAGCTATGAATTTCGGTTTGGTCGAAGTCAATCGAGAATTTCAATTCATGTCCATAAATCCCAGGACTATCATTAGCAACACAATCAGCTGAAAAATGGCCTAATCCATCGCCTTTAATTTTAATTTGTATATAATCCTCAAGACAATTAAAGTTTGCATATCCATCAAGCTTATCATACAACCTCTCAAGTCCATTTTTAAAATCTAAAAAATCAACATTTCTAAGCTGTGCTCTATAATCACCAATAAATCCGCCGACTTTAATTTTAATCCTTGTATTTATCCAATTACCATCCCAAAAATCAGTTGAATCTGGATAAGCAAAATTATCTGCGAGAATTTGAAGATATTCAGAAGTCTCTTTACCTAAAATAAATTTTATTTTATCTGTATCAATCATTGTTGCAGTGTTTCCTTAGCTTGCGCCCAACGTTTACGGTATGGTGCGTTCCCGCTCTTCAATTTTGCAATTCAGTTACAAATATACACTAAA
>Ga0307990_1001080_pt1 | contig 23260 bp, 11 predicted proteins | sample EllFjometagen129_FD_203168 | JGI IMG/M metagenome (GOLD analysis project Ga0307990, IMG submission 203168) | Marine microbial communities from Ellis Fjord, Antarctic Ocean - #129 | ecosystem: Environmental > Aquatic > Marine > Unclassified | place: Southern Ocean | collected 2014-10-08
TCTAACTATTGATATAGAATCATATACTAAATCATGTGAAGTATTTTTCACAAAATTTGAAATACAACAGCAAGGGAAAAATTAGGATTAAATTATGGTAAAAGTAGTATCGGCGAAAATCGGTGTTAAAGTTACTACGTTTTTCCCTGAGAGAAAAAAGCCTTTCAGGGAAAAAACAGCAGCATAAATATCGTTAACATGTTAGCATTAGTGGTTTTTTAAGAGCCTAATCTGATGGGTCAAACAAGTTATTGAACTTCCTGCAAGAACAATGCAAGCAGGTGTTAATACTGTTAATATTAATGTTTCTGATCTTAATTCAGGTGTTTATTTCTACACTGTTGAAGCAGGTAACAATGCAATTACCAAGAAAATGATTGTTAAATAATCGTTGCGAAAATAAATTATTATAAAGGCCATCCCGAAACTTCGGGATGGCCTTTTTTTTTTACGCTCTTTTTTTATTTCAAGGCAAAATATGCTTTTCAATTTGCCAATGGTTTTGAGGAAGAAATCTGTATCCTGAAACAATGCTATTTACGATTTAATACCTCTAACTGTTTGAAAAACAATTGTCTGAATCGGGAGTTTTAAAATAATATTTTAACTTTGCGTTTTCAGATCATTATCATATTTACTTATTTTATTAAATTAACTATTCTATGAAAAAAGTTTTATTCATTATTGCAGTGTTGAGTTTTGGATTTGCCATTGTAATGCAAGGCCAAACGGTAAAGCCAAATTTGAAATCCGAAAAGTCCATCTTTGAGAAGATGCTTTCGATGGAGCCACAAAATACCAATGTAGTGGGTAAATCTCACAAGACCGTAATTCCCCAAAATTACAAAAACACTGATGTTGTATCTGTAATTGATATTGGAACTTCTGCCAATTCTTATGGCTATGGCTATGGTGGTGGACAGAAAAACCTGGTTGCAGTGAATAATACCTTGAATACCGTAACCAATTTCCATCGTATGGGCGGTACGGGCGATCCTGGCGGACACTCAGGCGACCTTGGTTATGACGTATCTATGGATGGCGGAACAACTTTTACAAGCATGGTTGAATGTTATGCAGCTACCGAAAATGCTGGTGGTGAATATTACCTCGATGCCGGTCGTTATCCAAATCATGGTATTTATAATCCAATCGGAAATACCGATCCCAACGAGGCTTACCTTACCTTTTTTGCTCCCAATATTGATCTTTCCAACGATCCTGCAGGATGGGGCGGATACAGCTATGGCATCCACAAAATGGGTAGCCCGTCAAATGTTGAAACCACAAAACATCTACGTTCATCACGTCCTGCCGATGGTGTATATCAGGAAATTCCCGATGGATACTGTGTTACAAATCTTGGTGATGTATGGGTTGCCGACCTCAACAAAAACTGGTCGAGTGGTACACTGGTTTACGAAAATACCATGATCATCAACCACGGTACGTGGAACGAAGCCGGGATGGATTTTGAATACGAAGAAATGCTCATGGACTGCAAAGTACAGGCAGCCTCCACGCTTCCGGCTTATCAAAAAATTGAGTTTGCACCTGACGGATTAACAGGTTACATTCTTATTCTTGGTGATAATGGCGAGGTTGAAATTTCAAAAGACTTATCATACTATCCAATTATTTGGAGAACTGAGGATGGCGGCGAAACCTGGACTAATCCTATTCCGGTTGCTATTGCCGGCCCTGACGGAATTGCTGAAGTACAAAATTATTTGAGCGATGAAGAAATTGGTGAATTATTTCTTGAGCCATTACCCGATCGTGACGAAATTCCTTTTACTACCGCTTTCGATTGCGATCTTTCAGTGGATGCCAATGGCAATCCCTGCATTGCTGTTGTTGTGGGTGTATCTGTTGATGCCTATTCCATAGGATCAGGTATCTCACCTTCATCACGTTATATGTTTACAAGTATGTTCCTCCTCCACTCTGTTGATAAAGGTGAAGAAGGTAGCTGGTTTGGCCATGAATTAGGACGCCCTGTTTCTTTACGTGGTGAGTTTCCTGATTATCAATTTACCGAAGATAACCGTATTCAGATTGCCCGCACTGCGGCGGGTGACAAAATGTTTGTTGCCTGGCTGGATACTGATACTACTGTTGCCGGTCAAAATATTGCTCCTGATATCTGGGCGCGTGGTTTCGATTTAACCAACAATGCACTTACTGCCAATCCAAGCGGAAACGATTTGCCTACCAACGTTACCTTTGGTTCTGAAGCTACATTTTCTGCTTACTTCTTCGCCATGGGTAATGAAGTGTTTGATGATGGAAACGGAAACTACACCATTCCTTTTGTTTATGAAAACATGGCCCCGGCTGATCCTGCACAACCTATTCAGTTTAAGTATATTCAGGATTTTAAATTTAATGATACTGACTTCTTGTTTTTTGGTGTTGAAGAAAATTATCTATCTAATGATGAATTTGCGGTTGTTTCTCAAACCATGCCCAATCCGGCAGTTAACAATGCTACATTTAATGTTACACTCACCGAAAATGCAAATGTTAATGTTAGCGTTACCAACCTGATGGGGCAAACTGTAAGAGTTCTCCCAACTCAATCCATGCAGGCCGGAGTTAATACCGTTAACATTAATGTTAGCGATATTACCTCAGGCGTATATTTTTACACTGTTGAAGACGGTAATAAAGCTGTTACCAAAAAGATGATTGTGAAGTAATCATTGCGAAAATAAATAATTTACAAGGCCATCCCGAAACTTCGGGATGGCCTTTTTGTTACCAACATTCTGCCCTTCAGCTGATGGAAAGTCCCGTTAGGGACTTAATCCCGGTAAAAGGGCTGACAAACCCCGGAAATATCAAAATCCCGTAGGCCCGCCTTGCCAGCCAGGCAGGCTCGCCTCGCTGGATCTACGTCGAAGCGGGTCGTCGAGGCAGGGATGTAATAATTGCTGGCTTTGTCAGGAAAGTAAACGCTCCAATTATAAAGAACTAAATTATTTTTATTTTATCATGAAAAATCTATTACTTTTTGTAGTTGTATTCCTTACCGGGTTCGCCGTTTTGGCACAAAACCATTTGGTAAGGCAAAACATTAAATCTGAAAAGGCCTTAACAGGACAGATCGTAGGCTTTGACGGTTTGAATAATAATGTTGTGGGAGAATCCACTAAAACCAATCCGGCTCCTGTATTCAAATCAACAGATGTTGTTTCTGTTGTTAGTATTGGCACTGCTGCCAATGCCTATGGCCAGGCAAATAGCGGACGGGCCAATTTAAATCTGAATAATGATTTGAATACCGTCACCAACTTCCACCGCATGGGTGGCGAACTCGATCCGGGCGGCTATTCGGGCGATCTTGGCTACGACATATCCACTGACGGTGGAATGACCTGGACAAATCAGGTTGAAGTGTGGGTTGCCCAGGAAAATGCAGGGGGTGAATATTTCCTCGATGCAGCCAGGTATCCCCAGCATGGGCTTTTTAATCCTGCCGGTAATACCGACCCTAATAATGCTTATGTCGCGTTTTTATGCCCCACCATTGGTGCTACAAATGGAACTACCTGGGGAGGTTATGCTATAGGGCGTGCTAATGTTGGAGATATAACTGACACTACCAGACATTTTGTTCAGAGCCCTGGAAATGGAATATTTTATTATGTGCCTGACGGCTTTTCATTAAACAACCTGGGCGAGTTTTGGGTTACCGATGTAAATACCGACTGGACCAGTGGTACCGGGGTTTACCTGGATGCATTAATGATATCGCACGGAGTTTGGGATGAAGCAGAGGATGATTTTGTAACGGATATTTTCCCCTTCGAATGTGAAACTGTGGCTGCTGCTTCACCTGCCAATACAGGGGTTGAATTTTCACCCGATGGGCAAATTGGATATATTGTGGCTCTTGCTGATATTGGTGAGGTGGAAATATCCGAAGGCTTTTCTTATTATCCTGTGCTTTGGCGTACCGAAGATGCAGGGGAAACCTGGAGCGATCCTATTCCTGTGGCTCTGGCAGGTGAAGATGGAATTGCTGAAGTACAAAATTATCTGAGTGATGAGGAAATAGCTGAACTTTTCCTTGAGCCTTTGCCCGATCGCGATGAAATTCCTTTTACTACAGCCTTCGATTGCGATTTGAGTGTGGATGCCTGGGGTAATCCACATATTGCTGTTGTAGTAGGTGTTACCAGTGCAGGGTATGATATTCTAACTGGTATTTCTCCATCATCAGGATATGCTTTTACTTCCTGTTTCCTGCTCTCATCCGATGATATGGGCAACGAAGGTAGCTGGGTTGGCCATCAGGTGGGACGTCCGGTTTCATTCCGGGGCAACTTTGGCGAACTTGCCGAAGATAACCGTATCCAAATCTCACGCGACCAGTTGGGTTACAAAATGTTTGTTGCATGGATAGATACCGACACTACCGTATCTGCCGAAAATAATGCCCCCGATATCTGGGCTCGTGGTATGGATGTTGAATCTGGTGAGTTAACACCTGAAATGCCTGTCAACGTAACTTTTGGTTCCGAAGCTACTTTCTCAGCATATTTTTTTAATTTGGCCAACGAAGTTATGGATGATGATAACTGGAATTTTACATTACCCATGGTTTATTTAAACATGACCCCGCCCGATCCTTACGAACCTGTGCAGTTTAAGTATATCAAGGATTTTGCTTTTTCAAGTTATGATTTTGAGTTCCCTGCCTATTTAACTGTTGGGATTGAAGATACCTTTACTGTGGAAAATTCAATTTCTGTATCTGGTGTTTCCCCAAATCCCGCTTCCGGGCAAAGCGCCCTCAACATTAATTGTTCTAATCCGCTGTCGGCAACTATCCAAATCACCAACCTGATGGGGCAAAATGTAAAAACACTTCAAAGGAATTTGAATGCCGGAAACAACGAAATCACACTTGATGTTTCTAAATTGAAGTCAGGGATTTATTTTATTACCATTGAAGCCGGAGGACAAACCCTTACCAAAAAACTGATGGTGGAGTAGGAGGGTTGACTAGCCACATGACTAGCCACCTGACTAGCCACAGGCTTTAGCCTGTGGATTAAAGATTCGGAATAAAGTCTGTAGGGGCTTTAGCCCAATCCTTTTCTGATGGGCTAAAGCCCCCCGATGTTTTAGTGATTCTCTTATCCATGAGCTGAAGCTCATGGTAAGTCATGCCTTGTCCTAAAGGAAAATATGTGAAATTTGAGATTCTAAATATGAGTCAGGGCTTCACTTTAAGTGAAACCCTGACTCACTGACTTAAAGAAGATAAAAAAAATTTCTACTGAAGTATTAATTTTTTAACCGAATAACCATCATCATAAGCTATTTTTAGATAGTATAATCCTTTGGCTTGTGATGAGATATCGATATTGAAAGATTCGTTTGTGATTCCTTTTTTAACTATTGCTCCCTGGGAATTTATGATGGTGTATTCCGTATTTTGGGTTGGTTCGTTGATAGTTACATGAAAAATACCTTTGGAAGGGTTCGGAAAAACACTGGTTTCAGCTACTGTTGGGGTCTGTATTTCCAACGGCAAATCCCAACTATAAGGAGGGAATTCAAGGGTAAACGGTTGGTAACCGAATTGTAAAATTAGACAGTAGGCCAATCCTGGTTTCAAATACTCGAAGTCAGGCTGTGTGGGTCTCCAGTAAAGTGAGTCTTTCCAATCAAAAATCTCGAGAATATTTTCTACATTTTCGTCAAATAAATCTTCAATCAGAACTGGATAATCTGTAAATACTGGAAGATAAGTAAAACTTCCTTCAACAAAAAATGATTGATCTTCAAGCGGACTACCATAAATTGGTAAACATGCAGGAGGGTTGGTAAACTTTCCCTGATACCCTATCGCACTCCAGTTTCCAAGATTGTTTATTGGGGGATTATGATCCTGCCAATAGCTTGTTCCTTCCTTGTTTATCATTATTATTAACTGATCTTCAACCGGACTCATAACCTCTGGCACGGGTGTGTCGGATTTATCCACATAGGATGATAGCCCTGTCCATCCATCTTTCGTGATTGGAATAAGTTGCATTGGAATGCCCAGTGCAATATCGTTACTAACTGTTGTGTTGTTTCCGGTGGCGGTAATGGTTAATACCACCGCATTGGCAAGCAGGTCATTTTTCCCAAAATAATAATGAGGTGCTGCTATGCTTGCATTGTCAAAAGTGCCATCACCGCTTGTTGTCCATTGAATTTCATCAGCATTTTGAACTTCAGCATCAATTTGATAAGGCAGCCATTGGTAGGTTTCAAAGCTGTAATTTGTGCAACCCAGGCTGTCGAACGGATTGAGTGTTATCACCGGATCGAAGGTGCGAACTTTTGTATTTTCTGTTTGTGCATTTGCCGAAAGCACCATTGCGCAAATGATCGTTAATAAGAAGATTTGTTTTTTCATTCTTGATATTTTTTAAAAGTTTTTGTTTTGATTTTATAAGCTGTATTTTTCCTGTTTTATGGCGAAAAGCTACACCTAAAATCCAAACTTGGGATATTAAGCGTTTCTTTTCGCCTTTCTATCCGAAATCATCTAATGGGTTTTTAAACGCTATATTTGAACTTTCTTTGTTGCATGTGTGAATTTGGGATTTACCCCCCCCCCCCCCCCATAAATTATTTAAACCAGAACTTTCCAAAGAATCAAAAACCCATCCTGAAAAGGGATGTGCTTGATATACTTCAGGAGTACCGTTGGTAAGGGAATTCATCATTTGAAAATTATTTTCATTTCTTTTACCCCGGAAACATAGGAAAAAATTAGGTATGAATTGGAAAAATCATTAAAAATTTTAATAATTTTTAGTCAGGGTTTCACTAAAAGTGAAACCCTGACTTTTGGAATGGTTCTTATTCCTGAAAATAAACCCGCTTCACCCGTTTTGAAATGCCGGTAAGAATTTCGTAGGGGATGGTTCCCATTTCGTTGGCCAGCTCCTCGATGCTGCGGTTTTGGCCAAATACTTCAACGGCATCGCCTTCCTGTACATCCATGCCCGTTACATCAACCATAGTCATATCCATGCACACATTACCAACTATGGGCACAAGCCTGTTGTTTATGTAAAGATGTCCCCGGCCTTTGCTTAATATGCGGCTGAGCCCATCGGCATAGCCTATGGGAATGGTGGCAAGCATCATGTCGTTTTCGGCCAGCCCGGCCCGGCTGTAACCAATGCTTTCGCCGGCCTTGATGTGCTTTATTTGGGAGATCGTTGATTTTAAATTGCTCACACATTGCAGTTCGTGTTGCTGTTCGGCAAAAGGTGAAATGCCATATAATCCAATCCCAAGCCTTACCATGTCGAGTTGAGCTTCGGGGTAAGCCGTGATGCCTGCCGTATTCAGCAAATGACACATCACAGGATGTCCTGTAATTTGTGTAATTTTTTCGGCGATAGCATTAAAATGTGAAATTTGTTTCAGGGTAAAATCCCTGTGTTCGGGGTGGTCGCTAGAAGACAGATGTGAAAAAATACTTTGTAAATATAAACGGGGGTTTGATTTGATTCTTGTTACCACAGCTTCGATATCATGTTCTTCAAAACCGAGACGATGCATGCCCGTGTCGATCTTGAGATGGATTTTTACAGGTTTATTTTTTGGGATGATATTTCGCTGTATTGCTTTTTCAAGCAAATCAAGTACACGGAAGTTATATATTTCGGGTTCGAGATTGTAGGATATTAGCCCGTCAAGGCTTTCCTCATCAGGGTTCATCACCATGATCGGGGTTTTTATTCCTGCCTTTCGCAGTTCCACACCTTCATCGGCGTAAGCTACCGCGAGGTAATCTACTTTGTGGAATTGTAAAGCATTTGCTACTTCAAAACTTCCCATACCATAAGATCCTGCTTTTACCATCACCATAATTTTTGTGACGGGATCAATTTTTTGGCGGTAATAATTCAGGTTGTGGATGAGTGCGTTGAGGTTAATTTCAAGCACTGTTTCGTGTGCTTTTTGTTGAAGCGCCTGTCCTATCAATTCAAATTCAAAAATCCGGGCACCTTTAAGTAAAATGCCTTCGTTTTGAAAGTTGGTGAATGAAAATGCTTTAAGAAAATCCTCGGTTGAATCGAAAAATTCTTTATCCAAATTAAATTGTGCAGCTTGTTTACTTATGGCCGGGCCAATACCGATGAGGCGTTTTATATTTTTGCTCGCCAGCAGTTCGGCAATTTTCCCGTAAAGGTAAATATCACTTTTACCACTTTGCAGGATGTCCGACAATATCACGGCTTTGTTAAGCTGCTGGGTTTGCTGATTCAGAAAATCCAGGGCTATCGATAGCGAGTTGATGTCGGAGTTGTAACTATCGTTTATCACTGTGCAGTTGTTGATGCCTTCGATAAGTTCGAGCCGCATGGCAATGGGCGTTAGCAACAACATTCGCGAGGCGATAACACTGTTTTCATACCCCAGGAGTAGCATCAATGCCCAACAGTGAATGGCATTTTCAATGGAGGCTTTGTCGATAAAGCCAATTGTGATTTTAATTTCAGCCCCTTTATAAAGGCCTGTAATTTCGGTTTGGTGTTTTGGGTTTTGCAGGGTCTTAGTAATTCGAAGATCGGCTGCTTGTTGTCGACTCCAGGTAAATGCCTTAATGCTTTCCAGAACTTCCGAACGAATGATTACTTCCTGTATTTCTTTATAGTCGGGGCAATAAATAAGGGTATCGACTTTGGTGAACAGTTTGAGTTTTTCGCCAACTTTTTGCGTGCGGTTAATGAAATTTTCGCTGTGGGCTTCGCCAATATTTGTAAAAATTCCAATGCTTGGTTTAATAATCTTTTGAAGATTCAGCATTTCTTCGGGTTCGGAAATGCCGGCCTCGAAAATGGCAAGTTCGTAGTCCTTGTCCAGTTGCCATACCGATAAAGGAACACCAATTTGAGAGTTGTAACTTTTAGGGCTCCTTACTACTTTTCTATCCGGCGAAATTAATTGGTGCAACCACTCCTTGATAATAGTTTTCCCATTGCTTCCTGTAATCCCGATCACCGGAATGTTAAACTTTTTCCGATATCGGGCAACAAGCGCCTGAAGGGCATTTAGCGTATTGTTTACCAATATAAAATTGGCATCGGAAAAATCACTGAAATCCATGTTACCATTCGAAATTACAAAGCTCCTCACACCTTTTGCATACAGCTCACTGATGTATTTATGGCCATCATTACGTTTGCTTGTCAATGCAAAAAAAACAGTATTGTCGGCCTTAAACATTCTCCGGCTATCGATAAGGATATCATGAATGGGTGTGTCGTGAATGAGCTGTGGAATGAATTTCCCATCGGTAATTGATGCTATTTCAGAAATTGTAAATCGTTGTGAAAACATATATATTTTCGAATTGGCTGATAGCAAATAAATTTATTTGGTTATTGATTATAATAGACATTAAGCCAAAAATGTATACTGCTAACAAAAGTGTTTTAAGTAAGCTGCAATTTTTAGTTTTGTCTTTGCTGAATTTAAAAACGTCAATTTAAATCAATGTCCGCTTCCGTTGGGATGATTTTGATCGTTATCATCAGCATCTAACGGATTTGCGTTCATTTCGTCAAAGCTCATTCTGTTCATAAAAATATCACGTGCCATAAAGGTAGCTGCCCGCATCGAGCCCTCGCTGGCCATATCTTTACCAGCAATATCATAAGCTGTACCATGTGCCGGTGAAGTGCGTACAATAGGCAATCCCGCTGTGTAATTCACCCCGTTTTCGAACGACAAAGCTTTAAAGGGGATTAATCCCTGGTCGTGATACATGGCAAGCACACCATCGAATTTTTTATGTTGTCCGGCGGCAAAAAATCCATCGGCAGGGTAGGGGCCATAAACCATTATTCCATCATCAAAAGCCTTGTTGATGGTTGGGATAATAACTTCTTGTTCTTCTTTGCCGATGAGGCCATTATCGCTGGCATGAGGATTGAGTCCTAAAACTGCAATTTTTGGTTTTTGAATGGCAAAATCCCGGTGAAGGGAATCGTTCATGATATTGATCTTACTCAAGATCAACGATTCATTGATAGCATCCGGAACCTCTCGCAAAGGAATGTGCCCGGTAATAACTCCGATTCTGAAACTATCGCAGACCATCATCATCAAAAATTCTTTAACCTGATGTCGCTCGGCAAGAAATTCGGTGTGTCCGGGCCAATAAAAGTCTTTGGATTGAATATTTTTCTTGTTGATGGGAGCCGTAACAATGGCATCAATTTCATCGCGTTCGATTGACTCTACAGCGGCTTTCAAGGAGAGGTATGACATTTCGCCCGCGATTTCGGTTGAAACCCCCAAATCGAGTTTCACCTCACGGTCGTCAATGTTAATAATATTAGGACGCCTTGGGTTTGCAGTATCAACTCTTTTGATTAGGTTGAAATTAAAATCTTTGGCATTGATCGTTTTGCGATGATAGGAGGCAACCTTGGAAAGTCCAAATACTATTGGGGTGATAAATTCCATGATTCTCTTATCCATCAATGTTTTGATAATCACCTCATACCCGATTCCATTTACATCACCATGAGAAAATCCAATTCTTACCTGGTAGGTTTCATCTTTCTTTATGTCTTGTTCTTCCATTTTATCGCTATTTTTTGCAAATATAATTCAATTGGAACGACACGAAAGAAATTTTAATAAATTCAAAATCCCGGTACTTTAAGGCTAATTGTTTTATTGTTGATGGTTATGGTGAGTAAATAGATCCGGGCTGCATAGGGAGAAAGGTTTAAGGTGATCTTAGCATTGGTGGTGTTGTTTTCGTAAATAAGCCTGCCTGAAGTTGAAATCAGCCGGTAGCTTGCATTTTTATTGGAATCATTTTTAAAATATACAGTTGCTACCCTCGAAAGCATATCATATTTTACCGAATATCCTTCGGTATTCAATGGCACAAATTCGATAACAACAGGCGTTGAATACCCTTGTGTGCCCAGTTCAAGGCGATAGTAATTGTTTTGATTTGAAATGGGTTCAGGGTCAAGATAAACATAAGGTACATCCACATCAGGCGATCCGCAGATGCCATCAATTTCTCCGATGGTTTCAAAAAACTGTCCATCAACCGACCGTTGAATAAATATTCCTGAGCAGGTGTTACCACCAGAAATTACCCAGCTCAATCTTACCTGCTCATTCACTACATCGGCATTAAAATACCTGACGATAGGATGCGGTGTTTGGGCAAATTGAGGGCTTGTAAACAGTAAAACAAAAAAAATGAGCAGTTTAGTCTTCATGGCAGTTATCAGGTAAAAGAGTTTCTATACTGATAAACAAGACGAATGATAAAAGGTTGAAAATTTGTTGCGAATAGAAAGGTGACTAAAAAATAAATTTGATGGATTCCCATGCTGAATTATTGATGACTACAGTCAAAATATATAATCCATGATTATTTAGATTGGGCTGATATTGGATATTCTCACCCTGGTTTAAGCGGACAGTTGCCTGTTCAATTAATGATCCATTGATGTTGAAGATGGAAATTTCTGCATCAGCTTCATTTGGGAAATTCGATTTCATGATGATTGTTTGATTTGTGGCATTCCACGAAAGGCGAAGCGGCAAAACATTTTTCGAGTTGATTTCAAAGATACCAACATGGGGGTTATCTCCTTTAATATCCAGCACAATTCCTTCGATCACGGTCAGGTTGTAAGGGATGGTAGTGGGAGGCATGGTGTACCAACCGTTGGAATTTCCACCCCAGCCGAAATTAAAATGAAAATAATCATCGGTATTGTAACCATCAACTACAACATTATGCCCTACCTGGTTTGGTGGTGGAGATAATAAGCCAAGCTGTGCCGGCCAGCCGGTTTTAATGTTTTGGGCCAGGTTGGTTGCAAGAGCTGTATCACTGTCGTAAACCAGCCGCGAATCGGCAAAACCAAACCTTTGAAAAGCATCGGCGGCTTGCTCTATACCAAAGGTTCCCGAAATGGAAGAAGTATAAACTTGTTTTAGGGCTACTCCACAGGCAAAGGTGAGGGCTGAAATTTGTGGTGTTATTAGCGGCTTATGTCCGGCGTAGTTTTCCTGAACACTGTCGAGATAGAGATTCAGGGAGTCAAAGCAAGGAAATCCAAAATTCGACCAATCATCATCAATCCAGTATTGATTTCCTGAGCCATAGTTATGGTAATAATCATCACTATCCATCAACTTTGTTTCGTTGATTTCCATCAGGCAGTTCAATATCATCGACATGGCTGTCGCGGGGCAGCCTGCCAGGCTTCGTTGATGCGTGCTCCCATCGATGGGGCACATTTTATTGTAGGGAGAGCCCTGAGTCCAGTTTGTGAAAAGCCATCCTCCGGTGGGTGTTGTGCCTTCGGGAGGCCATTGCTCATAACGGTTTTTCGATTTGCAAGCCATCGAAAGCGCTTTCCACTCGTTGTGGATAACTTGCAGTTCTTTTCCATTAGATTGAGTATTTGTCAAACGACATTCAATATCACTTTTTATCAGGGTTTGGAAAATGTTGCCTTCCTCTCCCTGATTGTTCCATCCGCTTTCGAACGAATAGGCCAACACCGGCCTGAGTTTTTTTGAGGCAGAGATCAGGATAAATCCGTTTGGGGAAAGTTCTGTAATCCATGCCAATTGCAAGGTGTTGCTCTCAAAAGCGATGGGAGCATTGGTTTGATAATTTTTACCCTGGTATTCCAGAAAGTTTTTGCTAATGTTTTCGGCAAGGTTTCTATCAACTTCCTGCGAAAGGACAGTGATGCCCATAAGCATAAAAATGACGGAGAGTAGGAGTGTTCTTAGTTTCATAGCATTTTTGTTTTTGTTAGGAAAATAGGTTAACCCGGAAAATTCATAAATTTTCTACGACTAAGTAATACCAATCCCGAAGTTTCGGGAGGTTCACTTCGTTCCCCAAAAATGGGTATTTCTAAGTCGGGGTTTCCCGCATTGCAACCCATATGCCATCGCACTACCTGTTCCGACATATCGGAATTCATCTGTTTCGCTACGCTTTCAGATGAATAATGCGGGTTAATATGGTAAGGCAAATATACCGAAAAACTTTATGTGTTTCTTAATGCATTATTGGGTTTAGTCTAAAAACCCCAAACTACTGATTTTTAGTTCTTTTTACCCCAATCCGTCAGCTGACGGAAGAAGCACTAAAAATCAGTAGTTTGGGATAGTCCCCTTTAGGGGATTTAGGGGTTTTGAGGCTTTTTAGACTGGTCTCATTATTAATTTTTGAAGTTATTTTCCTTTCCTCAATAGTATGATTGCTTGATGCTAATCCTACAAAAAATCCCCACCGGACACTACCCGGCAGGGACAAGTCAAACGTTATGAAAAAAACTAAGCATTTTTAAGAAACAAATTATCTTGAATAAAAATATCAGATGTCAGATGTCCGATCTTTGATCTGTGATGTTCCCCGATATTTAACCTCGAATCTCTAACATCTAAAATCTGACATCTTACATCTAACCCCTAACCTCTAATCTCTAATTTCTCATCGCTCCCCTCTCCCCTCTCACATCTAACATAAATTCCATCAAGTCACACCGTGAATACTGCCGGGCGGTAGCACATAATTTCAAAAAACTGCTCCGATAATCTGAACAATTCACGGTGCGACTGATTTTCCTCACATCTAAAATCTTACATCATACATCTGATTTCTGATATCAAGGATTCCCGCCTGCCGCCTCCACCCGCAAAAGCAGATGGAGGATTGGGGCGGGTTTAGCCCGGAGGAGCTATTTTACAATGATAAGTTTTTTTGTGCCATATCGCTGGTCTGAGTTTATTTTCACAAAGTATGTACCCTGCTCCAATTTGGAAACATCGAGGCTTACAGTTTGCATTCCGGCACTTGTAATTCCAAATTGAAATTCCTCCACCACCTGGCCAAAAGCATTGAAGACATAGATATTTGCTGGTTCAATATTTTCCTTCGACCAACTAATGGTAATCATATCCCGGGTTGGATTGGGGAAAAGATTAAACATAAGATCCCCGGTATTTCTAATTGTTCCAATGCCCAGTTGTCCAATTTTCAAGGCTGAAACGCCATGACTGGTAAAAAAGCCCTGGTTGGGGAAAGTGGGATCGAATTCAATCAGCAGATCTTTTTCTTCACCTTTTTGGGTTTGGTATTGCCTTATCAGGATGGGTTCGCCATCAGTGAAGCCATCTTTTTCGGGGGTGAATGGATCATCTCCATAAACTGTTAGGCAAAGGTTTTTGTCGATGCCTTCTATTTGAATGATTCCAGAGCATTGCCCTTCAGCAGTGAAGGCTCCAAGAAAGTCACCCGGCTGTAATTCCATGTTTTTAATTACATCTCCAGCTATTAAAACCAGGTGTGTGGCTGGCGTGTGGTTTTGGATTTGCCAGCTTGAATTTTGAACGATCGTATTTTGAGCCCCCACACTTTGAAAGAGGGTAAAAACTAAAAATATCGTAAGATAACCTACCATTATAATTTTCGAAGTTTTCATATTAATTGTTTTTTTTGTGTTAGAATTTATTATTAGAAACTTTGACCGGTATTGCATCTTTTACACAACGTACCGATAAACCAATTGAACTCTGCATAATAGGGTCTCTGCCGATTCTACTATTCAGGTGGCTCATAGATCGGCTCCAATTGGTGTCGTCTTCATATTTCGATGAAGTCCAGAAGTATGCTGATTCCCCAAGCTCGCCCCAAATTATCCCAATGCCATAACTTCCCGGTAGTCCTGAAAATCCGCTTGAATTGGTAGCACCCGTATTTGGCTCAAGCCAATGATCGAAACCTGTTTCTTTTAAATTCCCCCCGGCATCAAAACCCCTGGGTATTGCAAACTGATCCCACTCAGGATCACCAACGCCATATTGTGAGTCCACTGATCCCTCCAGGTTTTTCCATTCATCGTCTGTAGCAACATGCCACCCGCCCGTTGGTGGACAGATTCCCTGCCCTCCTTCCAGGTTAGAATATTTCATCATTTCATCCCAGGAATATAAACCGCCGTAGGTTTCGCAATTTTGGGTATCCTCATCATAGCAATATTTTTCGATAATTTGATTGTTTGTTTGAATGGATGAGTTGGATACCATCGTTCCAATATTCAAATTTTCGGCCATCCAGCATTTATCGCCAATTGGCACGGTTTGGTAGCTTTGCCCATCGTGCTCATCAAACAACAGTTGGCCACATTGCCAGGCATCGGTGGTTGAAAAATGCCACACGAAGCTTTCGCTGGTATTATTTTGGGGGTCTTTTGCCACAATACGCCAGTAATAAGTTGTGTTCATATCCAGGCCGGTTACTAAATATGAATTTTCTGATAAGTTGCTTTCGGCTAATGGTGGATATTCCGCATCACCAAAGTAAATGCTATAACTAAGGCCTTCGCTTTCAGGATCGGAGCACTGCCAGGAGAGGGTTAAGCTTGTACTTTGGATTTCTGCACCATTATCTGGATTTGGAGTGTGAGGTTTGACCGGGGGAAAATTGGGGTTTTCCTCATCCTTAATGCACCGCACCGACAAGCCAATCGATGGAACCAGATATTCGCGATGTGATGTTTGTCGATCATAGTACATTCTGTGAGTAATCGCAACTGCAAAGTTCGGGTCAAAACTGGATGACCAGAATAATCCATCTTTTCCGATTCGTTTAAATTCAGAGCCATCATAGGATCGGCTTCCGCTGGCAAATGCCCTAAAACCAACCAGGTTTGTAGCCCCCATGTTTGGCTCAAGCCAATGATCAAAACCTTCCTCCTTGAGGTTTCCACATGCATCAATACCCCTAAACCCAAATCTGTCCCATTCCGGGTCACCAGGGTTGAACTGACTGTCGGCGTTGCCTTCAAGGATTTTCCATTCGCCGGTTGATGGGATGTGCCATCCGCCGGTTGGCGGGCAAATACCTTGTGTGCTTTCATCTTCTGAGTATTTCATTAATTCTTCCCATTGATACAAAGCACCATAAGTATTGCAGTTTTGTTCATCATCATTGTAACAATACTTTTCGGTAAGCTGGTTGTTGGTTTGATTAAGCGCTACGTCTATTCTAAGGCCTGTATTCAGGTTCTCGGCCATCCAGCACTGCCCGCCTATTTGTACCGTTTTGTAAAATTGGCCATCACGGCATTCCACAAGGGGTTGCCCACAAAGCCATTGATTTTCACAATCCGGAAAATCGATGGTTTCCGTTGCATTTTGTAAGGTGTAATATGCTTTGCCGGGTTTAAGGTGATGCAATGTGTTAATTTGGTATTCGGGCCAATATACCCCTGGCCCGGCCACTTCCTTAACTATTACCAGGCTTTGGTTATTTTGGAAAAGCTCTTCGATGTCCACCATGCATGAAGTAAGTACCGGTATAATCGACCAGCCGGCTCCTTTTGTTAGATTGGCACCTTCATGGCTAAAACCGCTGAAAGTAAGCGCGAAGGGTTCGGAAGCCTTTATCTGGTAGCCTGATTGATAATTAAAGATTCCGAGGGTATTGATGTTTTGGCCGGGATAAAAAATACCACTAAAATTGGACAGTACTTCCAGCTTGTCGAGGTAAGGCTCAAACAGGTTGTCAATATTACCATCCGGAGCTTGTATATAGCTTGAGATTCCACTCCAGCCTCCCGGTACTTCAATGGCTTGCCCAACAAAATACAAATTCATATAATCCTCTACCACAAAAGTACAGGGATTAATGGGTTCGGCTATCATGACAATATTAATCATGCCCTGGAAATAATCGACTAGGGGAGATGGTGTGTATGTTGGATTAAGTTGGGTGTAGTTATCAAAATAGCCCCCACAATTTGTGCAATTCCAATAAATAGCTTGATAGTCTTCAGCCCAGGCCTCATCAAAGGTGTAGGTTTCTCCATGCCAAATGGTGGCATCCCGCCCGGCATAGATTGTCGGCGTGCGCTGAATGTAGAGGTCAATACAATCTGTTATATTTTCGTAGGGTTCCCAGGCATAAGCGGTAAGGCATAATTGGGCAAAGCCGTTTTCGATATCGCCCGGTCCCGGGGTGTAGCTTACATTTTCAAAATTATCATCGGCAAGCAGCTCGCCATCACCTTGTATATCCCATTGGTATGATGCGTAAAACTCAATGGCAATTTCGTTAAGATAAACGGTTTCATCCCCACACATCGATAAATCCGCACCCAGGTTAACTTCGGGTGGCATAGTGAGGTATAAATTCATGGTATCTACAGCATCCACGATGCAGGGATTTACTGCCATCGCCATCATTCCAATCATTATGGGTTGTATTGATGGGTCAATTACAGGAGAAATGTAGTAAGTTGGATGAAGTAAAGTTTCATCATTAAAAAAACCGGCACCATTTATTGTAAACCATTGTATATAGAAATAATTCTCAGCCCAGGCCTCATCAAAGGTGTAGGATTCTTCCCCGCAAATAGTGGCATCCGGGCCTACATAGTTTGTTGGCGGTGGCTGAATATTGATGCTTATGCAATCTGTGGCATTTTCGCAGCCTTCGTTTGCAATGGCTGTAAGGCACAGTTGGGCAAAGCCATTTTGGATGTCGCCCGAACCAGGCGTGTAACTTACATTATCGAAATTATCATCGGCAAGCAGCTCACCATCTCCCTGGATATCCCATTGATAAGATGCGTAATTCTCAATAATGATATCATCAAGGTAAACAGTTTCATCGCTACAAATTAAAAAATCGTTACCCAGATAAACTTCAGGAGGGGCAGAGAAATACAATTCCATAAAATCCTCGGCAGCAGTAACACATGGATTGATGGGTTCGGCCCACATGCCAATGGTAATCATTCCCTGGAGATAATCAATTGGTGAGGGGTAATAAGTTGGGTGAAGAAGATATTCGTTAATAAAAATACCGGCACCATTTAATGAAAACCATTGTATTGATGAATAATTCTCAGCCCAGGCCTCATCAAAGGTGTAGGATTCTTCCCCGCAAATAGTGGCATCCTGGCCAGCATAATTTGTCGGTGGTGGTTGAATGTAAAGGTTTATACATGCTGTTGCATCCTCGCAGGGTTCATAAGCATAAGCTGTAAGGCACAGTTGAGCAAAGCCATTTTCGATATCACCCGGTCCCGGGGTGTAGCTTACATTTTCAAAATTATCATCGGCAAGCAGCTCGCCATCTCCCTGGATATCCCATTGATAAGATGCATAATTCTCAATAATGATATCATCAAGGTAAACAGTTTCATCGCTACAAATTAAAAAATCGTTACCCAGATAAACTTCAGGAGGGGCAGAGAAATACAATTCCATAAAATCCTCGGCAGCAGTAACACATGGATTGATGGGTTCGGCCCACATGCCAATGGTAATCATTCCCTGGAGATAATCAATTGGTGAGGGGTAATAAGTTGGGTGAAGAAGATATTCGTTAATAAAAATACCGGCACCATTCCATGTAAACCATTGTATTGATGAATAATTTTCAGCCCAGGCCATATCAAAGGTGTAGGTTTCTCCCTCGCAAATAGTGGCATCCGGGCCAGCATAATTTGTCGGTGGTGGTTGAATGTTGAGGTTTATGCATGCTGTTGCATTTTCGCAGGGTTCATAAGCATAAGCTGTAAGGCACAGTTGGGCAAAACCGTTTGTGATATCACCCGGTCCCGGGGTGTAGCTTACATTTTCAAAATTATCATCGGCAACCAGCTCGCCGTCTCCCTGGATATCCCATTGATAAGATGCGTAATTCTCAATAATGATATCATCAAGGTAAACAGTTTCATCGCTACAAATTAAAAAATCGTTACCCAGATAAACTTCAGGAGGGGCAGAGAAATACAATTCCATAAAATCCTCGGCAGCAGTAACACATGGATTGATGGGTTCGGCCCACATGCCAATGGTAATCATTCCCTGGAGATAATCAATTGGTGAGGGGTAATAAGTTGGGTGAAGAATACTTTCATTATCAAAGTCTCCTAAACCATTTAAAATATACCATTGTATATATGAGTAGTTCTCTGCCCAGGCCATATCAAATGTATAGACTTCTCCCTCGCAAATAGTGGCATCCGGGCCTACGTAGTTTGTAGGGCTTTTCTGGAATGTTATTTCCATGCAATCCTCATTATCCAAACATGGTGGAGATGCATAGGCTTCGAGGCACAGAATTGCATAGCCGTTATCCATATCCATTGGTCCCAAGGTATAAGTTGCATTTAGTAATGTTGCATCATCAAACATTCCATCGCCTTCTGTTGCCCACATAATAGACGTAGCGTTCACTGCTGAGCCATTCAGTTCAACTGAGGTTTCATCGCAAACAGCAATGTTTTCTCCGGCATCAGCAAGAGCATCTTCACAGGAACAATCGTTTGGGAAAGTGAAGCCGTTATTTTGGGGACTATGTTCAAACCATTCCCAGCCACCACGGTTTATCAGGCAATTTACCACATCACAGGATTCCTGTCCGAAATAGCAATATTCAATAGACAAATAATTGAGGTTTATTAGTTGGGTACACAATTTCATGTCTAATGGCCCGGTAAAATCGTTCCAGCCAACACTAAGGCAAGTCAATTGTGTCATACTGTATAATTCTTCGGGCAGAGTCCCTGAAAAGTTATTACCAGCAATATCAAAAAGCCAAAGGTTAGGCAGGTTACCAATGTTTTCCGATATTTCACCCTCTAAGAAATTACCACTAATCTGAATTAATTCCAGATTTGTTAATCCCCAAAGTGGGTCAGGGATTGTTCCGGTAAATTGGTTAGCTATCAGGTAAAGATATCGAAGTTCATTCAAATTCCCAATTAGATGAGGGATCGAACCTGAAAAATTGTTCTGCCCAAGATCAAGCGTCCACAAATTTTGAAGATTCCAAAGTTGTGGAGGGATTGAGCCAGACAGCTGGTTACCTCTGAAGTTTAGATAGGTCAACATGGATAAATTGCCAATATCGGAGGGTAATACACCTAAAAGGTTATTAAATTTGATTTTGATGCCAGTGACTCTACCATCAGTAATCGTAATTCCAAACCAATTTTCAACAGGAGTGATTAACCAGTTGGAATTATTAATCCAGTTGGGTCCATCGGTAGCATTGTACAAGGCTACCAAAGCCAGCGAATCGGTTTGTAAAGAATAAACCATTCCTTCGTAGCCGGGTTGCTGAAAGCCCTGGGTGAGGAAGTTGGTGCCAACAGGGTATGTTTCACATACCGGTTCGCCCAGGGTCCAGTTTAAGGAAAATGAGGGTTGGGTGAATTCATCTGCGGCATTTGTTACAACATGCTGAGCTTTTACAAATACTGACGTAACGACCATTAAGGCTATAAAATGTATTAATTTTTTCATATCTGTACAATTAATGTTTTACGGTAAATCATAAACTTACTTCTCTAATTCAAGATTTTTTACCCTGTCTTTCAGGTTTTGAATTTCGATGGTTTGTTCTTCAATCATCTTTTGCTGTTCCTGGATGGCTTTAACTAGGGGAACTACAAACTCGGCATAGCGAAGGCCATATAAATCATTCTCATTGGCCGGTGCATCTATACCGCTAAAATCATAACCAATTTCATGTGCAATATCTTCAACTTCCTGTGCGATAAATCCTGTTTGTATCATCAATTTTTTCTTATCACTACCTTCTTTATACTTTTCATTCTGACTGTCTGGATTTTGAATTCCAAGATAACGATCAATCCCCTCAATATCTAGCTGATATGTAACCGGCCTCAATTTATTAATAAAATCCAGCCCGGGTACATTTTCATTGGCATTGACCTTAAACCTTTCATCGGATATATTTGTCCAGGAAGCATAACCGCCTATACTATTCACATACGAATTGCCAATCCTAACCTGACTACTTGCTGAAACAATAGATTGACGTCCAATTGCTGTGGAGTTAAAGAATTGAGGTCCTGATTCAATTCTTTGTGAAGATGAACCTATAAAAGTACAGAAAAAATCACCTGCTGAATTTATTCCGGCTGAGTGACCTATTGCTGTATTATCATATCCTATCCAATTCTCAAAAAATGCCTTATAGCCAACACATGTATTTTTGTCACTAGAATGTTCCCCACCATCACCAGCAGTCCACATTGCCTTATAACCAATTGCTACATTCTGTGTAGACAAACTATTATTATAAAGTGTCTCTGACCCTATAGCTATATTTTCATTTTCAGAAAGATCATCATTTAATCCCGCGTCTTTTCCAATAAATATTGAGTTGCCAATCCCCGATTGACTAATCCTTCCTGCAACTTCAAGCATGGATTGAGGATTTGATGTGCCAATACCAACCTTTCCGTCACTGGTTATCGTAAATTTATTTGCACCATTATACAAAACGCTTAATTTGTTGGCATCACTGGCATCATTGTAAAAGCCCCAGTAATTATCATTCGCCCAGATACCGTCAGTTGATGTTCTGAGGGTTAAAAATGCATCCGTGCCGGGCTCTGATGTACGTATGGTTAAATCACACCACTCAGGTGCTTCTATTTGTGCGTTACCACCATATACATGAAACATGCGCGAAGGAGTTGATGTGCCAATCCCAACTTTTCCATCCTGATCGATATACATCCTTTTGGCCCCATTTACCCCGAAATAGAGTTTTTTACCAATGCCACCTATAAATGGTGAAGTTGAATTATCACCACTGGTATTGTCGCGCAGCCACATATTTACTTCCGGGTCACCCGATTGAAGGGTGAGTAAGCCATTTTCGCTAGGATGGTAAATATGTAGCTCATCTGTAGGACTGCTTGTTCCAATACCAACTTTCCCATCATCCTGTACCCTCAGCAATTCTTCATCCCCATTATGAACAACACGAAACACTTTCCCGCTTAAATTATCGTTGTCGTCAATGCTGATCTCAGCATTTCCAAACGAAACAAGGGCAAGTGTATCATCGCTTGAATAGAGGTTACCCACCTTTAGTCTACCGTCACTATTTAATCTTACAGTGAAACGGGTTGCTCCGTGAACATCTAGTTTGCTTCCTGGATTGTTGGTCCCTATGCCTAAGTTCCCATCGCTGGTGATGGCTAGTTTTGTGGAGTTATTATGCCGGATATTAAATTTATTTCCTTCACTGTCATCGTTTCGAATATCCCAAATATCATCATCAGCATGTAACTCTAGTACTGGATCTCCTTCCCCGAGAGATTTGATCATAAAATAGCTCCACAATGTATCTTCAAAAGTAAAATTCTGACCCCTAACATGGAACTTTGTAGCGGGGGAGTCTGTCCCAATCCCTACATTTCCATCATTAAAGTATATATTATCACCTGTTGCCTGCCAGGCTGAACTACCCCCGCTGTTCTTGGCATACAAAGCATAAGGCACTGCCATCAACTGGCTGGTGCCGGCAAGCAGGTAGTTGGTGCCCCCGTTGATATCGAAACTGATTTCGAGAAAATAATCATCAGCTCCCCAGTCGATCGTTGCAAAATCACCGGAAACAACTGAGCCGTTCCCGATTTCAAGATTTGCGAGACCAAACTGGTTGGTGGCGGTTGTGTGGGTTTCGGTGTAAATGTTTGTACCCGCAGGATTTCCTTGCAGGATGCTCAACTGAAACGAGACAGATTGGTTGGCAATGATTTCGCCACCTCCATCTCTTACTATGGTTTGGTATTTAAAAGTTGTGGGCTGGCCATAAGTAGCCGCCATCATAAAAAATACTGAAATCGTAAAAATTAATTTTTTCATAACTCCTCCATTGTTTATTAGTTAATCGTTCATTGTTAATCGTTCATTGTGCCGAAGCGGAGCTTCGAGCATGCACGGGCAAAGCCCGGCATTATTCGTTAATCGTTAATTGTTAATCGTTAATTGTTATCCGTTATTTGTTAATCGTTAATCGTTAATTGTAATTCGTTAATCGTTGAGCGAAGCTGCCTGCCCCGACCCTTCGGGGAAATCCCGCCTTGGCGGGGTTAATCGTAATACTGAAGTTAAAAAAATTATCAGAACTCAGATGTGTGATGCCCGCCTTGCCGGCGAGGCAGGTTTGATCTGTGATGTTTCCACCACATCGTACATCAAAAATATCAGATAGTCTGCTCCGATTCTTCGGAGTCCGATGTTTGATCTATGATGTTCACCGACATCTAACCTCTAACCTCTAACCTCTAACCTCTAACCTCTAACCTCTAACCTCTAACCTCTAACCTCTAACCTCTAACCTCTAACCTCTAACCTCTAACCTCTAACCTCTAACCTCTAACCTCTAACC